>Ga0209086_10004642_pt1 | contig 10129 bp, 8 predicted proteins | sample M_130207_XF_Meta_FD_187312 | JGI IMG/M metagenome (GOLD analysis project Ga0209086, IMG submission 187312) | Freshwater microbial communities from Lake Montjoie, Canada to study carbon cycling - M_130207_XF_MetaG (SPAdes) (version 2) | ecosystem: Environmental > Aquatic > Freshwater > Lake...
ACTTTTGCGGCAGTTTTGAATATCCCCGCCTCGCAGAACCCACAGGTGTCTGTCATCATTCCCATCTACGGGAAGACTGAGTACACACTGCGCTGCCTTGCTTCAATTGCTGTTAATTTGCCGCTGGCAGCTTTCGAGGTAATTGTGGTGGATGACTGTTCGCCAGATGACTCGTTTGATGTGTTGTCCAAGGTTCAAGGCATTCGCTTGCTGCGCAATGAACAAAATCAGGGCTTTATCCAGTCATGCAACAAAGGTGCTCAGGCAGCTCGAGGTCAATATCTGTATTTCCTGAATAACGATACCGAAGTCACGGCTGGGTGGATGGATGAATTGCTGCGCACCTTCCTTGAATTCCCTGGTACTGGACTCGCTGGTTCAAAGCTGGTCTATCCCGATGGGCGCTTGCAAGAAGCGGGCGGCATCATTTGGCAAGATGGTAACGCCTGGAATTTCGGTCGATTTCAAGACCCTTTGCTTCCCGTTTACAACTACGCCAGAGAAGTGGACTACTGTTCAGGCGCCTCTATCATGCTACCCAAGTTGCTGTTTGATTCACTGGGTGGTTTCGATGAACACTACTTGCCCGCTTACTGCGAAGACAGCGACCTGGCACTCAAAATTCGCGACAAGGGCTATCGCGTTATTTACCAACCCCTTTCTACAGTCATTCATTTCGAAGGGGTCATATCAGGCAGTAAATACCGAAAAGCTATTTGAGCGCTGGCAGCATCGTTTAGTAGCTCATCAAGTGCCGGGGACTGAAGTTGATGCCGCCAAAGATCGAAGAGCAACGCGCCGGGTGCTAGTCCTTGACCACTGCACACCAACCCCGAATCAGGATGCTGGCTCGGTGACAGTATTCAACTTATTGATGCTGTTGCGTGAAATGGACTTTCAGGTCACTTTTGTTCCTGAAGACAATTTCCTCTACATGCCGGAGTACACAACAGCCCTGCAGCGCGCTGGTGTTGAGGTGCTATATGCCCCTTATGTAACTAGCGTAGCGCAACATCTCAAAGAGTGTGGCGCCCGCTACGATCTCGCGTTCCTGTTCCGGCCGGGCGTTGTCGAACGGCATTTACAAACGATTCGCAAGCATTGTCCCAGCGCCAAAGTGCTTTTTCATACTGTGGATTTGCACTTCCTGCGCATGTCGCGCGAAGCCGAACTGCAGTCAGACAAGGCCAAGCAAAAATCTGCCGACGATATGCGGTGGCGTGAACTGGCTGCTATTGGCAGCGCGGATGCATCCATTGTTCACAGCACTGCCGAGTTGGAAATCTTGCGTCCACTAGTGTCCGAGGCCAAGCTCCATGTGTTCCCCTTGATCATGGATATCCAAGGGTCGAGCAAGTCTTATCAAGAGCGCAAAGACATTGTCTTTGTGGGCGGTTATAAACACTCACCCAACGTGGATGCGGTGAAATATTTTGCCGAAGAAGTTATGCCCTTACTGCGCAAAAAGCTTCCTGGCGTGCGCTTTTACGCCATAGGCTACAAGCCGCCCGCAGAGATACAGATACTGGCATCGCAAGACATTATCATCACCGGCTTTGTCGAAGACCTGACACCCCTGCTAGACAAGATGCGGGTTTCGGTTGCGCCTCTCCGTTACGGCGCGGGCATCAAGGGCAAGATCGGCACAGCAATGGCCGCTGGCCTACCCGTGGTGGCAACCTCGTTGGCGGCAGAGGGTATGTCACTCACCGATGGTGAAAATATCCTGGTCGCTGACGGCGCAGAAGCCTTTGCTGATGCGCTTGCCAAAATCTACCAGGATGAAGCCCTGTGGAATCGCCTTAGCAAAAATAGTTTGGCTTTTGCCGAGCAAGCGTGGGGAGCCGAGGCGGCTTGGGGGATATTGGCAGCAATCCTTGCTGATAGGGGGATGAAAGTGAAGCGCTGTGGATTTCCGCTTTCACTCTATTCCGAACTCAGTTCCACTGCCATCAAGCGCGACATATTGCAACCTTGCGGCTCGGCTCAAAGCAAGTCAGACTACATGCGGATTTTAACAAATATCTCCATAACTAAAACCGATCAGATAACCAAACAACTTCTGGCCCAAGCCAATAGCGAAGCCTTTGCCGTGAAAGGCTTTTGTGTGCCGTGCAATAAAACCGTGTCATTCCTGGTCGATATGCAATCAGGCGGTCAGCGCCATGCCAATGGTTGGACCCCAAATTGGCGTGAACGCCTGGAGTGTCCATTCTGCCAAATGAATAACCGGCAGCGACTTATCGCAACTCTTCTAAAGCAAGCGCTATGTGATAAGCAGGGACAACAAGTCTATTTGATGGAGCAGGTCACGCCCATCTTTAATTGGGCATCGACGACCTTTAAAAATCACAAGATCATTGGTAGTGAATACCTGGGACACGAATATACCGGTGGCAGCGTTTTCAAAGGTATTCGCCATGAGGATGTTGAAAATATGAGCTTTGTCGACGGGCAACTTGATCTGATTGTCAGTAATGAAGTGTTTGAACACGTACCAAACCCAGCGAAGGCCTTTGCCGAGTGTGCTCGCGCACTGAAGGTTGGTGGAGTCATGCTGGCGACAATTCCGTTCCATTCAGAAAATGACTTGTCCGTCATCCGAGCGAAGTTAAATAATGGTCAAGTAGAGAACATGCTTCCACCTGCTTTCCACGGTAACCCCATTTCCGCAGACGGATCACTCGTATTCACAGATTTTGGCTGGGACTTACTTGCCACAATTAGGAAGGCTGGGTTTGCTGATGTGGCTGTAGATGTTTACGATTCGTATCTTCTTGGGCATTTGGGTGGTGGGCTGTTAGTGTTTATTGCAACAAAATAATTTCGCCAGGGCACACCACGAACTATTAAACGGATAAATACTAATTCCAGTAAGTAACATAAGGCATAACTCATGAATCTGAGTGGTAAAAAAATTCTAGTAACCGGTGCAGACGGCTTTATCGGCAGCCACCTCGTCCAGGTCTTGATTGATCGTGGATGTGATGTCCGAGCGTTCGTCTATTACAACTCGTTTAATAGTTGGGGATGGCTCGATACTTTGCCACCAGAAAAGTCTCGTACGCTTGACGTATTTGCTGGTGATATTCGCGATTCGAATGGCGTCGCTAAAGCGATGGAGGGATGCGATGTTGTCTTTCATCTGGCAGCACTAATCGCAATTCCTTTCTCTTATCACTCCCCGGATTCCTACGTCGATACGAATATCAAGGGAACATTAAACGTGCTTCAAGCTGCGCGACGCTTCAATACACAGCGGGTTGTTGTGACGTCCACATCTGAGGTCTATGGAACCGCACAATATGCTCCGATCGACGAACGGCACCCGTTCCAAGGGCAATCGCCGTACAGCGCTACGAAGATCGGTGCGGACCGTCTCGCTGAATCGTTTTTCCGCTCTTTTGAGACTCCGGTGATTATTGCGAGACCCTTCAATACTTATGGGCCACGGCAGTCGGCGCGCGCTGTGATACCGACTGTGATCACACAACTACTTTCCGGTGCAACAAGTCTACCCCTAGGTAGTTTGATTCCGACGCGCGACTTCAATTTCGTTGCGGACACCGTCGACGGTTTTATCGCGCTAGCCGAGTGTGATGCGGCAATCGGTGAGGAGGTCAATATTGCAACTGGTGTAGAGCATTCGATAGCAGACGTAGCTAACTTTCTTATTTCTGAGATTAATCCCGAAGCGAAGATCGTTACAGACGAACAGCGCATGCGCCCCGAGGCATCTGAAGTATTTCGCCTCATGGGCGACAACAAGAAGATTACTACGCTCACAGATTGGCGCCCTATTTACGATCTTCATGCCGGTCTGAAGAAAACAGTCGAATGGTTTCGTTTACCGGACAATCTGTCGCGATATAAAACTTGGCTATATAACCTGTAAGGGGTAAATTATGAGAGCTATTATTCTTGCTGGCGGTAAAGGCATACGCCTCCGCCCTTTTACAACATTAATTCCCAAACCACTGGTTCCGCTAGGCGGGAAATACTCGATCTTGGAAATTATTATAATGCAACTTCGTGCAGCTGGTTTTTCCCATGTCACTCTGGCAGTGAATCACCTCGCCCAATTAATCATGGCTTATTTTGGCGATGGCTCGCGCTTTGGGGTTCGCATCGATTACTCGCTCGAAGAAGGTGAACTCAGCACAATTGGCCCATTAACATTGATTCAGGATTTACCTGAGTCGTTTCTTGTCATGAACGGCGATATTCTCTGCAACCTCAATTACCGGGCGTTCTTTGAAGCCCATTTGACCGCTGGTGGTGAGATTTCAGTTTCTGCCTTTCGGAGGCACGTCAAGATTGACTTTGGTGTTTTGCACTACGACGTTTCTGGGCGGCTCGAAAGCTTCGAAGAAAAGCCCGAAAACGAACTTGATGTAAGTATGGGCATCTACTGTATTAATCGCTCCGTGATCCAGGCATTGCCTCGTGGACAGAAATACGGTTTTGACAATCTGATGATCGATAGCTTGGCCGCTAACCGGCGAGTAGATATACGGCCATTTGATGGTTACTGGCTGGACATCGGACGTACGGACGATTACGAATACGCTGATGCGAACTTCGACGATCTCGCCACACATCTCGGCATCCTATGAGCAGGAGATTGCTGATTACTGGCGTCACCGGTGCATTGGGGCAAGCGCTCATGGCACGCCTGGAGGCAAATCCGAGCGACTTAGTTGTCTTTGCTCCCAGGCGGAGCGATGACTGCGATCCGCTGGATTTGCGACGCCACGATCAGATCGAGCGCACTGTTGAACGCACTCGGCCCGACCTGATTATGCACCTCGCAGCAACTTTTTCGAACGATTTCGATGAGGCGTATGCAGTCAATGTGAATGCAACTCGGCACCTGCTTAAAGCCATCGAAGATTCGGGTCTTTCGACTCGACTCGTGTTGATCGGATCGGCTGCGGAATACGGATTGGTGCCGGTTGAAGATAATCCGATCGTCGAAGACCACGTTTTGCACCCAGTATCGATTTACGGCATGACCAAGGCTTGGCAGACTGAGCTTGCCTACGTGCACGCAATTCGTGGCTTGAACGTGATCATGGCGCGCGTATTCAATCTGATTGGTCCTGGCCTATCGGAGCGCCTGTTCATTGGCCGCTTGCACAAGCAGATTGACGAACTGCGCCGCGGTGAAAGGGAGAGGATTGAAGTCGGACCGCTCTCGGCTATCAGGGATTACATCTCGATAGATGACGCCATTACTCAATTGCTGGCAATCGCGGATTACGGCGAACCAGGCGAGGTTTATCACGTCGCCAGCGGCCAGCCGGTCATGATGCGTGAGCTACTTGCTCGAGAGCTCGCCGCCCATGGGTTGCAAGACTCGGTCATTGTAGAGGGTTCTGAACTGTCAAACAGGCGCGGCTACGATGTACCCTCGATCTATGCCGACATTAACAAGACAGCCGCGCTACTGAAGAAATGTAGCACCCATGTCAAGCATTAAGCTAACTGTAATTGCTCCTGTTTTTAATGAAGAGGAAGTCATTGGAGTCTTCCATGCTCGTCTGAGCGAAGTGCTAGCGTCGCTCGCTGACGTGGATGCGAAAGTCCTCTACGTTGTAGACCGCTGCACTGACAATACGCTCGAGGTTATGCGTGCACTCGCAAGGCGAGACCAACGTGTCAAGGTCATTGCATTGTCTTCACGATTTGGGCATCAGATGTCACTAGTCGCAGGAATTGATAACGCTCTTGATTCCGACGCAATTATCATGATGGATAGTGATCTGCAACACCCTCCAGAACTGATTCCGGAACTGATTGACAACTTCCGGCGCGGTTTCGAGGTCGTCTATACCGTTCGCCGAAATACCGAAGCCATTAACCCTTTTCGCAATATGGCCGGCAACCTCTTCTACCGCTTGCTTTCCACGATTTCCCGTATCCCGATAAACTCTAACGCGGCCGACTTCCGCTTGATCTCGAGAAGGGTAGGTAAGGTCCTATCGAGGGATTTCCGCGAGCGCAACATGTTCCTCCGCGGAATCTTCACTTGGATCGGTTTCCGTCAGACGGGCATCGAATACGTCGCACGGAAGCGCGCTGGCGGCTATTCGAAGTATTCATTCTCGAAGATGTTGCAACTGGCCACAGCCGGTATTCTTTCGTTTAGTACCAAACCCCTGCAACTCGGCATTTTTGTTGGCGTTAGCTTTTCTTTTCTGTCGTTTATTATGATCATATGGACAGTTGTCCAGTTTTTCCTCAATAAATCAATCCCTAGCGGATGGACGACCCTCGTGGTGCTGCTCTTGATGTTCAGCGGGATTCAGCTAATTGTCTTGGGAATCATCGGTGCCTACATCGGCGGTATCTACGAAGAAGTAAAGAACCGCCCCCGCTACATTATTGACGAGAGGATTTCTTGTGATGAATAAACCCAAGGTTGATTTTGACTGTTACACGCATAACTACAACAGTTTATTGCGTGAGAGCACTGGCTTCTTTAGCAAAAGTGAGGCTTATTTCGCAAAGTATAAGGTCGACATCCTTCGCCGAGAGATTCCAGCGAGCACGAAACGACTGCTCGAATTTGGTTGCGGAATCGGACGCAATATTCCCTTCCTCAGAGCCGCCTTCCCTGAAGCGACAATTGCTGGGTCGGACATCTCGGCGGCCAGTCTGGAGATTGCAGGCAAAGAGAATCTAGGCGCCGAATTCTTCCTCGAGCAAGCCGATACTGATGTTGCCGAGCCCTACGAGGTTATTTTCATCGCGGGTGTTTTCCACCACATACCGGTGAGAGAGCGCGCTTCAGTGATGAAGGTGCTCTACCAGCGGCTAACCCCCGGCGGAACGATCGTCATCTTCGAACACAATCCGTTCAATCCAGTGACCCGAAAGATTGTCAACGACTGCCCGTATGACAAGGATGCGGTACTTCTTAAACCGTCAGTGCTCAAGACTCTGCTAAGCGACGCAGGATTTATTTTGCACCGCAGCTCATACTGCCTTTTCGTGCCCCCATCACTATCGGCGTTGTTGCCGCTCGAAGCGGCGCTCGGTTGGATTCCGCTTGGGGGACAATATTGGGTAAAGGCGACTCGCCCTGAATGAAGCAATTCTCGAGATTCTTGCTAGTCGGGGTTGCCAATACAGCACTGGGTTACGCCGTAATTTTTGGTTGTATGTACTTTGGAGGGCTGACACCCGAACTCAGTAACGGAGTTGGATACTTGGTTGGATTATTGGTGTCGTATTCTTTGAATCGGCGCATCACGTTTAAAAGCGTCCGGAGGCGCAGTACTGAGTTCGTCCGTTTCGTACTTGTATTTTTGGTCGCATACACATCGAATCTCGCAGTGCTAGTTGTATTAATCCGTGGACTGAGCGTACATGCCGTCCTCAGCCAAATCCTGGCTGGAGTCGTCTACATCGGCACCTCCTACTTATTGTATAAGCACTATGCTTTCAAATCGTCTGGGGTCAGTTAGTTTGGAAAAGGCTCGCTTTACAAATGGTATTGGTTGGCGAGATGCTATTGCTTTGACGGGGCTTCTGGCGATATGGATCGGTCTTCTCTGGCGTTCGTTTAATCCCGCGCTTTCTTTTGCGCTTTATATGGATAACGAGTTCTTCATCGGGACCGTGCTTTCAGCGATGTCTGATGCATTCAGCGGTGGCGAATGGCCGCTGCGTATGACAACTGCGCTAGGCGGCCTGCCGATCTACAACCTCACCCAGTTATCTCCGTTTTATCCATTTTACTTCGCACCACTGCCGCTGTTCGATACCCCGCTCGGTGCCGCGATATCAATGCACTGGATCACTGTGCTCCATGTTCTGCTTTTTGCGGTAAACATGTTCGTCTTGCTGCGCGTCATAGGCACTACCCGGTTAGCCGCAGTCACAGGTGCTTCGCTGGTCGCATTTGGAGCCAATAGTTTCTCTTACGCAGTCTGGATGCACATCGTTGCGCCCTATGCATGGTTGCCCTTATATCTGGCCGGATTGATTGGCGTTCTCGAAAACAGGACATCTGCGAAGTATCCGGCAATGGCCGTCGTAGGAATTGTGCTGCTCGTGCTTGCCTCGCCCTCGCAACCGCTTATCCACGCCGTACTGGTGACTTGTGTGCTGGCTCTATTCCGCTGGTGGCACAACCGCGCGAACGTAGTGCCGCATGCGACTCGCGCAAGTGTTATCAAGCTCGGTGCCATCGCCGTAGTCGCTTTCCTGCTTGCGGCACCGGCGATTCTGCCGGCGCTCATCGAATTCAAGGACATGATTCGCTGGATCGGTCCGTTCCCAGCGGTAGCCGGTAACGCACGGATTCCTTTTAAGGCATTCTTGATTGACCAGCTATCGCTTGCAGAGCTTGGTGGCGTGCTGGTTAAGATCTCTCATAAAGGTGTGGGTAGTCAGTTTGTTGGTCCCGTAGCGCTGAGTCTTGCGGTGTTTGCGACTGTTCGGTCGCGTTCGTGGATCGCGATCGCGATGGCAGCGATCGCCCTCTATGCACTGGCCTCCTCGACCGGTAGCAATCTTGGACTCGCCTACGTCAATTACATCATCCCGCTGGTTAATAAAATTCGGGAGCCTAGTCGCTTCCTGTTCCTTTTTCAGTTGGCAATAGGCATCCTCGCTGCCTTAGGTATCGATGAGCTACGCAGAATCGCTGTCAATTGGCAACTCACTCTTATTTGGCGGCGATATGTACTAGTTGGGATTATCGCGCTACTTACCTTGGCGCTTGCCTTCGGATTACGGGGTCATGGCGCTGAGTTAATGTTAGCGCTCATCGCGAGTGTTTTGCTTATCGCGCTGCTCGTAAGTAGCATTTTCGTAGCGCGTACATCTTGGCGGTTTCGAGGAGAGGTCGTTGGGCTCTCGTGGAGTGCTTCAGTGCTCGTGGTCCTTGCACTCAATGTGAGTTGGACGCCACCCTCAATTGCGACAAGCTTTTACCTCAATAATGATGGCGTCGCACTCGATAAGGCAATCAACCGCGTCATCGAACTTGACCCCCTGCATGAGTATCGGTTGATCTTCGAGGGCAGCGTCGACAAGCAGATGGCATCAATGCTGGCCTCGTATAAAAATGTTAGGACACTCAATTCTTATTTCAACCCCGCGCCGTTGCGCCAGTTCAATGAGCTTTATCATCACGGCCCACGGACTGACAATTACCTTCAGGTTCTTGGTGCGCGATACTTAATCTGCCGCGACTGCGTGGGAGTTAAATATTACGGATTTAAGTTTCTTGAGAGTTGCCATGGTTACGATATTCACGAGGCAAGCGATGCGTTGCCGTATGTGCAACTGGCGCAGCAGCTCGACGGTCGTTTTGATGGGCTAAACGATTTCGTAACCAAGGCTGCCAATCATGACCTCAGTCGTGGATTGTTATTCGCCGAAACGGGAGTGACTCTCACGCTAGAGGAGCAGGAACCAGATGCGGGCGACTGCATCCTCCGAAATGATATCCGCAATAAAAACCGCATTCGCTACTTGGTTTCTTGCGAGTCTCCAGGCGTGCTGATCCTTAACGAATTTTATGCTGATCCCTGGCACGCCACTATCAACGGTGTGAGCAGCGATGTGTTTAGGGTGAATGGCAACCAGATCGGGGTGCAACTGGGTCGCGGTGAGCAAGTCGTTGAATTCACCTATCGCCCTTGGACCTTCCTAGTATCGATTGCGCTTGCCGTGATCGGGGTCATCTTGGTGCTCATTTGGGCGCTACGGATCTGTCGGAAGGAACTTAGCTGATGGGAACTAGTAAATACTTTGTCATCGGCGGGCGCGGCTACGTCGGCGCCGAGCTGTTCTCATCGATCCCAGATGGAGTGATCGGTCTGCGAACTGTATCGTCCGACTCGGCAGGCTTTCTTCGCTTGCGCCTAGAAGCTCTGCAGGATTTCGCCAATCTGCCGATCGCCGATCGCGATGTTGTATTTCTAACTGCCGCTATCTCAGCCCCGGATATTTGCGCTCGCGAGCATGAACGAGCATGGGCAGTGAACGTTACTGGCACATCAGCCTTTATCTCCAATGCAATTGATCGTGGCGCCCGCGTGATCTTCTTTTCAAGTGACACTGTCTATGGTGAGCGCGAGGACCAATTTAACGAGAACGCGGTATGCAATCC
>Ga0209086_10004645_pt1 | contig 10126 bp, 9 predicted proteins | sample M_130207_XF_Meta_FD_187312 | JGI IMG/M metagenome (GOLD analysis project Ga0209086, IMG submission 187312) | Freshwater microbial communities from Lake Montjoie, Canada to study carbon cycling - M_130207_XF_MetaG (SPAdes) (version 2) | ecosystem: Environmental > Aquatic > Freshwater > Lake...
AACAAAGTCCTTGGTTCCAATGATTGCAACGCTTCCTGTTAGGTCTTTCTTTCGAACTGTACCATAACCAATCACCACGACGTCAGTCAATTTTTCTGAGGACGAAACCAATTTTACATTGATAAAGTTGTCAGAAGCCAACACATCTTGTGTTTGATATCCTGAGTACGAAATAGATAATTGCTTAACGGTTGTAGGAATTTCAATTTTGAAATTACCTGTTGCATCTGATACTACAACCTTGGAAGTACCTGTGGCAGAAACGGTTGCACCTGCCAGGATAGTGCCATCTTTTGAATCTGTAATCTTTCCAGTCACCGTTCTGTTCTGTGCCGTTGCAGTAAGAATGACTGCAAATTGAAACAAGGCCATCAACAAGAACCTGTTTACTGTTTGTTTAATGTTAGCGAGCATACCTTTTTATTGAGTGGGTTTAATGAAGAATTTAAATGTGTATCTATTACGCAATAGTGATTTGGCATAAAAAAAAGCGTCTGACATGATATATAATATGTCTGGCTCATCATTATATACACAAGATTGATTGAGGTGAACATAAAAATGAATAGTACGCGGGTGTAGTGTGCGAGGATACAAAAGAATGTATATAATTCATATGGTTGAGGTGGCAGTTAAAGCACAATTAGGAAAAAACAATCGTTTAATTACGTGTTAAAAGTACACAAAATAATAACACCCAAAAATATTTTTTATCACTAATAAAGCGTAAACGCCCTGCCGAGTCTAGATTAAAGCAATTTTAAGGATTGCTTATTTTGCAGCATCTAACTCAGCTTTCTTATACAACCCAAATTCACTCAAGGCTATGCATACGGGGGATGAGGTGATTCGCAAACGGACCTGCTTTGTTTTAATGGTGGATGGAATGGAAATGATTCGGCATGATCCAATAGACGTGGCATGACCAACGGTAGTCCAAGCCCCATCAACCATAGCATCCACCTCTACCGCACCAATACGTTGGCCCAATTTTATGTTCTCTCTCAATCGAATTATATCAAATGAAATATCTTCTTTCCAGGTAAGTGTCAAGTCTGGTGTAGTAATTTCGTCAGCAGTAGACCAATACGAGTAGCGGTCAGTATCGACCAACTTATCTGGCCCAAACGCTTTTCCACGCACATTACTGGCCTTTAATACAGCCGTTTTAGCCAAGTTTTTCTTGAACGTATTTTCCACCAGTTGCCCAAGTCCTTTCAACGAAGCAATGTCCTCCTCATCTAGCAATCCTTTTGTGTTGGGAGAAATACCAAGGTCTAGGCTTCCACCACGACCAACACTTTTAAGATAAAGTTGGAACAACTGTTCAGCCGTTTTTGATTTCCCTTGCTGTTCAGGATGATAAAACCATCCTGGTCTAATGGCCACATCACATTCTGCTGGCATCCAAAATTTTCCGTCTCGTGTCCCCTCTGGATTGATGCTATAATCAGATAACCCGGGCCCAGCTATAGTATATCCTTTTGGAGGCAATGGGGTAAAGGTAGACCAAGATGATTCTTCCGCACCACCATCTTCGTTTCCAACCCAACGCACATCCCACCCTACATCACTGAAGATATTGGCCATGGGTTGCATTTTTCTAGTCATCGCCCAAGTGGTATCCCAACCATAATAGACAGTCCGATCAATAGTACGTTCTGCGTTTTCACCTCCATAATAACCATCTCCCCCATTAGCACCATCATGCCAGGACATGAACAATGAACCGTAATTAGAATATAACTCTTTCAATTGTGCTCTATATGTTTTGACGTATTCATAGGTACCATACTCAGGATTATTTCTATCCCATGGCGAGCAGTAAACCCCAAACTGCATTCCAGCTTTACGGCATGCTTGTTCAAATTCTTTCACCATATCCCCTTTCCCATTTCGAAAAGGAGATTTGCTGATGTTGTAGTCAGTTGTTTTGGATGGCCATAAACAAAAGCCATCATGGTGCTTTGAAACGAAAATCATTCCTTTTAATCCACCCGACTTCAATGCTGAAACTATTTTGTTCGCGTCAAATTCTGTTGGATTGAAGATTGAAGGGCTAGCATCACCATACCCCCACTCTTTATTTTCAAAGGTAGTTGGCGTAAAGTGTATTAGTCCATACATTTCCATCTCATGCCAAGCCAGCTGACGGGCTGAAGGCAATACCCCATAAGGCTTAGGCGCTATTTGTGAGAATGATGTACATCCAAAAACAATTAAGCAAACAATTAAACCTACCAATCTATTTTTCATGCTTTCTTCTTAATATAGTTTATGAGTGTACCGATATGATCAATACTAATTCGTACTTCATCATCTACTTGTAGGGTGAAATCATCCGATGGAATTATGCCTGTTCCGGTCATCAACAATACACCATGCTCGAAACTGGTTTCTGCAAACAAATATTTCACTAGGTCTTCAAATGTTCTTTTGATTTGAGAGACAGATGTGATTCCTTCAAATACCACTTCATTCATTCTTAAGATAACGAGCTTGATTTCAGTATTGGTTGGAATCGCTTCAGGCAATACCGCAAGGCATGGTCCAACCGACGCACCACGATCATACACTTTAGCCTGTGTTAAATACAACGGATTTTGTCCTTCGATACTTCGCGAACTCATGTCGTTGCCTACACTATACCCTTCGATGGTTCCATGAGAACTCATAAATAAAGTCAATTCAGGTTCGGGCACGTCCCATGTAGAATCCCTGCGAATATGGACGTTATCTAAGTGACCAACGATGCGTTGAGGAACTGATTTAAAAAACAATTCAGGCCTGTCGGCGCCATATACTTTGTCATAAAAACTAGATCCACCTTCATTTTCAGACTCTTTCTCTCTAGCCACTTTACTTCTTAAGTAGGTAACCCCTGCAGCCCATAATTCTTGCGAAACAGTGGGTGGATCAAACGAGGCACTGGCATCAATGGATTCATCTTTTGGTAAACTTGGCAATAACTCGGCCAAGAAAGAGTGTAATCCTTTTCGATTCACTAATTCATCCCAATTCATGTCAATTTTATAAAAAGAATTGTCCGATTCTACCCAAATGTTTTTTTGTTTTCTGTATAATTTCATTAGTAATCTTATTGAATGGTTAGGCAGTGCTAAAAAGTGTTTAAATATATCAATTAATTAAAAAAAATAAGGGAGATTAACTTAAATTGTCGAACTTATTTTAAAACCAAATTAATTACTATGCATTCATCGCCTTTTACCCTTTCATCGCCTTATGTCATCATAACTGGTGGAGCAAGCGGTATTGGACTTGCCATTGTGGATTTATTTCACAAACAAGGAGCCATAATTGATGTATTTGACCTCAAAAAACCTTCAGAAGAAGATATCAATGCCTTAGGTCTCAACAAAACAACGGTACATTTTCATGAAGTTGATATTACCAACCAAGAGCAGGTAAATGAGTTGGTTTCTATGATTGCTAAAGAACGTAAAATTGGAATTCTAATTAATAATGCAGGCATCGCACATATTGGCAATGCACTTAATACATCTGAAGAAGATTTTCAGCGCATCTTCAATGTCAATGTAAAAGGGGCATACAATTGTATCCATGCATGCCTTCCTTACATGACAGAACAAAAAAATGGTATTGTGTTGAACATGGCATCCATTGCCGCTACTGTAGGTATCCCTGATCGCTTTGCCTATAGCATGAGCAAGGGCGCTATCCTATCTATGACATTGAGCATAGCTAGAGATTTCATCAAACAAGGAATACGCTGCAATTGCATCTCCCCCGCACGCGTCCATACCCCTTTTGTGGATGGCTTCATAGAAAAACATTATCCAGATAAACAACAAGAGATGTTTGAAAAATTATCGGCCAGCCAACCCATTGGGAGAATGGCCAAGCCTAATGAAATCGCTTCACTCGCTTTTTATTTGTGCAGTGAGCAAGCCGCATTCATTACTGGCACAGACTACACCATTGATGGTGGCTTTACACGAATCAATAATTAAATAATACATACAGCATGAAACTTTTCAGATTTGAAAAAAATGGGGCTATCGGAATTGGATTACTAACAGAAAATGGCAAACACCTTGACATAAGCTCATTCGGACAAGACTTGAACGAAGATTTTCTTAGCCATGGAGGATTACAAAAATTAAGCGAATGGCTTTCGTCCAACGCTGATCAATGTGAAGAAATAACGTCAGATTTTCGTTTTGAATCTTGCTTGGCAAGGCCTTCAAAAATAATTTGCGTTGGCTTAAACTACGCTCGCCATGCAAAAGAAAGTGGCATGGATATTCCAAAGGAACCGATCATCTTTTTCAAAAGTACCTCAGCGATGTGTGGACCAAATGATCCAGTAATTATTCCAAGGGGCTCAGAAAAAACTGACTGGGAAGTTGAATTGGCGTTGGTAATTGGTAAAAAAGCAACCTATGTGGACGAAGAAAATGCCATGGATTATTTAGCGGGCTATTGCTTGCACAATGATTACAGTGAAAGAGCATTTCAATTGGAACGTGGTGGACAATGGGTGAAAGGAAAAAGCTGTGACCACTTTGCTCCGCTAGGGCCTTACTTTGTAACCAAAGAAGAAATAAAAGACCACCATAATTTACATTTATGGCTTGACCTCAATGGTAAGCGCATGCAAAATTCAAATACATCCGATTTGATTTTTAAAATACCTCACCTGATTAGTTATATCTCTCAATTCATGACATTGCTTCCAGGAGATATTATTAGCACAGGAACTCCAGAAGGCGTTGGCATGGGACAAAAACCACCACTCTATTTAAAGGCAGGCGATGTAATACATCTTGGAATTGAAGGGCTCGGCGAACAACGTCAAACAGCCATTGCATATGAGAATTGATGCTCATCAGCATTTCTGGAAATACAGTCCCATTGCCCATGAATGGATGGATGAAAGCATGAAAGTGATCAGAAAGGATTTTAGTCCAACTGATTTAGCAAAAGAATTGCATGCCCTAAAAATCGACGGCACCGTTGCCGTGCAAGTGGATGAAACAGAAACGGAGACACAGTACCTGCTGGATTTAGCCGCTGAACATGATCTTATAAAAGCAGTAGTTGGATGGATAGATTTAAAATCAACCCATGCCATCGAGCGCATGCATTACTGGAAAAAGTATTCGGGTTTAAAAGGATTTCGTTGCATTATGCAAGGTCAACCCGATGAGGCATACATTACCAACAAAGAATTTATAGCGAATGTAAAAAAACTCTCTTCAGTTGATTATACATACGACCTATTAGTCTACCATCATCAATTTTCATCGTTAATAAAGTTCGTTGACAAGTTGCCCGACAATAGAATGATACTCGATCATATTGGCAAGCCTGATATAAAAAACAGAAACATAAAAGACTGGCAAGCGAACATAAAAACATTAGCTCAGCACCCAGGAATTTATTGTAAATTAAGTGGGATGATCACCGAAGCCGATTACAAACATTGGACTTATGATGATTTAAAACCTTATCTTGAAATTGCAGCTGAACATTTTGGGGTAGATAGAATATGCTTTGGAACAGATTGGCCAGTGTGCTTGGTGGCGGGTAGCTACCAACAAGTATATCAAGTGGTTCAAAAATTTTCAACTCAATTAACGAAAGACCAACAGGATAAATTATTTGGTGCAAATACGATAAAATTTTATAAAATATAGGACATGGATTTGGGATTAAAAGACAAAGTCATCATTGTTACAGGAGGTGCCAAAGGCATTGGTGAATCCATCGTAAAACTTCTTGCAGCAGAAGGTGCATTCCCCATCATATTCGGACGCAATGAAGATGACAACAAAAAAACAGTGCAGTCAATTGAACGTGGAGCACAATATAAAGTGGAGCTTACCAATCCTACTGAATGCATTGATGCAGTAAACAAGGTCATTGAACAATACCATCGCATTGATGGAGTCATTAACAATGCGGGCATCAATGATGGCGTTCCGCTAGAAGGAGGCAACTACGAAGACTTCATGAAATCACTTCATAACAATGTGGTGCACTACTACTTGGTTGTTCAAACGGCTTTACCTGAATTGAAAAAAAGCAAGGGTGCAATTGTAAACATTACTTCCAAAGTTTCTGAAACTGGTCAGGGTGGCACATCTGGATATGCAGCAGCCAATGGCGGAAGAAGTGGTCTAACACGGGAATGGGCAGTAGAATTATTGAAATACGGAATACGCGTAAATGCCGTAGTAGTTTCAGAATGCTATACCCCCTTGTATGACAAATGGATTAAAACAGTACCTAATCCAGTAGAGACCTTACAAAAAATTACAGAGAGAATACCACTAGGAAAAAGAATGACCACTGGAGAAGAAATAGCCAACGCTGTGGTGTTTTTACTTTCATCAAAATCATCCCACACTACCGGACAACTACTTCATGTTGACGGTGGTTATGTTCATTTAGATAGAGCTGCCTTAACTTAAAAAAATCAACGATGACTTCCAAAAAATCTTCCTACCTCATTCCATTCATTTTTGTAACAAGCCTTTTTTTTCTATGGGGCATATCGAATAATTTAAATGGGATTTTAATTCCCCACTTAAGAAAAGCACTTCAGCTCTCTAACATGCAATCTACCTTTGTAGACACTGCGGTATACCTCGCTTATTTTCTAGCAGCCATTCCATCAGGCATCATCCTTAAAAAATATGGGTATAAGAAAGGAATTATTGCAGGACTGCTAGTGTTTAGTCTAGGCTCATTTTTGTTTATACCAGCAGCCAATTCCAGGACATATGAAATATTTTTATTAGGCTTGTTTATTATCGGATGCGGATTAACCATTTTAGAAACGGCTGCAAATCCCTATGCTACTAAGTTGGGAGATAACGAAAGTGCCACTGCCCGATTGAATCTAGCACAATCATTCAATGGACTGGCTGCATTCATAGCGCCATTGATCGGAACCGTATTTATTTTATCCGGCAAAGAATATACAGCAGATGAATTGAACCTTATGCCTGCCGCCGAAAAACTCGCCTACCTCAGCAGTGAAGCGGCTTCTGTAAAAATGCCTTATATGGTGCTTGGCGGATTTCTAGTTGTTTTATCGATCCTATTTGTAACCGTTAAATTCCCTGAATTCAAAGAAGAGGAAGAAGGAAAATCTGCCGGCAGCATTTCAGGTGCATTAAAACACAAGCACCTAGTTTGGGCTATCATTGCTCAACTATTTTATGTTGGCGCACAAGTGTGTGTAACCAGCTTCTTTGTTCGTATGGCAATTTCTGGTGGAGGTGTTGATGAAAAAACAGCAGGTTATTACTTAGGGGTATACGGATTACTCTTCATGACGGGCAGATTCATTGGAACCATTCTCATGCGGTATATCAGTCCAGCAAAACTTCTTGCCCTGTATTCAGTGCTATGTATTGTGTTGAGCTTAATATCTATATATGCTGATGGAAAGAATGTGGTATTAGCATTGGGCGGATTAGGATTTTTTATGTCAATCATGTTTCCAACAATTTTCTCTCTGGGTATTGTTGGTTTGAAAGAACATACAAAACCAGGATCATCCCTTATTGTTATGTCGATTATTGGTGGTGCCATTTTTCCTGTAATTATGGGACGTATGATTGATCGTTTCAATGACAACATTCAAATTGGCTATAGCATTCCTTTAGTATGCTTTTTCGTGGTACTTTATTTTGGATTGAAAGGATACAAACCAACTGAAACGGCGTAACATGAAGACCTATTATTTAGCCGTCGATTTAAAAGACGACAAAGAACTTATTGACGCCTATGAAGCACACCATAAAAATGTAAGTGCTGCCATTCTCGATAGCATCACATCGAGTGGCATTGTTGGCATGGACATCTATCGCACAGGCAACAGGTTGTTTATGGTCATGACAACCACCGATGAATTTAGCTTTGATGAAAAAGGAAAAGCAGATGCAACTAATCCCTCAGTGCAGGCATGGGAAACCTTGATGGATATATATCAGCAGCGACTTCCATGGTCAGCCGCAGGAGAAAAATGGGTATTGATGGAAAAAATATTTGCTCTACCGAGGTAAAATAAAAGTTCAAACTAGGTCGCCATCTGATGCCATCTTTTATTCAGAAAATTGAGTGACTACTTTTCTGTCGTATCGATACAAGCCCCAACTTCTTGTGCCAAACCAGATGTTGTTTTCTTTGTCCTCTAGCATAAAGAAAACTTCTTTATTAAACACTTTTGTAAACGTTTTTTCTGAAGGATTAGTTGCAGAAGTAGTTGAATGCCATAGTCCGCCAAGCGTATCACCCATATCCTTGCCATAGTCAGAAGAAACCCATAGTTCTCCTGCCTTATCTTCCATAATTTCAGATAGGGATCCATTTATTAATTCTTTTGGTTGAGGATAATCAGTAAATGATTTTCCATCGTAACTCCATATACCAAAGCGTCTTGTAGCGAGCAATAAATTTCCATTTTTGCTTTCGACTACATTACGAATCCAACCTTCATTTTTATGCTTAAACCGTTCGATTATCTTTCCATCATAACGGCAAAATCCTTCACTGCCAGGTGGCATGCCAGACGCAAACCAAATAATTCCATTTTTATCTTCAAGAATATCTGAAACTACTTTTAACTTCAAGCTATCTTTATTTATCACCTTATCATTTGCTAAAAACCGAGTGAAATTTTCTCCATCATAGGTATACATACCATCACCGGTTCCAAACCAAATTTGGCCGGATTTATCTTGCATCATACTCCAGACAGTACTTTTTGTTGAATATTTAGTGTAATAAAAATTATTATTTATAACAGGTCGAATGTAAAATGGAATTTGAACTATGATGATTCTATTGCCATCAGTGCGACAAATGCCTTCACTTGTTCCAAACCAAATAGTACCAGACCTATCCTCCAATAAGGACGATATAGAATTACTACTTAAGCCATCTTCCATGGTAAATTGAGTAAACAATTTACCATCGTATTTATAAAGCCCTTCGTCGGATGTGCCAAACCAAATATTACCAAACTTATCCTGCAGTCCACAAGTAATACTAGAGTACTTTTCCGAGCCTAATTTCTTGGTAAGCATGACCTCTCCTCTATGCGAAGAGCTGAGTTGAGATTGATTATCGATTTGTGATGACGAGTTGGTTTGTCCGCTACAAAAACTTAAAAAAGCAAAAACAAATAACAAAACAACTATCATTTTATTGGGTGAAAATATACCCATATTATACATTAGTTTAAACTATTATAGTACAGCTCCTTCAAAGCTCAATGTATACTATGAGAAACACTAAACTTCCTTTTCTTTAACCGTAATCAAATCAGCATAGTTCACTTGCAATGGCATAGCGCCTAAATTCACAATGGCTTTCTTTCCACGCACTTCAGAAAGCGTACCTACTTTATTGTTTTGTTTCATGAGGACCAAATCACCCACAACAGGTTCCTGATCAACTTCTATGTATTTCGAATCTAGTTTCTTTCTGACTTTTTCCTTGACCTGTTTATCTTTTTGAGTAAACAAAAGTGCCTGCATATTTTTCATCAATAGTTTCCTATCCTCTTCCTTCTCCGCTTTACGCCAATCAAAAACAAGTTGTTTTAGTTTTCGCTCCATCTCTTTCAAGTAAACATACTTATCTTGAGAGACAGCGTTTTGGTGTTTTAAGATTTCAACCTGTTGCGTATGCTTCTCCTTTTCCAGCTGATGCGTTAGGTTTTTTTTCAACGTTTCATTTTCTTTCAACACGCGTTGAAGATCTTTTTCCTTCAGTTCAATTTTCCGAAGATCCTGTTCCGTTTTATTCAATAATTTATCTAGACTAAAATGATTCTCTTCCACCAATTCTCGTGCACGATTAATCAACTCCGGCGAGAGTCCAATGCGTTCAGCAATAGAGAACGTATAGGAACTTCCTGGTTTTCCTACATTGAGCTGATAAAGTGGCAGGAGACTCTTTTCATCAAATGCCATAGCCCCATTGATAATACCACTGGTTTTGCTAGCCATTATTTTCAAATTCAAATAATGGGTCGTTACTATACCAAAGGCATGCTTTTTAATCAATTGCTCCAAAAAGACTTCTGCAAATGCGCCACCTAGGTTCGGGTCACTTCCGCTTCCTA
>Ga0209086_10004646_pt1 | contig 10125 bp, 10 predicted proteins | sample M_130207_XF_Meta_FD_187312 | JGI IMG/M metagenome (GOLD analysis project Ga0209086, IMG submission 187312) | Freshwater microbial communities from Lake Montjoie, Canada to study carbon cycling - M_130207_XF_MetaG (SPAdes) (version 2) | ecosystem: Environmental > Aquatic > Freshwater > Lake...
ATGGTAGAAATACAAATGATGACACGATTTATAAAAAATATCAGCAACTTATGCAATTGGGCTTTACGAATGTATATTTGTATATGGGAGGACTATTTGAATGGCTCTTATTACAAGACATATATGGTACCCAAGATTTTCCCACTACCGCGCGCCAATTAGATTTGTTAAAATATAAGGGAAATCAACGATTGAATGTTGGACTATTAGGATATACTTATTAGCGCATCGTTGGACAATTTATCCGCCCGTTTATTGTCTTTACGATATATGTGCATAAATTCAACGGACTTAAATGTAACACCTTTTGCAATAGAATAAAATTCTATTATTTTATCCGATTTTACTTGGTATTCGCCCTTCATTTGTTTGATTACCAATTGGCTATCTCCCTTTACTGTTAAATTCTGAATTCCCATTTTTTCTGCTTGTTTGAGTCCAAGAATGAGGCCTTGATATTCCGCGCAATTATTTGTTTCCTTTTTACCGAGATATAAAGAAGCCGACCAGATTTCTTCACCGTTGTTATAAATAACGGCGCCGGCGCCAGCCGGACCCGGATTGCCTTTACTACATCCGTCAAAATACATTACGAAATTATTGTTTTTGTTTTTATTGTTGTTATCTAATATGGGTTGCTCCATTGTTTTAATTGATAAAATATATTTATATCAATTAAAAAATATCAATTTTAACTTGTTGATAATTATAATTTATCAACTTATTATACATAATGTGTTGGAATGAAGCGGTTTCATTAAATACATTTGTATTTAGTATTTTTGTTTTATTACTTATTATGTATAATAATGCTTTCACACAATATAAAATTCAATACCTAAATAATAGATGGATATATTTATTTTTTGCGTCTTTCATTTTTATACAGCTAATAGAGTATTTTATTTGGCGAAATATTAATAATAAATTTTATAATCATTTATTTTCTATTATGGCAACTGTTTTACTCATTATTCAACCAGCTATAAGTATTATGGTTATATCAAATACACATATAAGAAATATATTATTAATCGCATATTTATCACTTGCAATACCATACTCTATTTATAAATTATGTACTAAAAACATTTACACTGTAATAAGCGAAAAAGGGCATTTAAGATGGAAATTTTTTGAGGCTGCACCCGCCATCCTGATAATTTGGTTATTTTTCTTTTTATTTAGTTTTATTTATGAAAAAAAATGGGCTGGTTTCGTATTTGCGATTATTACATTGGCCATTTCGTATTATAATTATAATAACGACCATACAATGACATCAATGTGGTGTTGGGTTGTAAATATAGGTATGCTTTATTACGCCTTTTATTTATTGTTATTTTTGCCATTTTGTGAAAAGGGAAGTATTTGTTAAACTCCGTATGAAAAAATAATGAAAAAAGGAACCATTGGAGTTAGATGTATTCGCAAATTTCAATAATATATTTTTCGTTTTCCTCTGTCAAATCTATAATTACCTTAAATGGCTTACCACACCCGTATATGAGCCCTTCTTTTGCCAATCTATCACATTCTTCTTTCACTGTGTGAGGGTCCATCTGTTTCCTGGTGTCTTTCAAGATACCGTGGCGAAAAATACAACAATTAAATTTTTCAATTATAATCGGGTCATTGCAATGTGGGCATATAATGACGGGTTCTTCCTTTTTCATAATTTCTTCTTTATTCACAATTTCTTCCATACACAGTAAATATGAATACGTTTAAACGATTTTCTAAACTAATACTTGTTCAATTTCGTGGATCCATTGTTCAATTATATCTGGATTACGACGAATATCCGCGTTGCCATCAATCAACAATGTTTTTACATTTGCAAAATGGTCAAATACCAATGTTTCGTGATATTTATGGCAATTTTGCAAATATTCCAGCGGAATGATATCTTCACCTTCCCTGGAACGCATGTGAATACGCTTATGGCAAATTTCGGGGTCCGTTTTGACGTATATAACATTATTAATGGTGAAATCCCTGGAAAACGCGTCAAACCATCTTATATAAATTTGATAATTCACGTCTTCAATATTACCCGTATCATAAAGCATCTTTGCAAACACATGTTTATCTGTATATAAACTTCGCTCGGTAAAGAATACAGTCGCATTTGGATTTTCTTCAATAGACGTTTTTAATAACACCAAACGAGTAATATATGCCATCATTTGAAAGGGGAATGAATATTTTTTTTGGTCTGCGTAAAATTTTTGCAACATGGTCACACCGTTAGCGTCTTTAATCGTCTCCCATTCAGTTACAGGTTCTTTTAAAAATATTACACGTGAATCATTGAGATAGTGCTTGCAAACATTTTCTAAAAGGGTGGATTTTCCAGACCCGATATTCCCCTCAATAGTAATAAGCTGGATTTTTCTCGCCATTTGGATGTTATATATTATTTAGTTGTCCTTAATTATTTTGAATTATAACATATTCAATTTTTATTTTATACGGGTGAATAAATAAAAATTGAACTGTATTAAATAGAATTATATATATTAACAATACCAACTTATTACTTATCCGCATTTCAAAAATGGATCTTCAACAATTAAAATTAAGCAAGTCAGAGTGGCAATCTATAGAGGTTCCTACTTCGGAGGAAGAAAAAGAAATTTTATTACTAATTATGCGCAGTCACGAGAATGTAAATATTAAATATAATAAAAATAAATCATTAATTTCCTATTTAAAAATTGACTATTCCGAGATAATGGAAGATTATTTATACAATAAATTCTTATCACCGGCTGTAGAAAATATACGTAAAATTGCGGGCAGTCAATCGGCACCATTAGCCATTTCTGTTATAGCAAATCCGGTGTTAAAAAAGGCCGATATTATTCGCATTGAGAAAAACGATGTTACAAAATTTAAATGGAGTGAAATTTACGAGCATTTATTGCTCACATGCATTGAAAATATTTTCAAACAAAAAAAGAACCGTGTAAATGGTATCGGTAAAAATGACTGGCGGCTGCACTATTTCACCTTGTATAAATTGATGCAAAATACGGTTTCTTGTATTAACCGCCATATTTTGACGATTGTTCGTAATATTTTAGATGCATTTGAGAGCGAGATCGTTTTATCCGAGATGATTGAAAATTCAGTAGAATATTTGGAGAAAAATTCCTTGCTTTTGAAGAACGCCGATATTACTCTTTATGAACACCAAAAACAATTATTTAGTTTGATGCAGAATAATCCCGGGCCAAAATTAGTTTTATATATTGCCCCCACGGGTACAGGAAAAACGATTTCGCCCATCGGACTGACGGAAACTCGCAAGGTAATCTTTGTTTGCGCGGCGAGACATGTGGGATTAGCGCTAGCAAAAGCCGCCATTTCTGTGCAAAAAAAGGTCGCGTTTGCATTTGGATGTGCAAGTTCCGGTGACATTCGCCTCCATTATTATGCCGCCAAAGAATACACAAAAAATAAACGCACGGGTGGAATCGGAAAAGTAGATAATAGTGTGGGGGATAAAGTGGAAATAATGATTTGTGATTTGAAGTCGTATCTAACGGCAATGTATTATATGATAGCTTTTAATCCGGTAGAAAATTTGATTGTTTATTGGGACGAGCCGACGATTTCTTTGGATTATGAAACGCACGATTTGCACGCGATTATAAAAAATAATTGGAAGGAGAATTTGATCCCCACGGTAATCTTATCATCAGCCACTTTACCTAAAGTGCATGAAATGATTGAAACAACGGCAGATTTTAAAGAAAAATTTTCGGGGGCGCAAATACATAGCATCGTCAGTCACGATTGCAAGAAAACAATTCCGTTAATAAATAAATATGGTTTTGTAGTATTGCCGCATAATTTGAGTGATTTACAGGAAGAAGTGTTGGCGATGGCGACACACTGTGAAAATAATCAAACGTTATTGCGATACTTTGATTTGAACGAGTCTATAAAATGTATCATGTGTCTGGAAAAAACCACAAATATTCCGGAAAATGCAAAAATCGCGCGGCACTTTACAACACTGGATGATATAAATTTGCATAAAATTAAAATGTACTATTTATTCGTATTAAAAAAAATAATTGCTGGCTCGTGGGACCAGGTATGCGCGAGTTTCCGTCATTTTAGACAGCGTCGTTTGATGCCAAATAATCATATTGATGCCAAGGGCAATAAAATTCGCAAAGTTTCTAGTATTGGACCTGGAGTAATTGCGCAAACCGCGGGAACACGAACCTCTATTGCGACAGAAATGTCGGGGAAACCGATTGTTAAAATGGCGAGTACTATCAATGAAACTCCTCCGACTACCATCTTCGGAGTTCAGTCACTCCCCGGCTGCGTGTCGCTTGAAAAACCGGCTGCGCCAAAAAAAACGGATGAAATATTGGAAGAATGTGCTATATATGTTACAACAAAAGACGCATATTCTTTAACTGATGGTCCGACAATATTCCTCGCCAACGATGTAGAAAAAATTGCCAAATTCTGTATTCAGCAGGCAAATATTCCCGCCAAGGTAATGGAAAATATTATGGAAAAGATTGAATTTAATAATGATGTCAATGAAAAAATTCGCATTTTTGAAAAAGATTTGGAAGATATTGAAGCGAAACTTACTGTAGCCGCAAATGATGTTCAAACAGATGGTAAATCAAAACAGAAGTCTGGTGAAAAAAAAATAAAGGCCGCAAAAACTGATTCTACTGATGCAAGCTCTATTGAACGATTAAATAGTCAGATGGAGTATTTACGCGCATTAATAAAGACGGCCGAACTAAATGAAACCTTTGTTCCGAATAAACATGCGCATCTTCAAAAATGGGCGGAGGACTTGGAATTAGCAAAGCCTTTTACATGCGATATTGATAATATTACCATTATTGATATCATGATGTTGGCTGATGTTCCTGATAGTTGGAAGGTCTTGTTATTGATGGGCATTGGCGTCTTTTGCAAGCACGAAAGTATTACTTATACGGAGATAATGAAAAAATTGGCGGAACAGCAAAAGTTGTATATGATAATTGCATCTAGTGATTATATTTATGGCACCAATTATCAATTTTGTCATGGGTACTTGAGTAAAGATTTAATTTTGACACAGGAAAAAATTATTCAAGCACTCGGCCGCATCGGTCGCAATAATATTCAACAGGATTATACCATCCGATTTCGCGATGATGCACACATTAAAAAATTGTTTTGTCACGAGGCGGATAAACCGGAGGTATTAAATATGAACCGATTATTTAATTCTAATTAACTAATAAAATATTTGGTGCGAGACGAACCCGTAGGCGACGGTGAGCGAATGAACTCCATAGGCGATAGCCGAATGAGTTTGGAGCGAAGATAGATTATAATATAAAACAACCTAAAATTTTTTTATTATAACCATATAATGGAATTAGCAACAGAACCTGACATATACATGCCGAGTATTGATAATTTAGGTAATTATATAGACAAAATACCATCATTTAACATTACCAAACAAGGAATTCGGTGTCCTTGCGGAAGTAGAAAAGATAAATCATACGATTCAACTAGTATATTTTCAGCACATATCAAAACAAAAACTCATCAGAAATGGTTGTGTAATTTGAATTTAAATAAAGCAAATTATTATATAGAAAATGAAAATTTAAAAACCACATTACAAAATCAAAAAATGGTTATAGCAAAATTAGACAAAGAATTACAAAATAAAATCATGACAATTGATTATTTAACACAACAACTTACAAATAATAATAATAATAGCAAAATGGTGAATAATTTGCTATCTTTTGATTAGTATTATTTTTTTATGGATGAAATATTTCAAGGGATACAGAATCCGGGTGGCGACAAATCGGACATCTTGTTACTAATGGGTTACTATTACAAACGCGACATATACAGAAATGCCCACATGGCGCAAATGCAATTTCGCGATTATTCGTTGTACAAATAATACAGAATTGGTCCGGCGGTTCTATAACAGAATTAATCTGTTCTACAATCGCTTGATTAACAATTGGACGAATGTAGAAGAAGCGGTGACTGTTATAAATAATATGTATAGGTGTATCGGTTATCGGTAATGCAGGAGCCTCTTCGGCCGAATAATTTGGAGATGAATTATATAACGGAACGAGTTCAAAATTTTCTATTCCCAAACCACGGATTACATCATCATGTAGAATATGATTTTTAATTTCATCAATAAATTCTGAAAGAGTCGTATTTTTACGAAATCTATATGTTCGCACGATTCCAGTGAATACAATTTTGAATTGAAATTCCAAATAGGATACCATTTTTATTAGTTTATAAGTTTATAAGTTTATTATTTTTTACTTTTTATTTGATTATATGTATTAAAGGTACTATAATTATTCTATATCTAGGCGGCTTCAATTTTTAAATAAATATAAAAATACTTTGGAGCGAGCCGAAGCCTTAAGCGTAGCAAAAGGCGCCGGTGAGCGACTGAACTCTGTAGGCGATAGCCGAAGGAGTTGCGTAGATGCTTAAAAGTAATATTATTATATTATATAAAAATGACGTTGGTAGTTGTAAGACATGGTGAATCTACATGGAACAAACAAAACCGCTTTACAGGGAATGCTGACCCAAATTTAAGTGAAGACGGCTATTTGGAGGCAGAACGTGTTGGCAAAATATTGAAAAACTATGATTTTGATGCAGTATTTTCAAGTACGTTATCAAGAGCATTTATAACAGCAGATAATATTATTCATACTCCAGAATCAAAGTGTAAAACTAAAATAATACAACAGACGGACGAATTAAATGAACGCAAATACGGCGAATTAACAGGAAAAAACAAACAACAATTAACTGCTGAATACGGTGAAGAACAAATTACAATATGGCGACGCTCATATAATGTTCCTCCCCCAGGCGGTGAAAACTTACATGATGTGCGCAACAGAGTAGGTCCGTATTTTGATGCGAACATTTTACCTTTATTGAAAGACAAAAAAAAAGTATTAGTAGTGGCACACGGAAACAGTTTGCGCGCATTGTTTGTTCATTTGGGCCTGAAAGACGAACGCTCCATAGAAACATTTGAAATTTCAACCGGGGTTCCGATTGTTATCAATATAGAAACAAAATTATTTAGATATGAAAATGCCTTCAAACTGATACCATATCAAATTATTGACAGTCGTGGCTATCCGACATTAGAAGTGAAATGTATGGATGTTGTTTATAATATATGTGTTGGAAAAGGTTCTAGTCCGAGCGGCGCATCGTGCGGTTCAAATGAAGTGTTGGAATTGCGAGACGGTGACCCGAAATTATTTCTAGGAAAATCAGTTTATATGGCCGTTTTGAATGCGTATAAATTAAACGATAAATTAATTTTGAATCATAATACGGCGACTAATTTGACCCATTGTGATAACCAATTGTTATCAATTGACCGGACAAAAAATAAATCCGATATTGGCGGAAATACGACGACGGCTATCAGCTTTTGCATGGCCGATGTTGCTGCAAGATTATCTGATATGGAAATATATGAATACATTGCGAAGCATTATCAATTTGGTTCTCCGAATTTAAAATATATGCCCACCCCATTCGTCAATATTATTAATGGTGGAAAACATAGCGTAACGGGTGAATTAAAGATTCAAGAATTTATGATTTTTACGAAACATGAAATACCCACATTTAAAAAGATTCAAATTATTTGTGAGGTATATCAGCATCTTCAAAAATTACTGGTAAATAATTATGGGTTATCTGCGAAAAGTATTGGCGACGAAGGTGGATTTTGTCCTCCGATTTACACGGCGCAGGAGGCCCTAAGTATTATTGAAGCCGCGATTAAAACGGCCAATTATATAGTGAATGAAGATGTGTTTATTGCGTTAGATTGTGCCGCCAGCGAATTTTATAATGAAGAAACGAAAAGATATGAAGTAGAACGCGGGCTTTCATTAACCAGCGACCAATTGATTGAATACTATGGGAAATTAATAAAGGACCATCCTGCGTTACGTAGTATTGAAGACGGCTTTCATGAATCGGATTATTCTGGATGGCAAAAATTTACTGCATTGTACGGCGATAAAATAATGATTGTGGGGGACGATTTATTCACCACAAATCCGGCGCTAATTAAAAAAGGGTTGGAAGAAAAATGGGCGAATTCTTTATTGCTAAAAGTGAATCAGATTGGAACCATTACAGAGGCGGTGGAAGGTGCGAAAATGATGTTGGATGCTGGTAAAAATGTAATCGTGTCGCATCGTTCTGGTGAAACAAATCATGCTTTTATTGTAGATCTAGCGATTGGTATTGGCGCAAAGTATTTGAAAATAGGGAGTCCATGTCGGGGGGAACGCGTGGCAAAATTCAATCGCCTATTGGAAATAGAGGCGTCTATTGAATAAACTTTATTTTTTAATCTGAATTATTTTATTCTTAGCATTGTCTATGTGTTTTTCTAAAATAATATTTTTTATAATCATTTTTCGGTTAAAAAATGTTAATGATTGTTGCCTTCCAAGGGTGTCCATACTATGGACGCCCTTTTCAGATATACATAGACAATATTGAGTCAAATGTTACCATTATACCTAATATGCAATTATTTTACTATCTCGCAAAAATAATTCGCGATAAAATGGTGCGCGAATTATTTGATATTTATTTGTAGCATTTTAATTTACTTCAAACAGGTCTAAAATAATAATTATTATACAGTACATTTTTATTTAATGCTTTTGTTGTAACAAAAGCAACTTTTTATAATATAGATTAGTTGTATTTTTTTGCTCTCCCGTCTTCGTGAGCAAAAAACACAATCGTTGCTTTCCCGTCCGGGAAAGCAACTTTTTATAATCTATATTGTTTTTTGCTTTAATAATTAAAACGCAATGTTTCATTTAATTATTAAATATACTTTCACCTTTGGAGCGATCCGAAGCCGAAGGTGCCGGTGAGCGACTGAACTCCATAGGCGATAGCTGAAGGAGTTCATATTTTTCTTTAATTTTTTCATTTATAATGCGCACTGATCTAAATTATATGATTATTCAATTATATAAATTTGAAGTTTGATTCAGAAGCAAACCTTAATATTTTTGCTCACCCAGACGGGTGAGCAAAACTTTATAAAAATGCAATTGTTTTTCATATTTTGTTTTTATTATTTAAGTGATATAAATAAACTTTTTCCCTCATACCTAAATAATCAGTGAATTGTTCTTTTGATAATTCGGATTCATATAATTTACAATTCCCGGTGGCTATTTTTTCTACCCATTTTTTATCAATGTCGGATGATGAATTCTGTTGAATTAACGTATTATAAATCTTAATTGTTTTCCATCCTTCTAAAATCTTCTCAAAAATAAAAAGAACTTCATATGCAGTTGCCTTACGCTTATCTGTTTTTTTCTTCTCGCGACGTTCTTGTTTTTTAATATTATGTTCTTCTTTATTGATATTGTTGTTCATAATATATAGATTATATTATTTCTTTGTATTTATTTATTAGTTTAATATAATAATTATATTTTTCAGGGGTGACCTCACAATCATAAAGTACATTTTTGTTATTTTTTATATTTCTTTTTATATTTTTTATAATATCAATTGTAATAGTATTTGGTATATTTTTTTTAATTCTTTCTTCATGTAAATAATCTAATATTTGCATTGGTTTCCAGTTTTCAATATATTTCAAAATAACAAATATTATTTCATCTGGTTGAATTTTTCGTTTTGAAATATTTATATCTTCTTTTTTTGATGTATGACGTTCTTGTTTTTCTTCATTTCTACAAACAATAATGCCAGTCTTAATTCTTGTTAATGTATGTCTTGGTAATTCCAATAATTTTTGTATTTCTATATTTTTATATCCTTCCTGAATCATTTGTCTAACTTTTATAATAATATCATCAGAAACACCATTTTTTGCATCACGAATAGAATCAGACATTTTCTTTTTATGTTCTTCTGAAAATTTTTTCCCAAAATTATGATTATTTTCACCCATCATATTTTCAGATTTTTGTTTATACACTTCTTTCATTAAAATTTGGTCGCATACTTTTTTTTTTAATTTTTTTAATTTTATCATTTTTT
>Ga0209086_10004648_pt1 | contig 10122 bp, 6 predicted proteins | sample M_130207_XF_Meta_FD_187312 | JGI IMG/M metagenome (GOLD analysis project Ga0209086, IMG submission 187312) | Freshwater microbial communities from Lake Montjoie, Canada to study carbon cycling - M_130207_XF_MetaG (SPAdes) (version 2) | ecosystem: Environmental > Aquatic > Freshwater > Lake...
ACTCACCCGCTTGAATCGTGTTGTGCAGCGACTCAACCAACCGGCTGGCGTGCTTCTGTTCGAGTTCTTCCAAGCGCGGGACCGACAGCCGGGGAATCTTTGCCTTGGTGAAACGGATGATCTGCTGCAGGCGACCGAACTCGCGACCGCTGACCAAACTGATCGCCTTCCCACTCTTGCCCGCTCGTCCCGTGCGGCCGATGCGATGCACGTAATCTTCCGCATCGTGAGGCAGCTCGTAATTGAAGACGATCTCCAAGTCATCGACATCCAGCCCGCGAGCTGCGACATCGGTAGCGACGAGCAGTTCGATCTTCCGTTCGCGAAACCGCTTCATCGTTCGTTCACGCATCGGCTGAGTCATATCGCCGTGCAGCTTGTCGGCGGCATAACCACGCGCCATGAGAGCCTCGGTCAGAGTATCGACCTGAATCTTGGTGAACCCGAAGATCAGCCCGTAGCGAACATCGTGCAAGTCGATCAAGCGACACAAGACTTCCGTCTTCGAGCGGTAATCGACTTCCACGTAGGACTGTTCGATCGAAGGGATCGTCAGTGAGGTCGCTTCGATTTTGACGAGGACGGGATCCTTTGTGAACTTGTCGATGATCTTCCGGATCGGCGGCGGCACGGTGGCCGAAAATAACACGATCTGCCGTTCCTTCGGGATCGATTCGAGGATCTTCTCGATGTCCTCGCGGAAACCCATGTCGAGCATCCGGTCGGCTTCGTCGAGCACGACCATCTTCACGCCATCCAGCTTGAGCGTTCCCTGACCGATGTGATCGATCAAACGACCGGGCGTTCCGATCACGATCTGCGGACCTGCCTTCAAGCCGCGGAACTGGTGGTCGTAACTCTGGCCTCCAAAAATCGGCAGCTCGCGGACGCCCTTTTTGAAGGCGGCCAGCTTTGCAATTTCTTCGGCCACCTGCGACGCCAATTCGCGCGTCGGGCAGAGCATCAGCACTTGCACGGCGCGATTGGTCGCATCGACCAGCTCGACGGCCGGGATGCCGAACGCAGCGGTCTTGCCCGACCCCGTTTGCGACTGCCCGATCACATCGTGTCCGGCGAGCAACGTCGGAATGGCTTCGGCTTGAATGGGTGATGCCTGCTCGAAGCCCATCTTCTCGACGGCTTTGAGAACTTCAGGAGACAGGCCCAGATCGGAAAAAAGTTTTTGTGTCATGCCGTGACTTTACCGGCATTGCCCGCGCCGTCCCAGCACACAAGTCTGATTCGTGCTAGGAATCTTGCTAGGCGAACGCGTTCTGGTCGCGTTGTGCCGGTCGGGAGGCATCGGCGCTTGAACCGTAAAGTGCAGTGAACACTGCCATTCCAGCAAGCTCACCCAATCGGCGCAGATATTTCCAGCAGATCGACCGCCGGCTGCCGGTTGCAAAAGATTGTTGCCATGCGGCCATAGGTCACACCGCCAACCGGCATTCTCAGGTGAGCGGCCAGTCGCGGCCCAGCCTCGATTTCGAGAATGGCCCCGAGATCGATGTGCCTCAGCACGTTGTGATTGATGAGGATTCTGCCGAGCGGAATCTGCCCGGCGAGAATCTCCCGCCGGACATCTTCGGTGACGTAGCTCAGGTTGAACCGCACGATCCCGTACTGGATGACTCGATCCGTGCCGTGCTTGAGCAGCAGAATCTCCCTCGCGTAGAGGAGGCCGTCCAATTTCTGAGCGACCACACGGACATCGACCGAGCAGCCGTGATGCGTCTCCATCGCCACGGTCATGTGGTGATCGTGAACGAGCAGCGTCTTGTACGGCTCGGGCGTGAGTGCCGACGGAATGTGTTCCGCCTTCCGAAACAGCGGTTCAGCCGCAGGAAACAGATTCGTCAGGGAACGGAGTTCATCGAGTGGGTTCATCGAAGCTCTCAAAGTGCGCGGCGGGTGAACGACAAGGCAGATCGTCAGTCATGCGATCACAGGTCAGGTGTACCGCACTTCGCGATGTTGTTCCTCAAAATACTCGGGCAGTAAGGTGTCGGCTTGGAGGAGCCCCTTGCGGGTGAGTGTGATGTCGTTGCCGGACACGCTCAAGTAACCCTTGGCCTGTTGGGCCGAAAGCGGTTTAGAGAACTCGTCGAGGATGTTCACGCCGAACTTGCGGCGGAACGGTTCGGCCGAGACGTGCCCTTCTTTCATTTGCAGGATCAGTTCGCGAATCAGCTTCTGATGGTCGGTCGGTCGCAGGGCGCGGTTGATCGGCAGCGAACCGGCTTCGACTGTGGTGAGGTACTCCTCAAGCTGGTCGAGGTTTTGATAGTGAACTCCTTGGAAGTGGCCGAAGCTCGACACGCCCGCTGCGATCAGATCACATCCGCGCCAAACGTTGTCTCGGTAGACGAAGTGGTCGGTCGCGGGATTCTTCACCAGTTCGTTGCCACTCGACACCTGATAGCCGTCGGTCGCGAGCGTGTTCATCGCCTCATCGACCCAGCGTCGCTTGGTCTCCCAATTCGCGACGGGCGAGACGATGCCCAGCTCTTTCATCTCCTTCGAGATCAGCGTGTTGAAGGGCAACTCCATCTGATAGATCGTGATGTTGTCGGGCTGCAGCTTTCGAGCCTCTTCGAGGCACTTCGTCCAGTTCTCATCGGTCTCGCCGACCATTCCTGCGATGAGGTCGATGTTGACCTGTGGGAAACCGGCCTGCTGAATCCAGTCGTAAGCTTTGAAGATTTCGGGCGACAGATGGGCACGCCCGTTCTCTTCGAGAATCGCGTCGTTGAAGTTCTCGACGCCGAGCGAGATGCGCGTCACGCCGATCTCTTTCAGCGTCTGCACCTTCTCCTGACTGAGCGTCCCCGGCTCGCACTCGAACGTCACCTCATCGGCATGGTCCCACGAGACCGATCGCGACAACTCGTCCCTCAAAAACCGAAGCTGCTTGGAACTGAGGTACGACGGCGTGCCACCTCCAAAATAGACGAACTTCAGTTCGCGACCGTTCACACCCCGCTCGCGGCTGACGATCTCGACCTCCTTCGCGAGTGCTTCGGCATACCGCGCGATGGCGTTCGCGTTCTGGTTCGTATAGACGCGGAAGTAACAAAACTTGCACCGCTTCCGACAGAAGGGAATGTGCAGGTACAGGCCCATCGGCACGGACCGGTCCGGCTCGGCTGCGAGTGCTGTCCGAATCTCGGGCACATTCTCGCGCGTCCACAACGAGAACGGCGGATAGTTCGAGATGAAGTAGCTGCCGACTTCAGTCGTGGCGGCGATTTCGAGGGTCATCAGTCAGCTCCAAGTCAGAAGAGGGTGAACCACGAAACACACGAAAGGCACGAAAGGCACGAAACGGAAAGAGGAAGGCGGAAGAGTTTTTAACCACGAATCTCACGAATAACACGAATCTGAAAGGCAAAAAGCGAAGATCAAAAGAAAGAGGCTTGGCGATGTGGCACAGGTTCGACAGGTCATAGTTCCCCGCAATCTCTTCTCGTTCTGATTCGTGTTACGCGTGAGATTCGTGGTTCAACGGCCTGTGCCTTACTTTCGCGTATTTCGTAGTTCAACCTCTTACTTCTTCCCAAAGCAAAACACCTTGCCGTCGCGGCTTTCGCTGCCGATGACGAGGACTCCTTCGCCGACGGCAGGGGCGGCGGAGATTGGTTTTCCAGCGTTGTGCTTCCAGCGCTCTTTGCCGTCGGTCAGGCCGAGTTCATAGAGGTTGCCATCGTTGGAGCCGATGAAGACTCGATCGCCGACGACGACTGGTGAGCTATCAACTTTGGCACGCGTGGCGAACGTCCACGCCTTCTTGCCTGTTTCGCGGTTGATCGCGTGGACCAGCTTGTCGCGACCGCCGACGACCACGAGCGTGTCGGTCACAGCGGCCGACGAGTGGAACGGGAACTCACCGTTGCCTGAGGCATACCGCCACGCGACCTCTTTCTTCTTCCAATCGACCGCCAAAACTTCGCTGCCGTAGGTGCCGACGTAGAGGATGTCGCCGACGATGGCGGGGGAAGCGATCAGATAGGTCTCCAGCGGGAGTTCAATCTTTTGCTGACCCGTCTTGATGTCGATGCCGCGCAGGTGCTCGTCGCAGCCGGCGATGAAGGCGATCCCCTCGACCACGGCCGGGGCACAATGGACGTAGCCCTGCGTCTCAAACTTCCACTGGAACTTGCCCGCTTCGTCGAGGCAATGCAGGCTGTTGTCATACGACCCGAAGAGGACTCGTCCATCGACGACCGCTGCCGAACTGTAAATCTCGCCGCCGGTCGTGTACTTCCAGCGGCCCTTGCCCGTCGCGCGATCAATCGCGTGAAACACGCCCTCTTCGTCGCCAAGATAGATCGCGTCGGCCGTGACCGTCGGCGACGATTTGAAGCCCGGCGCAAACGAGTTCTTCTCAACCTTCTCGACGGTCTTGTATGTCCAGACTTTCTCACCGGTCTGCCGCTTCAAACAAACGAGTTCGCCCGACAGACACGGGACGTAAACGTGTTCGCCGACGATGGCCGCCGTCGCGACGACTTGCTCACCCAGCGTCACTTCCCACAACAGTCCCAGCTTGTCAGGCAACAACGACGTGGAAACGCCCGTCTGTGCCAGATCGTGCCGGAACGACGACCAGCTTGTGGGCGACAACGGCTTCGAGTCCGCCGCGACACTGATGATCGAACCGACGCACGCGGCAATCACGGCCACGCACCAGACCACTCGCCCGAAAGACCGCGGAGAACCGCAATGGCTTCGTCGCATGAAACACCTCGTTGAAAACAGGGGGAGCCAAAATCGGGTTCGACCACGAATCCGCACGAATCCGAAAGACGAGAAGAATTGGGAACACTGATCGCCGCTGATCGGATCAGAGATCAATGAGGATCAACGAAGATCGGTGTTCCTAATTCTTAGGTTTGTTGGATTGATAGTGTCGTGACTCGACGACCCTCAACAGGCTCCAACCGAACCGTATTTATTCCTGCTTCTCTTCCTGCTTCTCTTCCTGCTTCATTCGTGTGGATTCGTGAGATTCGTGGTTCCAACTCTTCTGCCGTTCCTCAAACCGGATCAAACGCCGCCTCATACAGTTCGACCAAGCTCGATTCATCGACGCCACGTGGGTTGAACGTGCCGGTCCATTGTTTGGCCGCTTCGATTGCGAGTTGAGGCAGCATCGTTCGCTCGACGCCACATGTCGAGAGGTATGTCGGCGAACCGGACGACTCAATCAGCAAGGCAACTCGTGCCGCGAGCAGTTCCGCCGCCCGAGGATCATCCGCCGCACACAGCCCGACATCTTCGGCCAATTTCCCGTACAGGTCGCTCACGACCGGCGCGTTGAAACGGATGACGTGCGGCAACATCAGACCAACGGCCAGTCCGTGCGTGATCCCGTAATGAGCCGTCAGCGGATTGGCGAGAGCATGCGTCGCTCCCAACATCGAGTTCTCAATCGCCGCGCCAGCGAGGTGGGCACCGAGGAGCATCGAGCCGCGGGCGGGAAGAAGTGACGAGCGGGAAGACGAAGACTCAACGTTGTCAGTCAACATGCCTTCCTTCTGACTTCTGACTTCTGACTTCCGACTTCTCTCCCCCACCACTTCCTCAAACCCGCGTGCCAGCAGCTTCCACGCGCGACGGGCGAACAACTGCGAGATCGGGTTTCGTTTCGTCGTCACGTAGCTTTCGAGAGCGTGGCTGATGGCGTCGATTCCGGTCGCGGCGGTCACGCTGGCGGGCATGCTGAGCGTCAGTTCGGGATCGAGGATCGCGACTCGACACGCCGCCTTCTTGTCACCGCAGGCCATCTTCATGTGCGTCTTCGCGTCGGCAATCAGCGCGAACGATTGAGCTTCACTCCCCGTCCCCGCTGTCGTCGGGATCGCGATCAGCGGCAGCATCGGTTTTGTCGCCTTGCCAATCCCCCAGTAGTCCTGCATCCGACCGCCGTTGGTCAGCAGGAAGTTGATCCCCTTCGCGCAATCCATGCTGCTCCCGCCGCCGACCGCGACAAGGAAGTCGATCCGCTCGGCCTTCGCGACGATCAGCCCTCGGTCCACGTCATCGGTCGTCGGGTTCGGCTGCACGTCCTTGAAGACGGTCGTGTGCAGACCCGCTTCGCGCAGTGAGGAAACGGCTTTCGCGACATGCCCGGCGCGTTCAATGCCATCGTCGGTCACGACCAACACGCGCGATCCACCCAACTCGCGAGTCAGTTCTCCGAGCCGCGCGATCGTCCCGGCTCCGAAGACGACGCGCGTGCGCGGATCGAAGTCAAACGCCGCGAGTGCGTCGATGTCGAAGGCATCGGAACGACGAGGTGCATCGAGAGGAACAGACATCAAGGCGGGACTTTCAGCGGGCGGGCGATCAGTCAGCAGGCCATGTCCGCCAGAGTACCCGCAAGCGGGACAACCGAACAAGGCGACGCCAGCGCGACCAGACTCGGACCGGGTGCAAAATCACCCCCCGCACTACGTCGCTTCGACCATCAGGATCGGATCGACGTTGCCCGTCTTGTCGAAGCGACCGACGACGGTTTCGTTGCGGGTGTGATGGCCGAGGACCGCGCGCGATTCCCCCGTGTCTTTCAGACTGCGGAAGACCAGCAATTGCAGGTCGCCGAGCTTCAAGCGGTGACCGGCCGCGATGTCAGGCGTTACCACTCGCCCCGCTTCGGTCACGGTGAGCGATCTCCATTGTGCATCGGCTCGCGTGCGGTTGGGGTGCCAATCGAACAGGACCGGCGCGAAGAGGCCCTCACCTTGAGCCACCTGCTTCAACGACAGTCGATCCGCTGTGGCAGAGAATTCGTGCGGCGAACTGAGGACGCGATCTTGAGTCAGCGCCAGCGGGAAGACACGCGCTTTGAGACCCTTCATCGTCAGTTGTGCCTCGCGAGTTGGGGTGTCGAGCCGCACGAGGATGTCGTCGGCGAGAGGCAGTGTTGCGTGGTACTCGATCCGATCGCTGGGAACACCCGACACCGAGTCGGCCAGCAACAGAAAGTGATCCGTGCGTGAGAGCATGATGATTCGCTCGACCCGAATTTTTCCTGGCCCGCACATTTGCAGCTCGATGTAGTCCGCATCGGGATCGCTCTGCCAGCAGACACACGACCACTCGGAGGCGAGTTCCACGATGGCGTCACCGATGGTCAGGTCGAGCGTCCAGTCGCCATGCAACAAGGGCTTGCCTGCGGCGGTCACGTCGATCTGAGGCAGTTGCCGGTGATGAGCCACCGCCACACTGTCCGCCTGCACTGACCAATCGCTGCGCAGGAGCGCGAACCGCGCCCAGTCCGATTGGTTCGATGGCATGGTCATGATGCCATCGCTTCGAACACGCTTTGCGGGCTGTCCGGCGGCGATCCGTTTGACCGATTGCAGATAACCGCCCTCGGGACTGACGGCGGGCAAGTCGAACATCTCCGCCGCCGCGATGAGAACGGGGAGCGGATTCAGCGCGTTGCCGTTCGACAGCGTCGCTTTCCCGTCAGGCCGACACAGCGGGATCGCACGCTCGACCGTCGAACGGAGCAACTCTTCCTGATCATCCGTCCAGAGCTTCACGTCGAAGCGGCGCGCGACCAGCGTGGCGCGAATGAGCGGCGCGAGCCACAGCGACAACCGTTCGATCATCTCGGCACGCGGCGTCCCGTCGGTGTCCGCATTTTCGGTGAGCGTCCGCGCGAGCGCCTTGCGTCCCAACTTGACGAGCTCCGCGGCACCGGCCACATCGCTAAATAAGACGCCCGCCACGAATGGGACTTCACCACGCTCGATCAGTTGGACATCAGCGGGAACGGTCGGATCGTGATCGTCATCGCCCGGCATTGTCCTCATCTGTCGCACGACCTGCGCCAGCGTGTGCCGCCACAATTTCCATAATTGCTCAGGACGCAGCCGCGCGCCGGTGAGAGCCAACACGTCGAGGGACGCCACTAACCCGAAGACCGACACACCGCCGTCCTCTTCGGCCAGCCGACGAATCAACGGATCGACTCGTTGAGCCAATGTTTTCGGAGCCTTGTTCGTCGCACGCTTCTCTCCCGTGCGAGCCTTCCCCGACGAACCGCCCACCTTCGTGAGCAGCTTTCCCAAATCGACCTCATCCGGAAACGCGGCGAGTGACCACAGCGTCCTCGATCCGCAGCCGAGAGCCGATTCGCGCCCCGTGGACTGGGGTTGAAACGCCGCTTGCAGCGCGGTGCGCGCGCCCGTCAGATCGCCTTCGGCGGCAGCCGATTTCAACGTTGAGTCGGCCCCACGTTCCCAGGTCAGGGCTCGAAGAATCTCGACACCGGGTAATGCGGAAACATCGACCCCGCAGCCGCACAGACTGATGGGCACAGGCTTCGATTCGGGAGTTGCTTTTGCCGAAGTAGCCGTGCTGGCTGAAGAAACGGCAGCAGATTTGGAAGTAGAACGGGAACTGGAAACGGGCATCGTGGTCTCGCAATGACAGCACTCGAAACGGCTCCCAGCCGACTCAGTGCGATAAGTAATTCGCGAGGCTCCGCCTCAAGTCGGCAGCAGAGTAGCTAGCCACGGTCGAATTGCAACGCGACGTGAAGTCCTGCTTTTCCGAATGCCGGACTTCAGCCGGGTACACACTCGGGCGCGAAGTTCCACCGACCGTCGCGCAGCGTGCCGATGACCTTGCTCGAACTGGCGAACAGATCGCGTGACAGATCGTTCGCGCGAGGAGTGGCCAAGCGGACCAGTGTGAAGTCCGTCGAAACGTTTGCAGCCTCGTCACCGAGCAATGCACGCCGCCCGGAGCGTGTCGCCAAGTTGAGCAGCGTGAGGTGCGAGAGATCGAGATGCTGTTCCGCCACAAACTGTATTTCGGCGAAGAGACTCAGATCGGGATTGGACGCGCGGCTGTCGGTGCCGAACGCGACGGAGCCGCCCAATTCCAACAGTCTGCGCCACGGATGAGGGCGATGTCCGAACGCGGCGTGCGTGCGCGGGCAGTAAACCAGCGTCATGTGCGGGCGAGCCGCCAGGAATTGCAGCTCGCCCTCGTCGAGATAGTTCCCATGCACGATCAAACTGCGCGGCGCATCTGCCAATGTTTCGAGCCACTCTCTCGGCCGCCCTCCGCCGCCAAAAAGTCCGTCACGCCAGATGCCAAACTCGGTGAGCAGCTCGCGAAACTCACCCGTCCCGTCCGCGAGCAATTCCAACTCCGCCTCAGTCTCAGCGAGGTGCATTGCGATCGGCCGCGCAGCCGCTCGCGCTAATTTCACGACGTGACTCAACAGGTCGGGACGAACGCTGTAGGGCGCGTGGGGACTCAGCCCGAAACTGCACTCGTTGACTAACACACGTTGAGCCAGCTCACGCTGCAATCCAACTCGCTCGTCCGTCAATCCGATCAGCTCTTGGAACACAACTCCCGCGAAATCTTCGTTGTGATAGTCGCTGCTCGACCAACCGGTCGTCGCGATGTCACCAATCAGAGTGCTGCCGCATCGCTGGCTCTCCTCGATCCCCGCGCGAATCGCTTCACGGGTGGCGTTGTAGTCCGGACGCCCACGTCCGAACGAAGGAGTCCGGACCACGACATCACGGTCACCACGAGTCGCGACGAACAGCTCCGCCTGTTCCAGTCGGTATTTCACGACCGAACGAATCCAATCCGTGAAGCGACCCGCCGTCGGGATCGGCTCGCAAAGCAGGCTGAACTCCAGATGCGTATGCGCGTTGACCAACCCCGGAATGAGAGCGACATCCCCGAGATCGACCGCCGCCGGATCGCCACCGCGCCGCACGTCGATCCGCCCGTCCGACGTGACGCAGATCAAAACATCCTCGACGACATCGCCCGTCGAATCGACGAACCAGCCAACGCGATACACAGGCGGAAGGGAGGGGCGAGAATTTGTCATGAGGCCCGCCATCGTAGCCGCAGTAGACGGCGAGGTCATTTCGACGAAGACGTCTTCGTCGAAATTGGCTTCACCCGGCCAATGCGGACACCAACCCGAAGCGTGAGCGAGGACGCGAGCGAAGCGAGAGCAAGAACTGAGTGGCGTCCTCGCTCACGCTTCGGGCTAGTGCGTCCACCACGCAAAAAGTTGGGATTGGAAGAACTTCGGATTTGTGGGAGACCTCATGGACACAAGGAGGTGTCTGA
>Ga0209086_10004649_pt1 | contig 10121 bp, 10 predicted proteins | sample M_130207_XF_Meta_FD_187312 | JGI IMG/M metagenome (GOLD analysis project Ga0209086, IMG submission 187312) | Freshwater microbial communities from Lake Montjoie, Canada to study carbon cycling - M_130207_XF_MetaG (SPAdes) (version 2) | ecosystem: Environmental > Aquatic > Freshwater > Lake...
TTTACATATTATTTCTTTGATTTCCTTGTCATCTGTATATGGCGTAAATTCTTGAACACTTTCTTCGACTGAAATATTTGTAAAACAGCTAAATAAGGACACTAACTGTTTTGCAGACAAATTGTTGATTGATTTGTCTTCTAATAGGCCGGCAAACACAAGACACTGAACTTCCCTTAATTGTGACGCCATTTTGCCTTTTAATGTTAGAACTGTTTTTTCTTCGTTTTTTACTTCGTTATAGTATTCAATAAATCCATCATCTTCCAGAAAATTCAATACCTTATTTACGTCATTATTAATATAATTCTCTATACTTTCTTCTCTTACGTGTAGCTCATTTAATTCATTTTGTTTAAAGTTATACTTATTGAATATAATAACGTCTTGATCTACGGTTTGATATTCATCTTTAATTTTATGTATTTCTTTTTCCATATCTTTTCGTTTCTTGTTAGCATAACTATCTTTATTCAATTGTAATTCGGAAAATTCCTTAACCACAATTTCAGGCGTTTTCAAGTTGTCAACGCATGCTTTTAACCTTTCGCATTCCTTGGAACATGCTTCAATTTCAATTAATACTTGCCTCATTTTGCCTTGTAAATCGCCTGTAATCATACTTTTTTTCGCAAAATCGACTAAATTATCGTCTCCATTATCGATTAAATTTAGTAACAAATTGTATGAGATTTTGAACTTGGATGTTAGTGTTTGTGGCTTCCCATTCATCATAGTTTTGTATGCTGTGGCGGTTGTTTCGCGAAAAAGGTTGTTTAAGTGTATCACATGGCCTACTGTGTCAAGACCAAGTCTTCCCGCTCTGCCTCCTGCTTGTGTGTACTCGTGAGCATGTAAGACGCGCATACAAGTGCCGTCGTGTTTATAAATGTCGGTGAATATACACGTTTTTACTGGAAGGTTAAGACCTATGGCAACGGATTCTGTAGCAAATAACAACTTAATATAACCCTTTGAAAACAAGATTTCAACAATTTCACGTAAAATAGGCATTAAACCACTATGATGCATCGCTACACCTTTACGTAACAAAGATACCATATCTAAATATTCTGGTAAATTTAAATACTCCTTATAGTTCGGTAACTTCCGTATAATCTGTTCACATTCTCGGTCAATAGTATATGGTATTTTTGAATCAAATTCTAATAAATTCGATGTTATCTCATGAGCACAAAATTCTAATTGTTTTCGTGAAAATACATAACAAATAGCAGGTAACATTTCTTTTTCGACTAAATATTCGGATACCTTATTCAAGACATTTTGACGTTTTACACGAACATCATTAGTGTCGAATAATTTAATCATTTTATCCATATTTCTGTAATTGATTTCATTAAACACACCATTTGCATCTTGAATTACAATTGGTTTATCTATTAGACTCTTAATTTCTGCTTGTAGTGCCTTATCTTTGACGGCCTTATTAATTCCATTTGTTACAGTAATGAAACTGTAATGGGTTAAGGGAACTGCTCTGTTTAATTTCTTTGTTAGATAGACAAATTTTTCTACATTATCTACATTTTCGCCTCTATTTTCAAGCCATAACGCGAACTTTTCTGGACCATCTAATGTAGCCGATAGACCAACCATTTGTATATGGTGTGGTAACATCATAATACTGTTCTCCCAAACGTGACCTCTACTAGGGTCATTAATCATATGAATTTCATCAAATATGACACACCCTAATTCGTTTACAATATCCATGTCAAATGAAGTGCTCGAGTTTTTGACAATTGAGACACTTTTAAGTTGATATAGTTTATTTAAAAGAATTTCTGTTGTCATTATTAATATATCGGCATCTGGGTTGCATTTTATATCGCCCGTAATAATACCCACACGCAAATGAGGATATTTTTTTGAAAAGTCGTCGAATTTTTGATTCGAAAGCGACTTAATTGGACTACAATAGATAACTTTTTTACCATTTGAAACAAAAAAATCTAATGAGAACTCAGCAGGTAAACTTTTACCACTACCTGTTGGTGCTGTTACTAATACGTGTTGTCCTTCGACAATGCCTTCAATTGCCCATTTTTGAAAAATATGTAATGGATATTTAAATTTCTCAAAGTGTTCTTTATATTTATCTTCATTTTCAGGAGGATAATTATTAATGTCGCATATTTTTACCATTTGTTTTAATACATATTATATATAATAATTTTTTTATGTTGTTTTACAAAAATATTAAACACATAACAAGTATTAATATAATATGGACAATCATATAATATCAATTTTACAAAATTTTGAGAAACCAGATGAAAGTTTTTTAAAAGATAAAGAATGTCTAATATGCTTAGAAAATTTCGATTTAGAAGCGTTAAAAATAGTTAAATTGCCTTGTGGGTGTTCGAATTCAGTATATCATATCGATTGTATACTGAAATTATTACATTCGGGTAAAAATAAAAATTTTTGTCCTCATTGTAAAACCATTTATGAAATCCCTTTACAACAAATACAACAACCAGTAGCAAGACATCAAGTGTTACCATACAATGTATTAAATACAGAAATACTGCCACCAAATCAGCAAATACATAATTCACAAATAAAAATTTTTACAAAAATAGTGATGTTTCATATTTTAACGAATTCAATAATGAATGTTAATAGTATAATTATATCAAAAATTTGTGCTGACTATAATGGTTATGAAGTATTACAAGTACTAATGTTATTTTATTTTATGAAATTATTTTTTAATTATTGTATGATATGTTATGCGAAAAATACTTTTGACAAAATAGAAGATTGTTTAATTTATAGTTATACTTTTCAAACAGTATTATTTTTTGCATTAATTTATATATTAACTAAAATAAAAAATGATAATAATTCAACATTTTTATTAGTTAATAATTTGTTTTTTAGTTTTATTGATGTGGCATTTCGAATAATTAGAGAATATAAAATGAGAAACACTGTGATTGTAATTGAATAATTCTTAACAAACATAATATTATTATTCTGACAATTCATCTAATACTTTTGAATACTCTATAATTTTATTGTATAATTGCTTTATTTCTTTTTCAACATCCTTTTGATTACCGTAAAGCGTTTTAATTTGAACCCTGCTGTCACAATAACCTAAATTAATGACACTAATATTAATGTGTATAGGGCCGTTTTTACACTGTTTTTTGGCCCAAAATATGTCTTCATCTACGGTATACCCGAAGGCTACAAAGCCTCTCAAAAAATCGGGTAAGAATAGCTCGATATCCTGCTTTCCAGTAAAGCAGTGAAACGCTACTGGTTTCATGTTTCGATATAAATGTGCGTTAAGGCGAAGATTGAACATTTTACATAAACTTTTTTATATTTCATGAAAAATAAAAAAAGTAATTCAATTTTTTATTTTAATATTTTAATATATAAAATGGATAGCGAAAATAACCCGTTAAAAATAGGTCATTATTATAGAATACCAGGACAAAATGGATTAATTTCTTTCCGTATATCACAATATATAGGTAAAGATGGTCATGAAGACGGGTCATATTTGTTTAATCAGAAAAAATCGAATGGTGAAAAGACAATAATGAAAAGGCGAATTGATACATTAGGACAACGTCCAGTTCCTTATATTAATCTTTCTTTAACAGATGACGAATATGAAATAGATGGTGGAAGTAAAAAATCTAAAGGAAAATCTAGAAAAACTAGAAAAACTAAAGGAAAATCTAGAAAAACTAAAAGAAAATCTAAAAGAAATACTAAAAGAAAATTTAGAAAATAATTTATGAAAGAGTTTACATATTTTATATTTAAATTGCGTTTGTGTGTAAACAAACAACATATTTATTTTCTCCTATTTCACACAATTTATATCCGTCTTTTAAATGATATACTTCTTGAACTTGTTCATAAAATCCTTTTCTAAAATAATAATACAACTCTTCGTGCTCAATCTCCGTCCATTTATCGTTAATTGGGATAGAATATGGTACTGGTCCTACTTCATTGACTTCCTCACGTAACATTAAAATTATATATTTAATTATTCGAAATCTTGATTCAAAACCGATAAATTTAGTTTTTTCTAAAAAATCGTCTATTTCATTCATAAATTTTTTTTCATCTATTTCCCCAGATTGAATTTTAATATTGAGTTTGTCTAAAGTATATTGTAGCAATCTAAATAATTCTTCTGGATAATGAATAACAATTTCAAAAATCTCTTTAAAACTTTTTACATTGTCAAAATCAACATAAATATGAATATCAAACTTTTCTTTTATTGCATTAACACATAATTCATTCATAAATTCATATATAAGCCCATCTTCATTCATAAAATCAAAACTAGGTTCACTAGTTTTTACTATGTAATGGTCAGCACCAATTTCATACCATTCCCAACCAGGTCTTGGAGCGGGTGGACTAGAAACATAATGGTAAGCATCTTTTTTAAAATAATAATAGTGTGTATCGTAGATTATTTCATCCCAATCGGCATCGGGTTGTCTTTGAATATTTAAGGGTCCAATTACGTTAGTGTTCATTTGTATACTTTATTTATAGTTAATTTTTTACATAAAAAATAATTTCAATTTTATGTAAAAAAAGAACCATTACGGTCTTTTTATTTTTATTTAATTAACATAAAATATACAAATATACAAATATGATTATAACAAATATACAAACAATATATTACACTTATTTTACGTGGGTTATTTCGCGTATCCATAGAATATCTTCGTTGCTGTCTAAACAGCCTGCGTCCTCTGTTGCGACTAATCTTCCTATCATATAATCAGTTTGAGGGGCACAATTACCGCATAATTTACAGTTATCGCCGTAAATACAAGGATAATTAAAGGATTCCACATAATCGCAACAACGCTGATTACAATACAATTGACCATATTCTTTTTCTGTGTTACCACACCTGTGGCAATGTGACAAATAGCAAATCGATTCACATATAGTAAAACAGCGCTCCTTAGCATATTCTCTAGTTTCATTTATTTTTTTTTCATCAAAATTACTCACGTTGTATCGTGAGTTAAATAATGCTACTTTGTCGGTGTTAGAGCACATAGCACATACAACGTCGTCACAGTTTCTACAGTTAGAAATTCTTTCATAAAAGCAAGGACGTTCGTACACTTCGATTTCCTTTTCGCACTTTTCAGAACAATATAAATTCCCGTATAAATTGTCTTTCTCTTGTCTAAAGAATGTATTACAGTTATGACAAGCTTGAGCATAGCATATAGCATCTGCTAAAGTAATCATATTTGTCTTTGCGTAATTCTTTAGACTTTCAAACTCTGCTTGAGTTAGGTCGGTTTCATGTAAACAGTTAAAATGACTTACCTCGTTAAAATATTCTTCCTCAGTGTATGAGAAAGAATCCCTATTATCAAAACTAGTTCTTTCTTCTTCTTCGCAAAGCAGATATAATGTTTCTAATTTGGCATCAAGTGCCTCTAATTCAGGGTTCGATGTATATTTCGAACACATTGCCCAGAGGGCCTCCCTGATGGTAGCGAGTGTCTCCGGTGCATTGATTTCTTTTATTTTTAGCTCAGGAGTTGTCATATTTGATGACACCTCAATGGGTTTAAAGAAGTTTTCGTTAAATTGTCTCATCTTAAAAGTTGGTTGGTTATTAATTTATACATTTGTTGAAAAGTAAAAAAAGTATTTCACTTTTTTCGAGTTTTTTAATTTTTTTGGATTAACATTTTTATCTTTTTATTTTCTATTATTTTTCTATTTTTATGGTTTTTGTATTTTTTTATTCATCAAAATACTCAAATAGGTCACCAAGGCATTCGTATAGTTGTGCGTAAACTCTCAGTTCTTGGAAGGCGTCTATTGCCACTAATACAGGTTCACATCGTGCTATTTCAAAATCATGTTCAGTTAAACTATCGCGGCGTTTATTATATTCCCATATTTGGCAGACACGACAATCTTCTCCTTTGTCACACGGATACCAATAGTCTTCACAGGATTCCCAACATCTTTTATTACAGTATTGATGTTCTTTTTCGTCAAAAGTGGGATTTTCTACAGTTTTACCACAGCAATGGCAATGAGTTTGATAGTCGATTGCCTGCTCGATGGTAATACCATACTCTTCGGCGTAGTTAGTTAATTGTGCCTGCTCTTCTTCGGTGTACTTTTCAAGTAACAAACCGTCATATGCGCATCTATCATAGAAGCATCCGTGGCAAATCAAATTGTTTTTGTGGCAAATCAACTCGTCCCATTTAATGCTATTATTACAAGACTCGCAATCAGCAAACTCATCCTGGTCGAGGTTTTCGTAAAATACCTCGTTATCAAGGTCGTTAAGACCAAAGTTGTTGTGTTCGTTATTAGGATTCATAGTAACTAAAAGTGTATGTTTATTATTTTATACATTTCCCAAAAAAATAAAAAAGCATTTCAATTTTTTATTTTTCGAATTTTTTATTTAGAACCCGACGGATTAGGGTTAGGTTTGTTCTGTTTTTGAGCAGTAGCATCAGTCATGCCTTCTCTGTTCCTATAAATGCCCAAGAATGCGATAAGCATCAAGAAATATGGGAACAATACGAGGAACCAGGACAAATAGGTGAATCCCTTGTCGCACAAGCAGGACAAAACAAGGGTCCAAACAAGAGCAAATATGAGCTTGATAATTGAAAACACGATGTTAAAATGGTTGAAAAGTGCGTATAAAATGGAAATAACAGCAATAAGAAAGTAAAGCTTGGCAGGCGTACAAAGTTTGTCGAATTCTTTGTTCATTATATAATATACAGAGAAAATTGTGTAAAAAATGTGTGCTAAAAAAAAGTATAAAAGTAAAAAAAATTGAAATGCTTTTTGTAAAAAAATGAAGAGCATAAAATAATAAAACAATGTCAACAATGATGCTAAAGATGAACAAGAAGTTTATGGAGGGAATCGAGAAATGCGCGAGTCTGTACGGTTTCAGCGTGGATGACGCGATTGCGAAGATAATTGAATCAAAAAAGAAAGTAAAGATAGTAGCTCCGAAGGCGTCATTTGCGCTCCCATTTAGCGGAGAAAAGAATGATAAATGCTGTGAAGGTTTAAGATACAACGATGGTTTGTACACTCAATGCGAAGTAGTGAAGAAGGGTGAGAACAAGTACTGCGCGGTTTGCGAGAAGGGTAACCTAAAGTACGGAACAATTGATGAGAGGATGAAGGTAGGTATCATGGAGTTCAAGGATCCTTCGGGAAAGAGTCCAGTTCATTATAGCAAGATAATGAAGAAGCTAAAGCTAACAAAGGAACAAGTATTGGAGGAAGGTATGAAGATGGGAAAGGCAGTAGATGAAGTTCACTTGGAGGTCCAAGAGGAGAAGAGAGGTCGTCCAAAGGCAGTGAAGGTAGTGAAGGAGAAGGGTGAAAAGAAGAAGGGCCGGCCAAAGAAGGAGCCAAAGGGTCTAGAGTTAGAGAACAAGACGACGGATTTGTTTGCTAGTTTGATAGCGAATAGTGTGGAGTCGTCGTCGTCAATAGATGATTTGTGTGAGGCAGAATTTGTAAAGAACAGCGAAGAAAATGGAGTGAAGGAAATGGTTGCGGTGGATCCAGCACTGCTAGAGGCGTGTATTGCTCAAGAGAAGAAGTCAAAGAAGGATGAAGAGAAGGCATTGGCTTTGGCAAAGAAGGCTGAAGAGAAGGCATTAGCTTTGTCAAAGAAGGCTGAAGAGAAGACGTTAGCTCTTGTGAAGAAGGCTGAAGAGAAGGCCTTAGCTCTTGTGAAGAAGGCTGAAGAGAAGGCGTCAAAGGTGGTCGAGAAGAAGGTAGTTGAGAAGAAGGTAGTCGTAGAGGAAGAGGAGGAAGATCCTGTGGAGAGAATAACCCAAGAAGGCGTGAAATGTAAGAAGTCGTACACAGGTTTACAGTATTTTAAGTCAAAGAAGAGCGGAATTGTGTACAATATGGAGCAAGACGTGATTGGTAAATGGGACGATGTTTTGAATAAGATAATCTTGAACCCGGTTGTGGAAGAATTAGAGGAGGATGAGTGCGAGAGTGACTCCGAGTAAACTTGTTCAAAAAGCATATATTTAGATATTTATATATATAATGTATTTGTATTTGTATTTGTATAAAAATTAATAATAAATAATCCCAAAAATAGCGCAGAAATGCGTTTATTTTTTTCTCTCTTTATGTGTGTTAAAAAGTGTAAAATAGAGTTGAACTAGTGACGTCAATGGACAAAATAGTGACGTGAAGTACACGTGCCTATTTTGTCACTCATATCTCGTTTTGTCACTCATTTCTCGTCCCTGCTTATAATAGAGAGCCCGTATTATGTCCTTTTCTCTCTTTATAGCTAATTATAAAGTGTTTAATAGAATGAAGGTGGTAGGACCAATGGTGTTGAATGGTATGAATAGGGTGCTCTGTTTGAAATCAATAGTGTATAAATAGAGTTTAAAATAGAAGTAAATTAGTATTGAAGAGAGAAGCGCATTATAGGGTGCGAATAGGGTGCCTAATATGAAGCCTATTTTGTCACCCATATCTCGTTTTGTCACTCATTTCTCGTCCCTGGTTAAACCCTTGATATAATGGTATCCGGACGTCTAATCCGGACCCCATATGTTTCTCTCTTTATACAGAATATAAAGTGTTTTATAGAGATAGATGCGTGCCTTATAGGGTGCTGATAGGGTGTAGTTATAGAGTACATTTTTTTACGAAAATAAAAAATTGAAATACTTTTTAAGAAAAAATAAAAAGCAAAAATATAAAATGACCTCTTTAAGATTTTACAGTATGACAAGTTGCAACGACGATTATGTGCCAGTACCCGCGTTGATTGCGGACGCACATTTGGAGGCGATTGACGCCAAGTTGGAGGCGCTTTACACGACAGAGACGATAACGATGGAAGTAACCCTGAACGAGCCAGAAGACTATGATAGACCCAATTTTGATGACGATGATACTAAGTATTGTAGTGAATGTAATGAAGAAAAAGAGATAGTAGCGTATGGATGGCGCAGTGCTAATGACAATTTGTGCGTCGATTGCGTGAACTTGCCCGGCATGTATGCCTACGATGACGAGGAATTGTATAGATAAACTTAAGTTATTTTAACTTAACCGACTGAAAATAAAAAATAAAAAATAAAAAATAAAAAATAAAAAAAAATTGAAATACTTTTCCAGAAAATAAAGAAATATGTAAAGACCTTGAGTCTTCGGACACACCGGCAGAATAAAATAGGTAGGGTGTGACGGATATGTGCGTTTCGGAGGGGCACATATCAAAAATATATCAAAAATATATTGAGAGTTTTCACTCTAATATATGGGGACAATGGGCGATTATAATATAATTTAATAGGCGCGGCTATCTAAAAGATGGCGGTGTTTGACTATTAAAATATAAAACGGGGACAATGGGCGATTTTATTAAAATTATTGTAATAAATATAATGACAATTAAGATAATGCTTCATTAAAAAATTTATTACAATAATTAAGACCTAATATGACAATACCAATGGGAACCATTTGAGTCAAACGGGGTGTTAATTATTGTCTAATAAACAAATGATAATTAAACATAATACTTCATTAAAACATTTATGAAAATAATTACAAAAACTTTTGACAATACCAATGGGATCCATTTGAGTCAAACCCAAGGACGGTCTGCTCAAGGCAAAAGGCACACTCGAGGTTTACATGCTAACCAGTACGGGTTAAAAAACGGTACATTGATGGAGTGTTATAAAAAAGTGGAAAATATTATACAATCGTTTATAACACCAAAACCCTTAAAATATCTAATCTTAATCTTTTAAAAACCGACGGACGCTCCATTTAGTGGTCAATTGTGGATGGGGGCGACGCAAATATGCGAGGCGGGGCATATTTTTTTCTTCAATTTGACGTAAATTTGACGTGAAGTACACAGGCCTATTTTGTCACCCATATCTCGTTTTGTCACTCATTTCTAGGCCCTGCTAGGAGCCCTACTGGAAGCCAGGTTGACGGCGATTAGGAGCAAGGGGGGATACAAGGGAGCACAATGGCATCCGGAATGGACGTCCGGATTAGCCAGTACGACAGTACAC
>Ga0209086_10004650_pt1 | contig 10121 bp, 9 predicted proteins | sample M_130207_XF_Meta_FD_187312 | JGI IMG/M metagenome (GOLD analysis project Ga0209086, IMG submission 187312) | Freshwater microbial communities from Lake Montjoie, Canada to study carbon cycling - M_130207_XF_MetaG (SPAdes) (version 2) | ecosystem: Environmental > Aquatic > Freshwater > Lake...
CATCGTTTGGTTTCAAGCCGATTCCTTCTGGAGCGACTGACTACAACGGTGATTCAGCATATGGAAACTCGTATTGCCGCCGTAACCAACCAGCATTGTCAAATGCTGCGAGCTGAGGACAAACACACCTAATCAATCTTTCAGTTTTAGGTCGTTGGTTTAGTGCCGGTAGCTGGGACTTACTCCCCTGCTACCGGCATCGGCCACCGCTCCGTGGAATGGCCAACGGCATGAATACTCCTATGCGTTGTCTCTGCGAATTCGAGAACCAACAACTGGTATTCCAGTCAGACTGATCAGATGCCTTTCGCCTTGGGAACCATTGCCCTCGGCCTGGCACTCGTCGGCTTCAAGCGTCGCTGCTCGGCCTAAGTAGCGGAAGTACTTTCTGCTCGAGTTGGTCCAAGCTTTCATGGGCCAATTCGGGCGGGATACCCCCCATCAACGGATGCATTGTGAGCATCCCGAATTTTTTAGCAAGTGCAACACATTCATCCGGCGTCACAATCGCATAGACGCCACTCGCTCGAACACTCTCAATCGATTCGGCGTCGTGCACATGCACGACCGAAGATTGCCCCGGCCGCTGCCACTCGCCATACGACTGCGCTTCGTGCAAGACGTATGGCGCAAGCCGAACCCAATCACGTTCGGGATCCTGTGAAACATGAACAAAGCCCGGTGCTTTTTGCGGCAACATAATGAAGCCTTGAAATCCTTCTTTGGCGCATTCGTCGTTGTAGGCATCAGCAACGGCTTGATCGTCGGTTGCCGCCGAGAAGAAACAACGTAAGCGCGCGGCGCGTCGAGCAGCAACCGGCGTTGAACCACCCATCAATAACATCGGTCCTCCCGCAGTGTGCGGAAGTGGACGAACTTTCACTTGGCGACCGCGATAGTTGAAATACTCTCCGGTCCATGCTTGGCGCATCACCGACACCGACTCTTCAAGGGCACTAAATCGATTCTTGAATTCGAGGCCAGCCATTTCAAACTCTTCTTGGCGATAACCGGTTCCGCAGATCACGCTCATGCGACCTTTGGCGATGAGATCGACCGTGGCGATTTGTTCAGCCAAACGAACGGGGTCGTGCATGATCACCAGAGCCGCCGAAATATTGATGCCAATACGTTCTGTTGCTGCTGCCACGGCCGCTGCCAGGGTGATTGGCGCTGGCATGAAACCGTCGTCGGTACCGTGGTGCTCTGACAGCACCACCATGTCGAGACCGATACGGTCGGCCCACTGCACTTGCTCAAGACACGCGGTGTACTGGCCAGACCCAGTGACGCCGTGGGCTGGCGAGCCAGCTGGCGGAATGCGTAAGTCGTAACGCATGATGATCATTGACATAAGACCTCCTTAAAAACGTTGTCTCAGTCCAGCACATAGTCACATGATCGAGCCATATCCGAAGACAAAATACCTGCTCACGCGCGTATTACTGTGGCATCCACCACATTTGAGACACCCCTTCATAATTTGCCCCTGCCGCCCAAAAGACGGCACAACCGAAGGAGAAAAAATGTATACAGTTGCAATTCTCATCGTTATGGCCGTACTGCTTGAAGCAGTCATGACCGTCCTCAACTCAATCCTGACCACGGTCGGAGTGGGCGACACCATCAAGAAGCTTCCGATCGTTGGAGCCAACTTGACCCTAGGTATTTCAATTCTGATTGTTTGGCTCCTTGAGGCCTACCCACTCGGCATGTGGGGCGCATCATGGGCTGACGACTGGAAGAACATCGTGGTCAATGGCGCAGTTATCTGCGGCATGATTCCGCTCAAGGATGCAGTGTTCGGCGCAATCCAAAAGGGTCTGCGCGCCTGATACGCGTTTCCAATAAATAACCCCTCAACAGGGCCGGGCACGGGAAACCGTGACCCGGCTCTTTTGTTTTCAGGGATTCATTAACTACGAGCGCATCGAGCAGACGTGACCCACAGTTGGGTCGACACGACCTGCGAGAAGTTCTTGATAAAGCTTCTCGACCGCAACCGCTCCTGTGGTCTGCTCGACCTTCATCCACGAACCCGACCACTCCGAGAAACGTCTCCACGATTCACCAACGCGTTGATCAAGTCCCTCACGTCCCCACTCCTTTGAGCGCAGCGCAATTTGCGAGGGAGCAAACAAGAACTCGGGCTTTGGTCCCGCGAGTCCCCCACTGGTTGCTGTCGGCGCATCCCAGTGAGTGCTGCCGACAACCATGCTGTACGAGAGGTCGTCTTGATAATGCGCGTGAACGCTGTGTGTTACCGAACGGTCGCCAGCAATATCCACGTACGCAGTGATGTCAGAGGCAGTTCCTGACGGCAGATCACCAATTTGGTCATAAGTAACCACGCGGTGATAGCAATCGAGCGACCGAACAAAATCGGCATTTTTTGTCGAGGTCAAACCCACGACGGTCACTCCGGTGCGTCGTGCCAACAAATGTGCCGCACCAATAGCGGTCTTGCTCGAAGCACTCGAAATCACAACTGTTGCAATGCTTGAAGCATCATCCTCGAGAACATTCTGACCCAAGTAATCATCAATCATGAACGAGGTCATAAAGAGTGGCCATAACACCATCTGCTGGGCTTCACGATCGGCACGATACGTGGGGTCGTGGTCGGTGAACATATAGCGGTTGTACGTAGCGGCCATCGCCGAGCGATGTTCTGATGTGTCCACAAAACCACGTTCGTCAACGCGGCCTGGTTTCACAATGAGATCAGTACTCATGGGCAGGTATCCATAAATGCGGCGACCCACTTCAACGGCTGGCATCCGTGACTCAACGACTTCAGCAAATCCCCACACCGGAATACGCCCCCACAAACTTGCTACATCTTGGTTTTCGGTGTCTTGCAATGCTGGAAAGAAATCCCAATAGCGCATGCCATCGCCGAATACGCCATACGTGATGTTGTTTGACGTCAGCGCGAAGTGGTCAACCGAAACGCGCACTTCTCCATCAACTAATGGTCGATCTGGCTCAGCGAAAATTCGCGTCGTCGATAATTGCTTACGATCAACATCAAGAGTTGTGACAGTCATGCTGACATCATTGCACAGTGTGTTTGACGCGATATAGGCGGGCGATGTCTTACGGACGTCGTTCGCGCGCTGCCGGCATCCAATTCGGCCCAGCAGTGTCGTCAATACGTTTCATGAGGCGATCACCGATGGGTTCAATCAGATTCAAGAACTTCTCGGTGTTCTCAATGCCCAATGATTGCCACGCACGTTGCGACAATTCATTGGTGCGCTCTTCAATGAGTTCGCGCACGGCAAGTCCTGCGGTCGAGACCCGGCCGTTCTCGGCAAGACCGCGCGATTCAAGATCGACGAATGCGTGAGTGATTGCTTCGGCATCGGCTCCCCTGCTTTGCGCAATCCATCCGCCGTAGTTCAGGTGGGCATCATGCAAGATGCCGGCTTGTACTCGCGAAATATCTTCAGATGTCAATATCGCAAAGTGGGTGTCGCCTCGCCATTCACGAATGCAATTGACTGCCAACCATGCCGACACCAACGGGTCATCGCCATGAGGCGCTTGGCGATGAGCAGCAAAACACACGCGACCAGATTCGGGCAACGAGTCGGCCACTCGCCAGAGTTCGTCACGCATGCTTTCTAGGTCATCACATATCTCGGGTACGAACTGACGTAATCCCTCACCAACAGCTTGGTTGCGCGCTGCGTAAATGTCGGGCCACGTCGCATGCTGTTCGGCAAGGGTGACGGCGAACTCAATGAACTTCGGGTGAATCGAATAGAACGCCGCCGCCACTGCTTGATGGCCTGCTGGCAACAATGGTGCAGCGCGACTGGCGACGTAATAACCAGTGCCATTTGGTATTCCGAGTTGTGTGTACAACTCAATCGCTCGGGGATCCCAATAGATCCAACCGATTAACCGATGCGAGGCGAACGAACTGCGTCGAGTGAGTTCTAACCAGTCTTGAGCCATACCTTCAGCATGACACACGACTGATGAGAGAATTTATTTCTGAATCAGGCAGTCTTGACTTTGCGCTTCTTCATGCGCGCAATACCTTTTTGGCTGGCCAAGGAAACTGCAATGATCAGCGTCGTACCTTGGAACATTGGGTTCACCCAATACGAGTCGGTACCGACGACTAATTGCAGACCCTTGATACCGAAGGCCAAGGCATACAAAGCAATGAATGTTCCGGCCACATTTGGCCGACCCTTCAGTTGTGACGCACCAAAGAACACGGCAGCAATTGCTGGGAACAAATAGTTAGGGCCGGTCGCTGCGGTGAACAAGCCGACCTTGGCACTAAAGACGATGCCCGCAACTCCTGCCAAGAAAGACGACGCGATCAGCGAACCCCAGACCATGCGGTCGGTCTTGACACCAGCCAAACGCGCTGCCTCTGGGTTGCCGCCAGTGGCATAAATGAAACGTCCAACTGGCGTGTGTTCCAGTACGTACCAGATGATGATTCCGGCCACGGCGAGGTAAAAAAAGACCACGGGGATTCCAAAATATTGATTGCGACCAAATTTTTCAAAGGTGTCTGAGTAGACATCAGTGATCTGGCGATTGAAGGAAATCTTCAACACAATTGCACTGATCACTTGCCCCAAACCCAAAGTGGCAATAAAGGAGTTGACCTTCAGTTTGACCACAATAAACCCAGAAATAACACCAATCAGGGTACACACCACCAGGGTGATGACTGCCGCTACACCCACTGGCATGTTAAACGAACGTGATTTCTCATCGGACAAGAAACACATCGTCACAACCGACATTGACATCACAGCACCGATTGACAAGTCAAAGGTTGCTGCACAGAACGGCACTAGAAAGGCCAAAGCCAAAATGCCAGTGCTGACATTTTCGCCCAAGACCAACTTGACGCTCGTCATACTTAAAAACGTGTCAGGTTTCCATAATCCAAAAATGATCATGAATGCTCCCCAAAGATAAAGAGCGCTAAAGCGATCCAATCCGAGACGGTTTAATAAAGATCTTTTCGGTGCGGCTAACACCTCTGATTCGATAGTCGACATATGTCTTCCTTTCACTTCACATTTTGTTTAGGACTAATTTCAATCATTAATTGTTTGCCAGGCTCGAGCCTGCCAGTAAAACCTTGTCAATACTTTGAGCCATCGACCCTCCACCGCGCACAATCGTGTCCACGATCTGACCACGGTGCATCACAATGACGCGGTCACAGAGACGGGCTAACTCAGCAGAGTCCGTCGAGGCGATCACCACAGCCGAACCGTTCGCCGCTGCTGCATCAACAAAAGAATGAATCTCTTCTTTGGCGCCAATGTCAACACCCTGCGTGGGTTCATCCAGCAACAAGACCTTTGGATCTAGGCGAAAACTTCGTGCCATCATCACTTTTTGTTGGTTGCCACCCGACAAGGTTGAAATTGGCGCCTCACTACTGGTCGTCACGACCGAAAGCTGCGAAATCCAATCCTGAGTTTCAGCCCGTTCTTTTTTGTGGTTCAGTCGCATCCCCGTCTTATTACGAGCCACATTGGCGATCGTTGTATTTGAACGCACGCTCATCATCGAGATGATGCCATTGCGCAAGCGATCAGCCGGTACGAAAGCAAGTCCTGCGGCGATAGCCGCATTCGGCTTACCCGCACGAATTGTCACTCCATCAATCGAGACATCTCCGAGACGCTCGATCGCTCCCGACAACATCGGAATCAATGTGTCTCGCCCCGAACCAGTCAGGCCCGCCACGCCTAAAACTTCTCCCGGGCGAACTTCGAGACTGACATCGTTCATCCCTGGACCCCATAAATCTGTCACCCGTAAGCGCGGTTCAAGGCTTTGATCAATCGAGCGATTAACTGTTGCCGCAGTCACCTTGCGACCAACGATCAGTTCAATGAGAGATGACATATCCAATTCACTGGCTTCAACAGTGGCGACCACCTTGGCGTCCCGCAACACCGTGACTCGATCGGCGATTTCAAAAACTTCCTCAAGGTGATGCGACACAAAGACGACTGCGATTCCACGAGCCTTCAGACGACGAATTGCATTAAAAAGTCTGTCCACATCAGCGCCAGGCAAGGAAGCCGTCGGTTCATCAAGGACCAAAATCGAAATGTTCTGCTCAGATTCTTGTAAAGCTCGAGCAATTGCCACGCCCGTTCGGGCTGCGCCACCGAGCGCGGCAACTGGAACGCGAACATCAATATCAAAGCCAAGATCGAGCAGAGCTTGTTTGGTCTTCAACGTTTCTTTCTTCCAGTTGATGCGACGGCCAAAACCGGTTCGATAGCCAAAACCAAGAGCCAGGTTCTCAACTGCGCTCACGGCCTCGACAAGACCAAGATCCTGATGCACGAAACGGATACCGGCACGATGTGCTGCCTCAACACTGCCAATATTGAAAACTTCATCGTTCATGGTCACGTTGTGACCGGGATCTGGCTGGTGAAAGCCGGCAAGCACCTTGATCAGGGTCGATTTACCCGAGCCGTTTTGACCCACCAGGGCATGAACTTCGCCTTCCTCAACATCGAAAGTGGCATCTTGCAGGGCAACTTGACCCGGAAACGACTTTGAGAGCGACCAAATGTGAAGAATTTTTGCCATGGTTCTTTAATTTCCCCCTGAAACACACATGCGAACTTTTTCCCTAGTTCGCAAATGATAATCAATTAACTATATGATCAATTCACTCTGAACAGCAAAACTTCGTGAATAGTTGTCAGAGTCAACACAACTGGGGATTACCCAAACAACAATTAAGGGGAAAACAATGCGTAAAGGAACCCGTAGGGTTACTGCAGCCATTTTCGCTTTGGGTCTTGTAGCCGCCGCCTGTGGTGGCGACGATTCAAGCTCAGAAGAAACTGCTGCACCAACAGAATCAGAAGCACCTGCTCCTGACGAATCCACTGCACCGACCGAGACCGATGCACCGGCAGGTGGCGACGAAGTCGCTGCTGCACAGGCGCTCGTCGACACCTACATGACCATACCGACAGAAATCGGCGTCACCGTAGGACCGTCAGCTGCAGTACCGGCTGACAAGAAAGTTGCTTGGCTCGCTTGCGAACTTCCAAGCTGCGCCGAAGTTGGCGAAGACTGGGGCAAAATCACTGATGCTCTCGGCTGGGAACTGAAGACAATCAACGTCGAAAGCGCCTCACCCGGCGCAGGCGTGCAAGAGGCCATTGACTGGGGCGCCGATTACATCGCGATCTCTGGTTCGCCTGTTGCCGCATTCGCCGAGCAATTCGCTGCAGCCGTCGCTGCTGGTATCAAGTTCAGTTTCGCCTACAACGGTGAAGCACCAGCGGACGGCATTTTGACATCGATCAGTGGCAACGATGCCGTTTACGCTGCTGGAGCAAGAATGGCTAACTACATCATCGCTGACAGTGGCGCTGCCGCCAATGTGTTGATGGTGAACATTCAACTCTTCCCTGTGCTCGTCGCAGAAGAAGAGGGAATGAGGGACACTTTCGCTGCTGGTTGTGCCGCTTGTACGTTTGACGTGCTGCCGGTTCAGATCGCTGATATTGGCGTCAACATTCCAGGCTTGGTGGCTTCGTACCTCCAAGAGAACCCAGAGACAAACTACGTTTCCTATGCTTTCTCGGCTTTGCCGATCGGTGTAACAGCAGGCCTAGAGGCTGCTGGCGTGGCCTTGCCAAAGCAGGTTGGAGTCGACTTTGACTTGACCGGTTTGAGCGAGATTGTGGCTGGAACTCACACGGCTTGGACTTCAAACCCGAAGGCCTACTCCGGATGGATCATGGCACACGCCATGGTTCTTGATGCCGTCGGCGACGAGTTTGCCGAGCGTGCTGCTGCCGAAGAATTGCCAAACTTCATCTTGGACGACGCAACAGTCGCACAAGAGATCATTGACAGCAGCCCGCTGAGCAACTGGAAGGGACCAGAAGGCTTCGCCGACCAGTTCCTCGCGTTGTGGGGCGTTGCCTGATCTAGGCAAGTACTCAGTAAAGAGGCGGGTGCGCAAGCACCCGCCTCTTTTTTTTGCCCCGCGATCTGGTCGGGAAAAGCTGAGGAAACCTGCCACTTCAACAGACCAGATTGCCATCAACTAGTGTCAGTAATGATGTCAAATAAATTCATCTCAAAGAAGTCGCTCCTCATTTCCGCTGCGTTGCTTGCACTCACTGCCTGCGGATCAAGTTCGAATGAAGGTTCGGCGACCACCACCCCAAATGTCTCGACTCCAGCAGCAACTGATGTTGCTACCGTGCCAGCGACCGATGCTCCGGCAACTAGCACCACTAACCCAGCGGCCGCCAACATGCACGGCAAGCGTTACTGCGAAATCTTGTTACTGAATCTTGAGAGCGACGGCATTCACGCTGAAGTGTTCAACACCTATCCCCTCAACGATTGCCCCGACGATCAATGGAAAGCCATTGACACTGCAGCTGTCGCCAAAGATGAAGGCGTTGTCTTTGCATCAGCAAACGGACCGCGCTACTGGGCCATGGACTCGGTCGTGAAGGCAGATATGGCCGACGTCTTCTCAAAAACTTTTGGCGAGGTCGAAATGAATCGCTACGCCAGTGTTTATGTGGGCACCAATCCTGCTGATTTGCTGATCCCCTACAGCCCACATGCCGTCAACCGCAAAGCCGCGTTCACGTTCAACGCCGGCACCACCGTGTACATGTTGCATGACGCTGAAGGACAGACCTACGTGATGCAAAGTTGGAGCCAGCAGATTGATCCGACGCTCACCGAAGATGACTTGTTGACTCTCGCTGATCGTCTACAACTTCCCGATGGTTGGGCGTACGACTACAAGACGCTCACCAAGGAATTCGTTGTCGAAACACGAGCCGAAGATGCTCAAGTATTGGGCGACGATCTGCACAACACGTACTCGTACGTCGCTACTGCTCCGTAAGCGATCTGGTCAACGCGATCTGGTCGGGAATAACTGAGGAAACCTGCCACTTCGACAGACCAGATCGAATGGTTACTTGTGGAGCTGAGGGGAATTGAACCCCTGACCTCTTGCATGCCATGCAAGCGCTCTGCCAACTGAGCTACAGCCCCATACGGGACATCAGCACGATACCAACCAGCACCGCCCTGCCAAAACCTCCCCCAACTACTTCCCCGCAGCTACTTCGCTACTGCCAGCGAGGCCACAACAAGTCTCAGGCCCGCCAGTCAATGCGTGGCACGTCTTTGTACAAGCGCTCGATCTCATAGAACTCACGGGTTTCATCTAAGAACACATGCACGATCACGTCGCCGTAGTCGAGCAGCACCCATGACTGCTCGCGGTGACCTTCGGTTCGGCCGGGCGACCGTCCACACACTTCACGAATGCGATCTTCGATTTCACCAGCGACAGCACGCACCAAACGCGGGTTTGATGCACCAGTCACAACAAACAGCTCAGTGATTGTGAGCACATTTCCTACTGCCAACACAATCGTGTTGGTTGCTTGCTTGTCGTCAGCGGCACGAGCGGCAACAAATGCCAACTCAAGGGTGTCAGGTTTAGCCAACGGTTCGCTGTTCGCATCTTTGGACATTGATTCATCGGCCATTACGGGGTCGTTTCTGTTGTTGGAGCATCGGCTGCATCAGCAGCCAAATCTTCCGGATTGACATTTGGATCCGGCTTTGCTCCGGTCGCTAAGAAGTTGACGAATGAATCACCAAGAATCACTTGGACATCGATTCCTTCAACACGCTCTGTTGCTTTTTCAAAAACAATTTCACCGAACATGGTTGTTAATGGTTCGGCCATTGCCCGATCCATCTCATCGGAGTACTTGATCACGGTAACTGGTGGTGGGGTTGAAGTGACCTGGCGCACGAGAATCACATTTGTTCCCATGTACAACATGCGGAACGTTGCATCTTGTGTCACCGCAATATCGCCGAAAGGACTGTCGATTTGCACACTGAGCGTCGGGAATACCGCCACCATCGCACTTGGAGCGACGCTGGCCATCACCATGACAAGTTCACCAGCGTTAAAACCGTATACATCAATGTCTTGAGGGTTTTGCTCGGCGTCAATTAATCGCTCAAATCCAAATTGCCATACTTTGATCGGGCCAGAAAAAAGAGCCGACATAAATGTTGGCATGTCGGTCGGA
>Ga0209086_10004651_pt1 | contig 10120 bp, 3 predicted proteins | sample M_130207_XF_Meta_FD_187312 | JGI IMG/M metagenome (GOLD analysis project Ga0209086, IMG submission 187312) | Freshwater microbial communities from Lake Montjoie, Canada to study carbon cycling - M_130207_XF_MetaG (SPAdes) (version 2) | ecosystem: Environmental > Aquatic > Freshwater > Lake...
CGGATCGCCGTTTCGCCATCCATATATAGATTGCTTCGCATCGCCAACTGCAAGAATGGATCGCGCATTTTCGCCGCCAGATGCGATGGATTGCGCCAGGGGTTGCAACGCCCGCCACTGCGCAAGACTGGTGTCCTGAAACTCGTCCAGCAGCAAATGATCGATGCGTCCATCCAAGCGATAGAGCATGTCGCCAAGAGTGTCCTTCGCCAGACTGCTGCTGACAGAGCGCGTGATCGAATCAAATGTGCAAGCGCCCGCTTGGAAAAGCAAATTGCTTACTTCTTCATCCAGCCTGCGCGCTAAATCGCATCGTGCAATGCTGGATCGCAACGCAGTTTCTGTGATAACTCCCCGAGCCCATTCAACAACGTCCTTGAAATGCGGTAATGCAGAAGGGTCGATGGGCTTGCTATAAAAATTCGGATCTCCTTGGACCAATTTGCATGGAATCCCTTTCGATACAAGGTCCTCAATCGATTTGATGTCGCACCGACCATCGTCGATGGACTTCAGAATCGCATCGCCTTGATCGCTCACTCTTTCAAATTCGGTTCGGTTGCGGCCAGTCGCGCCGCCAACCAAACCAGCGATGGCCTTGAATGCTTTGCGCGCTACGGAAATATTCACTCCCTTGACTTCATCAGGTCGAACCCACGCTTTGGGAGGATTCTGAGATTCATCATCCGACTGACTATCGCGCCAAATCTCCAGCAACTTTCCCATTCCTTCAAGCAACTGAGCCGCCAAATCGCGTTTGCCTTTGCCCATGGTGGTGATCTGCAAGAGGCGACGCGCATCATGTGGATTTGCTTGAATGATTCGCGCAAGTGCTTCCATATGAATCTTCTCAATCTGCGAATCATCGATTGGAGTTGTGCCAGGAGACAAACCAAGTTCGAGCGAATATGCAGAAGCAAGCCGACTGAAAAAACCGTCAATCGTGCGAATCTCTAATCGATCCAAACGCTGCACAAGCACGTCGAGCAATTCTTCGCATTTCACTTCGGTTGCACGTGCTTTGTTGCCGAAAATTGATTCCGCAAGTTCCTCTCGACCCTTTTGATTGATGACAGCATCCGCAACACGCAGCAGAACTTTGTTTCGAATATCACGCGCAGAAGCTCGCGTGAATGTCGTGGCGAGAATGGACTCGACGCGCGCTGGATCGCCTTCGACCAATCCACTGTGTGCAACCCGCAGAAAATCTGCAGAAAGTTTATGCGTCTTGCCGCTGCCTGCATTCGCGAGCACTCGCGTGATCTGCAATGATTGCAAAGGACTCATGTGGGGACTCGTGTTGGGGCTCGTGTTGGGACTCATGACCCTGCTCCATCTGCAGGGGTTTCTTCAGTATCACCGGCTGGAGTGAAGCAGACTTGGCGCAAGAGCCGCGCATATCCATCATCACGCGTGCTGAAATCGTCAGCACTCCCAAACTCTCGGTTGCGAATTTTTTGGATGATGTCCTGTGCCTTTTCAAGCGCGATCTTATCCCAAGCGATTTCAAGTTCGAGTGGCAGAAAAGATGCTGCGTCTGGCGCGGCGGGAAGCGCGACATATCCAACAGTCGGCACTGCCCCGCTCATTCCTGGATAGTGCTGTGGAGCAAAGATGCGATAGAGCGGCAATTGCAGATCGAGCAATTCCCCCTTCTTTTGCGTCGCGGTGTTTGGATCTGCTTCGTTGTCCCCACTTTTATAGTCGATGATTCTCCATTCTCCTGTGGTGTGATGGCGATCAATACGATCAATGCGACCACTGATTCCGTGCGGCACGCCATCAACATCTATTTGCATATCCTTTGGAAAACTCCATTCCGCCGCTTGCAAGATCCAACCCTTTGCGCGATCCGCCAGATGCCATTCGATCGCACTTTCAATCCGTTCGATCGCAAGATCGACCTGCAGAATGATTCCTGCCTTGGGATGCTTTCCATATCGCTGCGCAACCTTGGCATGAGTCCACTGCGAAAGAAACTCCTGAAGTATTTTCGGATCTTCGCAATCCTTGATCTTTGGATCGATTAATTGCGCAAGCGCTTCATGCAAGAGAGATCCAAATTGCAGTGGATCGAGCGACAATATGCCAGAGCCAACACCAGCGCACGAATTACCGAGGCACAAGACACTTTCAAGCCAGTATCCGTATGGCGATGCGATATACGCCCTGAAACCTGTCACTGATGTTTTTTCCGGAAGCGGCAGATGAACATAGTTTTCGGGAACAGGTTTTTCAAAAAACTTGCTTGCTTTTGAATTTGCAGTCGCTTGTGGTCGAAGACGACTTCCCGCACCTTGATCGAATAATCGGCGGACTCGCTGTGCTTGCTGAACACCTTGACCTGGAAAAAGCAACCGACTTGGAATGCCAGGTTCGCCATCAGCATTTGTAAGCCCAGAAAGAATCACAAGTTGCTTGGTGCGTGCTGCGATTGCGTGCAAGACATATGCATCGCGCGCAAGTCGCTGCGAACGATCAGCCAATCCAAGTTCTTTGCGCAGCGAATCGTTCAACCAACCATCGGGGATTGGCGTGCTGGGAATAGTCCCTTCGCGAATACCCATAAGAATCATTGAAGACGATGGATCGAAAAGAGAATCGAGCCAACCAATGACTTCGACTTCAAATCCATTGGGCGCAATTGGCACATCGACATCGCGCAGCATGCTGTCGAGGAACGCCACAGCTGCGCCGACTGTCGTGGGCTGATCGGCCCACACTCCCGCTACGATTTGCCGCGCAACATGATCCATCGCATCACACGCAGCTTCCTGCGCAGGATCGCCGATTGTTCCTTGCACATTTCGGCGAATGATGCGCACAAGTTCATCTGTCAACTCCGCCCAACTGCCAGAAACTTTCGCGCCCATAGTTTGTGGAATGAATCTTCCAAAGAGAGTGCGCAGCTGACTCATCAGTGCTGAACCCTTTGCTTCACGAAAGCGGTTTCCAAGAGATTCGAGATGCTCGAAATCGTTCACCAACGAACCTACACGCGCCGAATCCAATTCACTGACAAGATCGAATGTCGCTCCATTTCGTAGTGCGCAATGTGTCACACATGGATGCTCAACAAATGCCGCAAGAGAATCGGGATGAGGCGACGAATTCACCGCGGACAATGCGCCAAGCAATTTCCCAGCGAGCGTTTGAGAAAAAGATTTTCCACGACCAACATGGATCGAACGTCCATGCGCTTCGATCGTTCGACCAAGTACCGCATTGAGTTCGGGGTCGCCGTTGATGATGACGATCGAGCCCGGATCTGGCGAATCAGGAGCGACCTGCTGAGAAATCATCGCGTACCGCGCCACCGCTGCTTCGCATTGATCTTCGGGGCCATCTGCAGGCTCGATCTGATCATCGCGAAGTTCCGGCCCCTGCCGCAAAGCGCCGCGTCGAACACATCCGATTTCATCAAACCAAGTTTTTTCCGCATCGTCACTCTTTGCATGATCTTCGGGAGCGATGATCCACGCAGCAAGAGAAACTCTCTGGGATTCCAAACGAGCGATCACTGCGCGAGTCAGCGGAGTTGCATCAAGCACGCCAAGCAAGATCACATGCGTGATTTTTGATGACTCACTTGCAACGACGCCCTCCTCAACCAATCGACGATTCCAATCCAGAGCACAAAGCGGTCGACGATCACCGATCGCCTGCACTTTGCCCTGCGCAATATCCACAAGTTCTTGCAGCGACTTCCACCGCCGCTGCGCGCTCGCAGAATCCTCGACGATCGGCAACATTGCAATTTCTCCGGGCGAACGATTCGCACTCGTCGCCTGATCAATAATCTTCTGCAGTTGCTGCACCAGTGTGATCCGAGACTTTGGATTCTGCGGAAGACCTCGCGGCGCAAGCAACTCCGCGGCATCTTGCGAAAGTTCTCCAAGGGCTTGTTCGAGTGCGACCAACCAATCCGAAGAACTGACGCACTCTTGCAAAATACTTGCGCCCAAATGAAGAAAACTCAGCGCACGAGAACCCAGCGTTTCAATCGTGCACATCTGCGGCGGGATCAGCGCAACGCGTCGAGTGCGCGCCTGAGTCAAGAGTTCATAGCGCAGATGTCGCATGATGCGACCACTGCTGACAACAATCATAGACGAAGAAAGATCCGCTGCACCATCAGCGGCAGTCGGCGCACTTTCAAGCAACGCGCGAGCAGTGACCGCGGCGGGACCTTCACCTTCACACCAACCCAGAAATATTTTTTCAATTGTCATGCGTCGTGAACCAAAATCGAGTCTACGACTTTAAAGCAAAGAGTCAAGAAAAATTTCGTCCATGTCGTCTTGATGCCTTTGACTCGTGAAAACAGCCTTTTTTCAGTCTTCCGCAGATTCATATCGCGCGGAAGCAGCTCGAATCTCTTCAATCTGCTCAAACAAGATATCTATCAGTTCTGGATCGAACTGTTTGCCCGCATTGACCTTCATCTCGGTCAACACCCGATCTTCAGGCCACGCTTCTTTATACATACGCTTCGAACTGAGCGCATCAAAGACATCAGCGACAGACACAATGCGTGCGAAGAGTGGAATGGCTTTGCCTTTCATGTCAATTCGTTTCGAGGGGCGACCATCACCCGACTCCGACTCAAATTCGCTATCGCGATCCAGTGTTGGGGGGGGAGCATCACCCGACTCCGACGTAATTTCGCCATCGCGGTCGCCTGGATATCCGCCGCCATCCCACCGCTGGTGGTGATGCCGGGTGACATTCATTGCCGCGTAATCATAAACACTCTCTCCTTGGCGAAAGAGCCTTGCTCCCTCCGTCGTGTGTGTCTGCATCACCGAATATTCTTCAGCAGTCAGCCGACCTGGTTTTTTCAAGATCGCATCTGGAATTGCCACTTTCCCAACGTCATGCAATCTCGCTGCGATGCGCAGCACGTCACGCTCGCGTTCCATGTCAAGACCTTGAATTCCATGCCGCTTTGCCCATCCCTCATACAGGATGACCGAATACGCCGCGACTCGATCGCAATGAACTCCTGTTTCGCTTGGGTCGCGAAGTTCTGCCATCTTGATCATTCGATTGATGAGCGAACGAGTCAGTCCAGCCCGTTCAAGCGCAACGGTGGCGGCTGACGCGAAGTGCAGGATCGCCTCGATATCCGTCGTCGAAAAACCAGCGCGGAATTTTCCATCTTCGTCAATCGGGTTCAACAACTGAAGCACACCAACATTCTTTTTTGCGGAAGTGACCAAAGGGATAGTCAACATCGAACGCGTTCGATACCCAGAAGCGAGATCGAAAGACTTATTAAAAGAATAAGGTTTACCTGTTGGAATGGCGTAAGCGTCTTCGATATTCACACTTTCGCCAGACATAGCTGCATAACCGGCAATGCTCTTGTCGTTGACTGGAATGGATGCGGAAGCATCTAAGCGGTGCCCATTCGGCAAGGTGTCATTCTGAACATACTTCAATGACAATTGCTTGCCTTCCCGCAACATCACACTGCCCGCATCACAGCCAATCAAGCGCCTTGCCTCGAGGAGAATTCTCTCCATTAATATGTCGATGTCCTGAATGTGATTCAACTCCGAATCGATCTGAGCAAATGCCGCCACATTCTTAGCGAGCACCACATTCTCTTTCGCCAAACGCTCTCGCCCCTCCAACTTCGAAGTCATCTCGTTCAGTTCTCCGACCACCTCGTCGATCTCGCGATTCGAGAATTTCTCCAGCCGCAACGAAAGCTCCCCCTCACCAACGGTACGAATGAAAGCGCAAATCTTTCCAACAGGCGCTGTCAATTTATTGATCATTCGATCAACTGCGAAGCTGGTAAACCCAGCGCACAGAACTGCAAGAACAAGTGCGATCTCAAGGAAATAGTCCGCTTGATGGACAATTTCTTTATAGGAAATATCCGCGGCAGCCAAGCCGATCACGCGTCCATCCGAAGAACGAATCGGCGCAAAGCCCGAAAGCCAGTCACCCTGCTCATCATGGATATAGTCAAAGGAAGGGGTCTGCAGACTGATCAACACTTCCGTTTGATCTGCGTGAATCGGCTTGTATGGGGTTCCTGGCGCCGACCAATCTTTACTGTCGTGCGGATCCGAATCGACCGCGTATTCCAATTGAGATGTCGCCCCTTTGCCAGAAGGAGTCAGGAGATAAACGAAGCGAATGGGTTCGTCCCCAAGCTGATTTTCAGACGTCACGAGGCGAACCAACTTTTCGAGGCGCAAATACTGCGCAGAGTCGATGTCGTGAGATGCTCCAACAACTGCGATCATCTCGGGATCGACACCAGCCGCAACGGCAGTTGCGAGTCCTTGAACTCGCGCCTCCAGACCTTGGAGGAGGATTTTTCGAGAGCCCAAAAAACCAATTAGGCAAATTCCAACAGTCGGAATGACTGCGATCAAAACTGCTGCAAATTTTATTTTTGTGAGCAACCTCATTCAAGATTCGCCTAACCATCTTCGTCATTCAGGCAAACAAAGCCGCCGATCGGACTTGAACCGACAACCTCAAGATTACAAATCATGTGCTCTACCAATTGAGCTACAGCGGCAACGAAACGAAAACGCAGTCTAGCAAGTCGTTGGAAGGTTTCCACTCTTGCGCCGACGGCGCAGGGTGACCTCGAGAATCGAGATATCCGAAGGCGAAATCCCAGAAAGTCGCGATGCCTGACCAAGCGTGGCTGGTCGAAATCGGTGGAGAACTTCGACCGCTTCAGCGCAGAGTCCTGGCACCGATTTGATGTCCAATTCACTGGGAATCAGGGCATTTTCGCTGGCAAGCGCACGCTTCAATTCCGAATGTTGGCGCACGAGATAGCACTCATATCGAATGTCCGTGATCGCGCGCTCGACCAGAGAAACCTCCGCCACATATGGCTCACTTTTCCCGACATTCACCAGCAAATTTGTCAACTCAGCAAGCGCAACAGGCGTGATCTCTGGTCGCCGTGCAACATCCGAAAGTTTCTTCCCACTTCCAAAGATGATCGGCGCAGTGGTGCGCGCCAATCGCGTTCGAAGTGCGGCGAGAGAATCCTTGTACGCCCGAGCTTTGTTCGCACGATGCGCACATACCAAACCCGCAACAACGCCAAAGTCAGTCAGCCGATCTTCTGCGTTGTCCGCTCGCAAGAGTAAGCGATGCTCCGCGCGACTCGTAAACATTCGATACGGCTCGCGCGGTTGACGCGTGACCAGATCATCCATCAAGACACCGATGTATGCCTGATCGCGACCAAGTCGAAGTTGATCCAAACCCAGCGCAACGCGCGCTGCGTTCAACCCCGCGACGAGTCCCTGTGACGCAGCTTCTTCATAACCGCTCGTGCCGTTGATTTGTCCCGCCAAGAAAAGTCCGCGCACTCGCTTCGTCTCACCCGTTGCATCAATCTGATGCGGCCACACCATGTCATATTCGACGGCGTATCCCCACCGCTTTGCAATCGCTTGTTCGCATCCTGGAATGCCACGAATGATGAGCGCCTGGATTTCTGCAGGAAGAGAAGTCGAAATGCCATTGCAATAAATGTCGTCGGTTGCAAGAGATTCTGGTTCCAAGAAAACATGATGCGAATCACGCTGCGCGAAGCGAACAACTTTGTCTTCAAGACTTGGGCAATATCTAGGACCACTCTCTGCCTCCATCGCACCTGCATACATCGGCGCGCGGTGCAAATTATTGGTGACTAGCGCATGAATCTCCGCAGTCGTGTGCGTCTCGCGGCACTCGACTTGCGGAAGTCCTGGAAATCTTCCTGCAGGCAATATCTGCGGAGAAAGTGCGCTGAATGGCAATGCTGGATCATCGCCCCATTGCGGCGTCAGCGATTCCCAGTCGATCGAACTTCGCTGTAATCGTGGAGGCGTGCCAGTTTTTTGGCGTCCAAGTTCAAAGCCCAGTTGTTTCAGCGCAGCAGAAATTCCAACTGCAGTTCCTTCGCCAACGCGACCACCTTCAGTTTGCGATTCACCAGTATGCATCAACGCACGCATAAAAGTTCCGGTCGTCAACACCGTCGCGCGCGATTCGATTCGAATGCGTCCATCTGCATCGACGCTGACACCTGCGATGGAAGACGCTTGCGCTTGCGATTGCGCTTGCGCGAGTGCCAAAGGTTTTCTGGATGCGCCAATTCCAAACGGCATACGCGGCGCAACGGATGAACCGCGCTCACCTTGCCACATTCGCTCGATCACATTCGCATTGAATGCCGCCGACGATTCATCAGCCGCGACCACTTGCGCTCCCGCAGCAAGTCGAACTGCACGAAGAGTTCCTGCTTGATCTTCGAATGATTCGACGACTCCTTGAATCATCACGATGGGAACTTCCGCTCGACTGCGCGTTGCAATCAAGCGCTGAACTTCCGCTTGATAGTGATGTCGATCGCACTGCGTACGAGGTCCGCGCACTGCTGCGCCTTTGGTCGCATTCAAGACGCGAAAAAGAATTCCCGTTGCGTCGGTTGCACGCCCCATGATTCCACCAAGCGCATCAATCTCACGAACCATCTGTCCTTTGGCAAGTCCGCCAATTGCAGGATTGCAACTCATTGCTCCCACCATCGCGGGATCCATCGTGATCATCAAAACGCTCGCGCCTTTCGCACCAGCTGCAGCGAGTGCGCTTGATGCGGCCCATGCGGCTTCAGCGCCTGCGTGACCTCCGCCGATGATGACGACCGACCAGTTGTCCATTCAAGAAGACTCCATCATCAGAGGATAGACATTACGATGCCGCCCCCATGTATAAAAACATTTCACTTTCGTCGAAGGCTCAAGGTCTGATTCTCGTTCCAATCCACTCCGAAACAGCGGGCAAATCGCTGCGTTGGCCGAAATCTGCGCGCGCTCATGATGGGTGCCAAGACGCAGTGCGCGCCGGCACATTTATGGCTGAAGCTGGCGCGACTTGCACAGTTGGAACGACGCACATGCTTGTTGGCCTTGGACCTGTTGAAGGATTCTCGACTGATCGAATGCGAACAGTTGGTGCGAAAGTTGGTCGTGCGCTGGACAAGATTTCGTCCAGTGCGATCGCAATTAACAACAGTGCATCATGGGGATCCGACGCCGACGCAAAACGCGCAATGGGTGGCGCATTTGCAGAAGGAATATCGCTTGGCACATGGCGCTTCGACGCGCTCGACGGCACAGCGACCAAGCGTGAGGCGCGCAAAGCACCGTTGACTCTCTGGGCTGACGACGCCGCAGTGCGCGATGGTTTCGCGCATGGATTGATCATCGCCGATGGCGTGAACACCGCGCGCCGCATTGGAGCAACCCCACCAAACATCGCGAATCCAGCGTGGATTGCAGCTGAAAGCAAGAAGATTGCACGCGATGGCAAAATGAAAGTTCGTGTCATCGACTATGCACAAGCGCGCAAACTTGGCATGGGCGGATTGACTTCAGTGGGACAAGGTTCCGCGATCAAGCCATGCATCGTCGTTATCGAATGGACTCCGCGCAAAATTTCAGCGCGCAATAAATCAGATCATTTGGTGCTTGTCGGCAAGACCGTGACATATGACACGGGCGGATATTCGCTCAAGGTCAACAACGGAATGAAGGGAATGAAATATGACAAGTGCGGAGGCGCAGCAGTCATGGGTGCGATGCAAACAATCGCCGCGCTGAAAGTGCCGATACGTGTGACGGGCATCTTGGCCGTCGCAGAAAATATGGTCTCCAACGACTCGTACCGCCCCGATGACATCATCAAGCTTCACAACGGAATCACCGTTGAAGTGACCAACACGGATGCGGAAGGTCGACTTGTTCTCGCCGACGCGCTCAGTTGGGCGTGCGACACAATGAAGCCAAGCGCGATCGTGGATATCGCCACTCTCACTGGTGGAGTAGGTGTTGCGCTTGGACATTTCTGCGCCGGATATTTCTGCAATCAACCAAATTTGGCGAAGCAAGTCGAAGATTCTGCCACTTCAACTGGCGAACTTGTTTGGCGACTCCCCCTTTGGCCTGCGCATCAAGAATTCATGCGAAGTCAACACGCGGACATTCTCAACAGCAATCCACTGCGTGCTGCGCATCCGATTCAGGGCGCTGCGTTCCTCTCATACTTTGTGAAACCAGAGATTCCATGGGCCCATCTTGATATTGCT
>Ga0209086_10004652_pt1 | contig 10118 bp, 13 predicted proteins | sample M_130207_XF_Meta_FD_187312 | JGI IMG/M metagenome (GOLD analysis project Ga0209086, IMG submission 187312) | Freshwater microbial communities from Lake Montjoie, Canada to study carbon cycling - M_130207_XF_MetaG (SPAdes) (version 2) | ecosystem: Environmental > Aquatic > Freshwater > Lake...
CTAAATAGTTTCTCTCTCGAAGTAGTCTTCCATGTGAAATTGCTATCTGTTATGTTCACAGGTATCAATGAATAATCTCCATAAGTAACCAAGACATCTGGCGAGCTGAATAGTTCTTCAAGCCATGTCGCTTGTTCATCTGTTATCCACCCTGTCATCAACTTCACAGAATCTTGAATCATGGTTTGATACTGTACTTTGTTTCTGTCCGTTGGAGCGTAGATATAAGCTGTTGCCTTCCATTGTCCTTGCCTCTTTTTGAATGTAGACTTAGTTGCTGTTGATGTTTTCAATGGCTGTCCGAAGAAGTTCATTGAATCATATCCGCCAAGTTTATTCAAGAATGTCAGAGTGTAGGTTTCTGAGATTGGCGAGCAGTATTCTATTAAGTTGAATGTTCTAACTTCGGACACTACATGTCCTGAATCTAATAGTACAACTGTATAGTAACTTGTAGCTGCATCCATGCCTATTGAATTAACAATGTTAGCAGCTCCGCATCCAACTTGTTGAAGTGTTGCTGTAAGTCCTAATGTATCGGCTGTATGGTCTGATTGCAGAAGTCCACCTGCGCTGTTGTATTGACGAATAAAAACATCAATAACATCGCTATTGTTGTTGATGAACGATAGCCAAAAGTAGTCTTGCAGTCTTACTTCAATGTTATCTGGAATGTTTGTCAAGAATCTTGATGGCACATGCAATCCCATGTTGAAGTCATCAACTGTGATTAATTGCTGAGTAAAATCAACGTAATCAATGGCTGCAATGAATGTGATTTGTGATACTGTTTCTAAGTCTGGATATTCAACTATGCCAGAGGTCGCTCCGTATTCTTCGCCAAACTTTACTGTATAGTTAGCATAAGACTTCGTGCAGTCTGTAAATTGTACCAAGACATCCGTTGGTGGATCGCTTGTCATGTAGTTGCGTACTATTCCTGCTATGTCAAAGTAGCAATAGCCATTCGAGGGATTCGCAGGAAGTTTCTTGCGGATGAACACAGTCGGATACGCATCATTGTAGATGTCGCAGATGAACTTGAAGTTAGCATTGCCAACATTCGAGGATTCAAGTGAGAACACCATGTTGTTGTATGCAGGTGCAATAAGTTCTGGTTGTGAGTTGATTGTGATTGCCATTATTTTGATATTTTTTGTAGTGCTATCTTTACATCCTTTCCTGTTTGTTTCTTGAGTTCTGCTTGTAGCTCTGCTTTGAATCCATCAATCTCTTTTGAAAAGAATCCGCTCCCTTTGTAACCGAATCTCTTTATAGTTCCTTTCTTTAAAATTGCTCTGGATATTCTGAATGCAGCTTGCAGTCTTTTCTTTTCTGTTTCCGTTCCTTTGATTCCTTTCTTAGCCACAAGCCATCTGCTAATCTTCGGCATCAACTCACTCATGTTTGCCTTGCTGTACCCTTTCGGCTTCGTGCCTTGATCCACATCCTCCCAATAGTCTTCGGCTAAGAATACTATCTGATAAGTCGCTCCCATGTGTTTGATGGGGAGCTGAGGTTGTATTGATGCTTGTAGCTTACCTGTTGCAATGGTGTCATCTTCGCTGATATTATCACGCATCGCCTTGATGAAGTCGGCACATGCCTTACCGATGCCATGCTTAACATTCTCAAACATATCTTTGCCCTTGCCCTCAGTTGATAGCAAAGACTTGAACAAGTCAGTTTCAAAGTTATGTTTGTTTGAGAATTGAGGCATAGTTTATTAATCGATTAAATCTTCTTTCTCTTTGTAGAACATTGCAGTCCGTAACGCTCTGCATACATTCAGGTTTAAAAAATAATCCCACTTCGTTGCATCGTGATTGCTCATGTTATCAAGCATGACTATAAATCCCCAATAAGCAGCGAACTCTCCATATCCTTCAACTCCTTTCCGATTAGCTCTAATTTTCCGTTTGCCGAGATTACTAAATTGTTCATTAAGCCCTCTAAGAGATTGCAAAAAAAAACACTCAGCGGATAGGCAATAGTTATCGGACAAAGTTTCATTCTTTCAATCTTTTCTTCCATTGTCATCTTCACTTTGAATAGTCTGTATGGTTCGCAGAATATAGCCATAAGTTCAGGCAGTTTCTTGATGCCTTCCTTAGCGAATGAATCGAGGTCGATGTATTCTCCAAAGCTCAATGTACGGATGTCATTGTTCACATGCCAAGTGTAACCATTCAGCCAGAATCTATTGACTTGTTTCTCCGATGGCATCTCGTTAAGGAATGCAAGCTGCCGAGATATATTGACAATGTCCTTATCCGATTCAATGTCGGTGTAAGACACTCCAGATAACAGCGCAATGAGATGGCATTCAAGTTCGAGAGCTGCAAAGGAAGGATTCGCCTTGCCTATTGAGGTGTCGTTCTTTAAGTCATCAATGTCCATGAACTGACGAACTGTTATATCTTTCCAACTTTTAGGTAGTTTCATACATCAAGTATAAGGTAAAATTATTGAATTGTTAGTGTTAAATGTTAAAAATTATATCCCCATCCTGACTTGTGCTTGAGGTAACACTCAAACCCGATGGCTGTTGCCATTATTCCGTCATCATGAAAGCCATTAGGTGCGCTGTAACGAACATTCCTTGTCTTAGCGTTATATTCATAGGTAAAGACTTCAAACTCCTTCTGGAGCCAATTATGAGGCATAAAAGACACCTCATTGTTCTGGTTGGCAACAATCAAGCGTTCAATGATGTCTTGTTTGCTTTTTGAGGTGGTTAGAAACGAATCCAGAAAGAACTCTGAGCCGATTTCCTTCTGCAACATCTCAAAAACTACATCGCCAATGGAGTTGATTTCCATAGTTGTTGAACATCTGTACCTGCGTATTGCATTGCCGATGTGCTTGACGATGGCTGACCATTCCATCTGCCTCCACCTCTCGCAGAAGAACATCTCGCCTCTCTCATTGAAAATTGATAGAACTGTGTAATCATCTGCCCTGCCGACATCTATTCCTGCGAAACACTTCTCCGTTATCTCGCCTTGTTGCCACTTCATGTTCACGAATAGAGATGCGCCTCCATCAATGAACTCCGCCATGTATTCTTGCCGAAAGACATGGTCTGGAAGTGTTGCCCTTGCATCGTCAATCTCAGTCGGATTGATAATCGGATTGTCGTATGAGGTCATGCTGAATGACTTGTACTGCGGATTGATGCCATCGAGTTGATATAAGTTGAAGAAGTGATTCTTTCCTTTGGGTGTTGATATGAGTAGAACTTTCTTGCCATTCACTAATACTGTTGCCCTCAATACCTCGCTCCATGCTTTCTCGTCCATAAATGCGAACTCATCGCATATCAAGAAGTCAAATGTGTTGCCTCGAATATTGTCGTAACGCTCAGCAGAAAAGAACTGAATAGTGCTTCCTGTTGCATACTCGATGATAAGCTCAGAGCGATTGACATTCTTGTAAATCTTAGGTTTCTTGATGAATGCCTTTACTGTTTCTTCAAAGACTTTCTTTGACTGCCGATAAACAGGAGATACCCATCCAATCTTTACTTGTTGGTTGTTCAATGCCCAATCAAGCATCTGATTGATGCCAAGTAATGTCTTGCCGAACTGCCTCCCAATATTAATCACATAGTATTTGTGATTGTCATTGCGGATTGAGTTATGTATCTTGAGTTGGTTCGGATGCGGTGTGTATAGGATTGCTTGTGCCAAAGTCTGCTTTGAATTTACTGTTGCCTCTTATTTCAACTATATTCTGCTCAATATATCCTCGTTTCTTTGCTTTGCATTTAAGATAGAACATTGTAGATAATGGATTGCCCTTAGCTATTTGTTTATGCAGATGGCTTTCAGCGAAGTCGAGTGCAACATTCTCAATGTCCTTGACCGCTTTGCGATATAGCTTGTTTGTCTTGAGCCATTCGTAATGCGTTACTCTTGAAATATCTACTTGCTTACAGGCGGTTGTAACGATGCCGAGTGATTTCTCCAATGCTTCAATCATTGCCAACTGCCTCAAATCAAGCTCCTTTATAGTGTTAGGTTTTGTTATGTTCATTGTGTGTTAATTATTTAAAAAACCATTGAATGTTAATTTGATTTGCTATCTGTGCGAATCCCACATTATCTTTAATTATAAATTCATTCTGTTGCTCTGCTGTTATCTTTACTGTTTCAATCATATAAATATTTTACATCTAAAAAAGGATAGATATTTAAGTTGGTGTTTTTGCTTATTGTTTTTACATTTAAGTTTGGATTGTGTTTATTTATTTCTATCCATCCTCCCAATGAAATTCCCAACTGCCCATCGAATAAATCTTCATTCGCTTTAAATGTTGGATTCAATATATCTAACAATGATTGTGGAGCTGTATCAATAAGCGATTGGTCGTATGCGTGCTTTTTATTTGAGTTAATATGTTTTAAATCTACTCCTGCTAATATTATTTCAGATGCTCCCATCATCCATGCTATATGAGTTGCACAATGTATAACATCATAACCGCCTATTACTTTTGTATTAGAATCTTCAAACTTCCAATTTGAGAAATCTTTTTCAAGATAAATAGTATTATCTTTTATTTTATTTATACCTGAATTGCAGTTAATTACTTCGCATTCTTTATTGTTTAAATTCAAATACCAATTTGAAAAGTTTGCAGTTTCGTCTGTAAAGACTGCATAATTAAATTTCTCAAAGTGATATGTTGAAGAATTACAACAGATTATAATTATGTCTTTGTTTAATTTATCAACATCAATATCAAGTAATGATCCACCACTCCCACAAATTATAAATCTGCTTCCTTTGTGTTTGTCTTTTAGATGTTGTAAAGAATTTATCATAAATTACTCATATCAAATCCGCTTGTTGCCTTTGGTTTCTTATCAAGCTCCAATAATTGTGCGTATAGATGCGTGCAGACATAGTCATAACACGCTCCGCAGGTTATCATCTTAGGCGGTTCGATGTTCAATGCGTTGTAGAAGTGTAGCCACTCTACTTGAATACTGTTAGCCACCGAGCCACCATGTACGTTGTAATGAACGAGAAACTCTCGCCATCCTCTTAGTTGCATTTCTTGTTCTAAGGTCATAATTTTCTATATAAAAGCATGAATATAACAGTTAAGCAAGATGCTATTGATGCCCTGCCTATAATTTCTAATAAATGCAAATGTAATAAATATCCGACACATAAAGAAATCCAGAAAGATAAACACATCGAGCAGTCAAATGGTTTGAGCTGTTTGAGTTTGTATGCCCACTTGATGCGCTGAGGTATGCCACTCATATCGGCAAAGAGAATAGAGATGGCGATTGCGTATAGGTAGTTATTCATGCCAATAGAATATATCTTGTTCAATGCTTTCAATGTCTTTGTAATTATGTGGATCAATCTTAATGAACTGCATCCAGAATGATTCGTACCATCCTGCTGCTCCGATATGCCCTGCAATGTAGTTTGTCATTCTAAACTTTTCATCAACATTCGGCAATGGTTCATCAATGAACTTGTTGCGGTAGCCAGATAGAAATGTGTTAGGCATACCGAGTATGTAATGCTGTATAATTGATTCCGTTCCTGACTGAGCGTAGATAGGATATACCCTTTGATTGAGCATGTCCTGGTCTGTGCCTTTTCTCTCGTAGTTGTAACCTTGTATCAAGTCATTCCAACTGCTGAATCTTTGCTTAAAGTGAGATGCCACTATGCCAATCATTCCGCCAAGCAGAGGGATGTTGTGAGAGATTGAATCTGTTATTGCGTGAATAACTTTATCGTATTGCAACCATTCTTGAACCATCTGTGCCTCTCTGTAAGTCAATGGCGAATCTAAATCTCTACAAAGTAAGTGAGTAACTCCCTCATGCCAGATAGGTTTCATCCGCCAGAGCATCGCCTCGCATAATGGAGCAGGATTGTTCTTGTAGAATAAAACTCCCTTTTCTTGAAGTGCGTTGAATAGTTTCTCAAATCGTTCATAAGTTGCATCGTCTGTATTGACAGCCACCCTCCAATCAGGATAAAGAACTTTAGCAAGGCGAATGTTAATCATAAGCCCTCGCAGATATGTCTTGAAGTCAAAGCAGTTCTCTGGCTTTTCTTTGTTGTAGCCGAATAGTGAGTAAGATATTATTTTCATTTGTATTTGTATTTGTAAAAATATAAAACTTTATTGATTCTAACTTCTTTCTTTAGCAGTCCGCTGTTGTATATCTTAGTAGCCCAATCTTCATCTTCGCCAAAGTCTATTTCTTGAAAACTAAACTGCTTAGCTATGCTTGACTTGATGGTATTAAGATGGTTTGGGAATCTCTCGTACTTGATTTGATTAGTTGTTGTTGCGTATGCTGAGTAACGGATTGAGTGTTCAAAGAGTTCTGCGTTCCTACCATCCCAAGTGATAACTCCAAGCAATGACACGCAGTCTGGCTTAGAATCTAAGGCAGTTATAATGTCTTGAATGTATGTTGGGCTGATTTCGTCATCGTCATCAATGTAACAGATGTATTCGCCTGTTGCTGCATCGAGTAAGTCATTGCGCTTAGTTCCTATGCTGTTCTCATTGTCGTAATTTACAAGGAGTTCAATCTCATTCTCCATGTTGATAGCTGATACTTGCTTGCACAGCTCAGCATAAAGTTTGTTGAACAAATCAACTCTGGTGTCTATTGTTAGAACTAATATTGATAGTATCATAATTGAAAGTTTAATTGTTTGCGCCTGCTAAATACAGAGCCATCCTTTTGCCACATAGCAGCGTTATCCGTTGCCAAGTATTGTTCATCGAATGCAGTCAAACCCCATGCAGGATGCAAGTGATGGAACAGTATGTTACCATCGCCCATGTATTTGTACTTGCCGAGTAGCTTAGCCACCTCTGTTGATTCTTCGTCTGCGAATAGTGAAGTGTAGTCTGGATGGTAGATGTAGTTGAATCTATTGTAATAAGTTCTGCCCATGATTGACATCGTGCAGACGTTTGCCTTCTGGTTGCCATCGTTCCAATGAATGAACTGATCCAAGTCAGCTCCAAAGGCATCAAGTATGTCAAGGTCGAATCCCTCTTTAATGAACCGCATGTCATCTGACATATTAACGAGAACATCCCAATCTTCATTGGTGTTCATATCTCGATTGATAGCGTCTATCTTGTTCTTGCTCCTTCCTAAAACGACCTCAACACGACTATTGTATATCGCAGGATATTCCACATCATTATCGTCAAGCGTGCAAAGAATTTTGTAGTCTTTATGTTTGACATTTCTTATAATGTTGTTAAGCGTATCAAGAAACTTCTGAGGTCTTGAACGAGATGTTAGTTTGTATAGAATCTTCATAAGGTTTGTAAATTTGTGTTCCTTGTTTTTCAGTTAAAAATATATTCCAATTATGCTCCAAAAATAGTTCTTTTTTAATGTTAGGCAATGAAGATTCAATCTTCTTATCTGAGTAGTCATGTGCGAATAGTAAGTTGTTAAGTCCTTTCGGCATCATGTATGGATGTGGATTAAGTCCTGCCTTGTAGATGCGCTGTGAGTATCCTGCGTGTTCATAGCCATAAGACTTGTAATTGTTATCGAAGTAACCAACACGCATCCACTCCTTGCGAGTTACTGACATGAACACTCCGCCACATTCATCAAAGACATCGTAATTGAATCGGTGTGATTGATAGGTGTTACTTCGGTTGTGGAGCTTGTGATTGAGCAACAAGACATGGCGGTCTGGCATGAACTTATCCCATCCGAACTTGATAGGAAAGCAGTCATCGTCAAACAAGTAAACTATATCGCATCGCATGAGTTCAAACAAGTTGTATAGACATTTGTTCTTCGCCTGTGCAATACCTCTGTATTCATCGTCTATGTGCGTGTAGAGAGCAAATGACTGCTCTGTGTTTAACTTGATGTTTAAGATACATTCATCATATCTCGCTAACCTGTTCGGTGTGGTTGTGATTCCTATGCCTATTTTTGCTGTTATTTCCATTCGTTTATTAAATTGTGATAAATATTATAAGAACATTCCTATTTCTTTCTGCAATCTATTTTCTGCAATCTTTACATATTCATTATTTAATTCTATGCCTACATAATTCCGATTTGACTTTTTTGCGTAAATTCCTGTTGTTCCGCTTCCAAAAAACGGATCTAAAACAATACCATTTTCAGGGCATCCAGCTTTCAACATTCGTTCTACTAATCTTTGCGGATAAGTTGCAAAATGTGCCTCTGAACTTTGCTCTGTGTTTACTGTCCAAACTGTTCTTACATTTCTCATTCCTCCTTCTGTAAAAACAACTTTATTGGTTGCATAGTTTCCACTTGCAGCTTTGCCATTGCTTTTTACTCCTCCCTTTACTTTGCTTCGTTTATCAAATTCTGCCCATATACTTTTTTCAAGTTGTTGCTCAAAGTAATATCCATTTGGTTTTTTTACAAAGAAAAATACCTTTTCAAAATCAACTGTAAATCTATCCTTTGCACTTGATGGCATTTGATTTGGTTTGTGCCAGATAATTTGATTTCTTAATGTCCATCCCCTATCAATCATTTCAATAGCAAATCTTTCTGGTATAAGACAAAGACTTTTATGCATATTTATATTTGGTTGTTTTACCTTTCGTGTTTCTGTATGACCATATTTAGGTTCTGTATATCCTCCAGCCATTCCACCACTTTGAGTTCCATAAGTATCTCCCAAGTTCACAAAGCAAGTTCCTGTATCTTTTAGCACTCTTTTTATTTCATCAAATATATTACATAAATTATTTATAAAGTCTTTAAAATGCTTTTCACTTCCAAGTTGTTCATCGTGTCCATAATCTCTCAATCCCCAATAAGGTGGCGAAGTAATACAGCAATCAATGGAGTTATCAGGTATTGTTTTCAATACTTCTAATGAATTTCCGTTAATTATTTTATTTAAAAATTTTATATCTATTTCCATTCGTTTATTAAATTGTGATAAATATCAAATCTTCTTTTGGTATATTTTGACAAGTCATAGTTTGACTTGACAAATCTTGACAAGTTACTTGCATACTGCTCCCTCGTATCTTGGTCCATCATTGCCTCCATGCAGTCAAACCATCCATTGTTCACATCGCCTGCATTCACGAACATAACGCAGTCATCTGGAAAACAATCGTAAGGCGGTACTCTGGATGCGATTACTGCCTTGCCCATCATTCCTGCTTCCACTATCTTCAGCTCAGACTTACATGAACTGAATGTTGATGGTCGCAATGGAACGAGTGCCACATCAATATCGTTGTATAGCTTAGAGTAGTTGAAGACATCGAGTGTGTTCAATCGCTTGTAGTTAGCATGCTCTCCCTTGCGGTTGCTGAACATCTTTTCGTGCTCAATGTACTCTGGAGCTGAGCCAAAAGAACACGCAAACTGAAACCCTGTGAGATGCTCATAGACCTTGCCTATGCCGACACGCAGAAGTTCTGTGTCCGTTCTGTGATAGATGCCTCCGATCCATCCGAATCTTACAACATCGGATTCTGTTGGAGCTGCAAGCCATGTCGCATCTAAGCAGTTAGGAAGTATGTATATCGGTGTGTCAGTTCGCTGTGCTATATTGTTTGCAAGTGTTGTTGTTGTGGTTGTGATGACATCTGCAAGCTGAAAGTCTGCATTGATTTGCTTTGCTATCTTGTTCTTTGCAAACAGTTCTTTCATCGGATGGCTGTCAGGTAGCTCCCATGAATCGTCAAGGTCGTATATTATCTTTAGCCCTGCTTCCTTGCAGATTTCAACTATCCTTTGAGAGTTACTCTTTACTCCAATGTTACGCAGGAAGTGAATGGCATCGAACTTCTTCAAGCGTTCAACACTTGTATCTGGTGTTGTAGTTTCAACATCTACCTCTGGATACAGCTCGCATAGATGCTGATGCGGTACTATCTGCCGATGGTATTGTAAACCTGTATGTGCGGTTATGTTTAGGAGTAATTTCATATCTTTCTAAATGAATTTATATCGTTGCAGATGGTTGAATGCGGTATCTTTGTGAGCTGTGAAATCTTCCTGTATGACTTATATTTGATGTATAGTCTAATGAGATTCTTCTTGTAGAATGTTTCTTTCGTGTCGTTCTCATTGTCTTTGATGCGT
>Ga0209086_10004654_pt1 | contig 10117 bp, 10 predicted proteins | sample M_130207_XF_Meta_FD_187312 | JGI IMG/M metagenome (GOLD analysis project Ga0209086, IMG submission 187312) | Freshwater microbial communities from Lake Montjoie, Canada to study carbon cycling - M_130207_XF_MetaG (SPAdes) (version 2) | ecosystem: Environmental > Aquatic > Freshwater > Lake...
GGGTTCAAGCACCCCATGAGATTGAAGATATTAGTTACGTAGCAGATGAAATGCGACTTATAAAAAGTGATTTTGAACTTGATATTATGCGACGTTCAGCAAAGATTGCATCTTTAGCGCACAATCGTGCAATGAAATTTGTTAAGCCTCATATGTATGAATATGAGCTTGAGGCTGAAATTTTGCATGAGTTTATATCGCAAGGAATTCGCTCACCAGCATACCTATCCATTGTAGCTGCAGGGAAAAATGCATGTACATTGCATTATATTAATAATAATTCTGAGATTAAAGATGGCGATCTAATCCTGATAGATGCGGGATGTGAGTTAGAAGGATATGCATCTGACATATCAAGAACATTTCCTGCAAATGGAAAATATACAAAAATACAAACAGATTTTTATCAAATGGTATTAGAGGCACAAAGTGCAGCATTAAAAAAGATATCCCCGAAACATCATTGGAATGAGCCTCATGAGGCAGCTTTATCAGTCCTAATTGATGGGTTTAAAGATTTTGGCTTGTGCCAGGGCAGTCGTGAAGAAATTTATGAAACAGGCACTTATAAGGAATTCTATATGCATAGAACAGGCCACTGGTTGGGGCTTGATGTTCATGATGCGGGAGAATATAAAAATGTTTCAAAGGAATGGAAACAACTAAAAAAAGGCATGACGTTAACAGTGGAACCAGGATGCTACATTAGACCATCTTCAAAAGTATCTAAAGAGTTTTGGAATATTGGAATTAGAATTGAAGACGATGTTTTAGTTACGCAAGATGGGTACGAAGTGCTTACTAAAGACAGCCCAAAAACAATAGAGTCCATTGAGGCTTTGATGGCAAAATGAAAAAATCAGAATACCTCGTTGTGGGGGCTGGGCCAGTTGGGCTGATTTTTTCCTTATTGCTAGCGAAGCAAAATAAAAGTTCACATCTTTTAGAGTTAAGAAAAAAAAATGAGGCACATTCAGATAAGCGAGCATTAGCGCTCTCATATGGAACAAAACAGGTTCTTGAAAATCTTGGAATATGGACAATATTAGAAAAAAAAGTTACCCCAATTCAAAGCATTCATACAAGTCAAAAAAATAGCTTTGGACGTGCTTTACTATCCGCAGATGAATATAATTTACCCGCATTAGGCTATGTTGTCTCTTATGGCGACTTATCAAAAGCTCTTGAAGTGACGATTAGTCAATCCTCACTGGTAAAAGTTAGTTATGAATTTGAAGTGTCAGCTATCGAAAATAAAAAAGATAAATCTATTTTGTATGGTCGAGCTAGAAATTTACCTCTCGAAGCACCACTTTTGATATTGGCCGATGGCGGAAAAAATACTACTGATTTAATCCAAAATCTTAAAAGAAAAGAAACCAGTTATAACCATACAGCGCTTGTTACGAAAGTTATTTCAGAAATTCCACCTAAAAGTGTGGCCTATGAAAGATTTACTTCTATGGGACCTATTGCGCTTTTGCCAAATGGCCCTAAAGAATTTTCATTAGTATGGACAGGTAAAGATATAGACATTCAAGCGCTAGCTAAGACTAAAAAAAATGTATTTTTAGAAAAATTGCATGAGCACTTTGGAGACAGGGTTGGAAGATTTCTCGATTGTGAAAAGTTTATTACTTTCCCATTAAGAAAAACTGTTCTTGAAGACTTTCCAAAATCTCACATAGTAGTGATTGGTAATTCGGCACAAACAATGCATCCAGTTGCTGGACAAGGATTTAATACTGGCATTAGAGATGCTTATGCACTATCAAAATTAATGAATGAGTCAGAATTAGCTCATATAGGCTCTGAATCATTTGTTAGCACCTATTACTTATCTAGACAGTCAGAGACAAAAAAGACACTTTTCTTTACCGACTCCTTAGTTAATATTTTTTCAAATGACTTGGTTGGACTATCCATAACACGAGGATTTAGCTTGTCTCTTTTAGATAACTTTAGACCTATTAAAAATTTTTTAGTCAATAAAATGAGCTTTGGTAAATGATGCAAGAATCTAGCGATGTAGTGATTTTAGGTGCAGGTATTGTGGGCATGGCTACCTTAATTGCTATAGATAAATATGATATCGAAGTAACGCTAATATCAGATGCAAAAACTATTCATAAAAAAGAAGCTGATCCAAGATTTTATACGATTACTCCAGGCGTTAAAACATGGCTAGAAAAAAATGGCGTATGGACTTTTTTGCCCAAAAAAGAAGTGTCTTCAGTGCGATCAATCATTGTTTATTCAGATAAGGAACATTCATCCTTAAAATTTGATGCTGATGATGCAGGAATGAATGAGCTTGCATTCATTGTCAATCATGACGACCTTGAAAAAGCATTTATTCATCGAATAAGTGAAATCAGTTATGAGAAAATTAAAACAAATAAGATTAAATCTTTAAGTGTTGGAGTGAAAGATATAAATCTTAGTTTCGCGAATGACAATATACGCCAATTTAAATTAGCCATTGGCGCCGATGGATCTAATTCTTGGGTTCGTAGCCAGTCATCTATACATTTCAAGAGTAAAGATTTTGATCAGACAGCAATAGTATTTAATATTAAAACGTCAAAAGCGCATCAAGGTTGCGCTTATCAAAAATTTATGTATCACGGTATATTGGCATTTCTACCTTTTCATACACATGAATTTTCTATTGTCTTTTCTGTAAATAACGAGATACTCGAAGAGTATAAAAACTTAACCGATGCTAAATTTATTCAGATGTTAGAAAAAGAAACCAGTGAAATGTTCGGAGAGATTGTATTAACAACTAATCGCCAACACTTCCCTTTAAATATGAAAATTAATGAATCATTAATTTCAGACCGTGTTTTGCTAGTAGGAGAAGCTGCTCATCAGGTCCACCCTCTGGCAGGCCAAGGCTTAAATTTAGGTTTAAGAGATGTAATAGAGTTTGATGAATTGTTAAGCTCAAATAAAAAGTATCATCATGATCTTGGGTTAAATTCTTTTCTTAAAAAATATAATCGCAACAGAAAGACTGATATATTATCTCTAAGCTATTTAACAGATAAGTTAAGCTCTCTTTTTACATCTAAAAATCATATTGTAGATTTTGTAATTAATTCTGGACTTAATAAAATCAATCAAAATCAGCTAGTTAAAAAAATTCTTATAAAAAAAGCAATTCATTAAATGACAACATTAAAAAAAATTACTGCACTTCTTTTATTATTACCTTCTTTTTATTTGATAGCAGATGAGGCCAGTTTAAAAAAGATGATTGAAACTTCCTATCCAAAATATAAGGTTGAGAGTGTTAAGAAAACTCCTTACAGTGGACTCTACGAAGTTTTCATGGGCGGCCAAATTGTTTACACAGATGAAAATTTTTCTTTTCTTATTGCAGAAGGACATATTGTTGACCCAAAAACAAAGAAGGATTTAACGGGAGAGCGTCTCGACAATTTAACTAAAATTGATTTTGCATCACTGCCTCTTGCCTCAGCCATTAAAACCATCAAAGGCGATGGCTCGAGAAAATTGGCTGTATTTTCAGATGTTGATTGCCCTTTTTGCAAAAGACTTGAGCAGAATGAATTTACCCATTTAAATAATATTACGATTTATACATTTCTCTTTCCAATTGAAAAACTGCATCCGGACGCTAAGAATAAATCACAGATTATTTGGTGTGCTAAAGACCGTTCAAAAGCATGGCTTGATTGGTCGCTTAATGAGACACTTCCCTCTAGTAAAGGAAATTGTGAGGCACCTATAGAGCAAGTACTTGAATTAGGCTCAAAATTAGGTATTACATCTACACCGACCCTCATTTTCCCCGACGGCAAGCGAATGTTAGGTGCTCAGCCCTATAAAGAGATAGAAAAAGTGTTAAATGGCATCAAATCATAGGGGCCTTTAGACAACAAATAACTTGACATTTATTGCTAAACAACGTAAAAAAGCTCCCAGGTGTTTGGTTTCGAGTTTTATTTAGCTAGCTTTAATTTATATTTAAGTAGTGCTTTAGTTCTTGATTCAAACTTTTGGGGGGCCTCCCTTGTTTAAAGTTAAGGATTTACGAAATGGCAACAGGTACAGTAAAGTGGTTTAATGATTCAAAAGGTTTTGGTTTTATTACTCCTGATGATGGTGGTGATGATTTATTTGCTCACTTCTCAGCAATCGTTGATACAGGATATAAAAGTCTTAAAGAAGGTCAAAGAGTAACTTTTGACGTTACAGACGGACCAAAAGGCAAGCAAGCTTCAAATATAAATAAAGCCTAGTTTCAAATTAAATAAATAAGCCCGCGTAAGCGGGCTTTTTTTTACATATAACTTATGATGGCTTCAGCAAAGGCATCGGTAGATAATGCGTCAACATTATTTAATTGCGCTGAGAAGTCTTGAGTGACTTTTTGAGCTACTAATGTTCTTCTAAATGCTGCTAAAAGGATATGAGCAGCTTCCGACCATCCCATATGTCTTAACATCATTTCAGCTGAAAGAATAAGGGAGCTGGGATTGGCAATTTTTTTACCTGCAATATTTGGGGCAGTGCCATGAGTGGCTTCAAAAATAACAGTCGAATCTGATAAATTAGCACCTGGTGCAATGCCAATACCTCCAACTTGTGCCGCCAATGCATCCGAAATATAGTCTCCGTTGAGATTAAGCGTAGCTACTACATCGTATTCGCTGGGGTGTAGTAAAATTTCTTGCAAAAAGGCATCTGCAATACAATCATTAATAATGAGGCCGTTATCACATTTAAAACCAGGCTTTCCTTCAATAGCTTTAGCACCAAATTCATCTCGGGCTAATTCATATCCCCATTCTTTAAATCCACCCTCAGTAAATTTCATGATATTGCCTTTATGCACGAGCGTGACCGATCTTTTTTTATGCTTAATGGCATATTCAATCGCTTTTCTTATAAGTCTTTGGCTCCCTTCTTTGGACACTGGTTTAATTCCTATCGCCGTTGATTCAGGGAAGCGTATTTTATTTTTAATACCTAGCTCTGAAATCATTTGAATAATTTTCTTTGACTCCTCAGAGAAGGCTTGCCATTCAATTCCTGCGTAAATATCCTCTGTATTTTCTCTAAAAATAACCATATTAGTTTTTTCAGGATTTTTTAGAGGGCTTGGCACACCATCAAAGTATTCAATAGGCCTTAAGCAGACATAAAGATCGAGCCCTTGTCTCAGGGCCACATTAAGCGATCTGATGCCTCCACTCACTGGCGTAGTGAGCGGGCCTTTAATAGACACAACAAACTCTTTCATAGCATCAAGAGTTTCTTGAGGTAGCCAGGTATCCTTGTCGTATGTTTTTGTAGCCTTTTCTCCTGCATAAATTTCCATCCAAGCAATTTCTTTTTCTCCACTATAAGCTTTTAAGACAGCATGATTGACCACTTTTAGCATTGCCGGTGTAATGTCTACACCGATGCCATCGCCTTCAATAAATGGGATAATGGGACGGTCTGGAACATTCAAAGTTAAGTTTGAATTGACTGTAATTTTAGAAGCATTTTTTGGAAGATTAATTTTACTAAGCATTCATACTCACTTTTATTTTAATGAAAATATTATTTAATAAGCCTTATGGTGTGGTTTGTCAGTTTAGTAAGCATGACAACCATAAAACCTTAAAAGATTTTATTCCAATACCTAATGTTTATCCTGCAGGTAGGCTTGACACTGATAGTGAAGGTTTAATTATTTTAACTGATGATGGGATATTTCAACATCAAATTAGTGATCCAAAATACAAAATGCAAAAAACTTACTGGGCTCAGGTTGAGGGTGCTCCAAAAGAGAGTGATTTAGAGGAATTAAGAAAAGGTGTTGATTTAGGAGAATTTAAAACATTACCTGCGGAGGTAAAAATGATAAATGAACCTGAAATATTATGGGAAAGAATACCGCCTATTAGAGAGAGAAAAATGATCACCACAACTTGGCTTGAAATTAAAATATCAGAAGGTAAAAATCGCCAAGTAAGAAGAATGACTGGAAAAATTGGATACCCCACTCTAAGATTAATTCGTTTTGCGATTGGGTCTTATAAGTTAGATGAATTAGATCTCGGTACCTATAAAATTATCCATGAATAAAAAAATTAGTTTTAATTTAGAGTTTAAGGATTGCGGATTAAAGGATTGCTATCCCATTAATAAGTAACCGATTATGATAAAATTTAACTACATTTATACGAAGCATATCTATGTCAGGTAATACTCTAGGTACATTATTTACACTTACTTCTTTCGGTGAATCCCATGGCGCCGCTATAGGCGGCATAGTAGACGGTTGCCCGCCAGGATTAGAATTGTCGGAAGAAGATTTGCAAATAGACTTGGATCGAAGAAAGCCTGGTACCTCAAAGCATGTGACTCAACGCAGCGAAGAAGATAAGGTTGAGATTTTATCTGGCGTATTTGAGGGTAAAACAACAGGCGCACCTATCGGTTTTGTTATTCGAAATACAGATCAACGCAGTCAAGATTACGCGAAAATTAAAGATGTATTTCGCCCGGGACATGCAGATTACACTTATGCTCATAAATATGGCTTAAGAGACTATAGGGGTGGAGGTAGATCAAGTGCCAGGGAAACGGCAGTCAGAGTTGCTGCTGGTGCTATAGCTAAAAAATGGCTCCTTGAGAAATATGGGATTAAAATCCGTGCTTATTTAAGCCAAATGGGGACCGTTCACATTCCATTTAAAAATTGGGAAGATGTAAATCAAAACCCATTTTTTTGTCCCAATCGTGAACAAGTGCCTGAGTTAGAAAAATATTTAGATGATATTCGTGCCGATAGAGATTCTGTAGGCGCAAAAATTACTGTAGTTGCTGAGAATGTTCCTGTGGGCTTGGGTGAGCCTGTTTTTGGAAGATTAGACGCTGAAATTGCTCATGCAATGATGGGGATTAATGCTGTAAAAGGTGTTGATATTGGTGAAGGCTTCGGCTCCATCATTCAAAAAGGAAGTGAACATGGCGACGAACTTACCCCGCAAGGCTTTTTAACAAATAATGCAGGTGGTATTTTAGGGGGTATTTCTACAGGCCAACCTATTATTGCTCATATAGCTTTTAAGCCAACCTCAAGCATTCCTCAAGATCGAAAATCAATTAACACAAAAGGTGAAGCCGTTCTTATGCAAACAACAGGCCGTCACGATCCTTGTGTTGCTATAAGAGCAACACCAATCGTTGAAGCTATGTTAGCTTTAGTTGTTATAGACCAAGCATTAAGACATCGAGCTCAAAACGCGGATGTAATTTCGCATACACCTAAAATTTAGTGAGTTCTAGATATAATCTTCATTGGCGTTTATCACGCTTTTATTTTTTTTATTATTTCTTCGTAGGCTCTTTTGTCCCTTATTGGGGAATTTATTTACAATCAGAAAATTTTTCACCTTCTAGTATTGGTATTCTTCTCTCTTTATTTCAAATCAGTCGCATTATTGCCCCTAATTTTTGGGGCTGGTTAGCTGACCATACGGGTCATCGAGTTAAATGGATAAAGCTGACATCATTTTTAGGTCTCATAGGATTTGTTGGTGTTTTTTGGGCTAAGGGATTTTTTTGGATCTTTTTAGTAATGTCAGCATTAAGTTTATTTACGAGCTCAACATTACCTCTTGCCGAATCTTTAACTCTTGCACATTTAGCAACGACAGATGGGCATTACAGCAGAATAAGACTATGGGGATCAATCGGATTTATTGTAGCGTCGTTATTCTTAGGATATTTAATTGATCTTCAAGGTATTAATATTTTATTATGGGTTTTATTGATAGCTCAAGCCATTATATTTTTCTTATCAAATACCATTCCTGAGACTAAAGAGATTCATCATAAAACAAACGATTTGTCTATTTGGAAAATTATTAAAACACCCTCTGTCATAGCGCTTTTGGTTGGCTGCGCTTTGATGGTCTCAGCGCATGGAGTACTTTATAATTTTTATTCAATCTACCTAAAAGATCATGGATATAGTAGTGGTACGATAGGGTGGCTTTGGGCTGTTGGTGTTATTTGTGAAATTCTGATTTTTATGGCCATGCCAAAAATTTTAAGACGTTATTCACTCAAAATAATTTTATTGATGAGTTTATTTTTAGGCGTTATTCGGTTTATTTTAATTGGCGCCTCCCCTGATAATTTATATTTATTGTTTATAGCGCAAATGTTTCATGCAGCAACTTTTGGGAGTTTTCATGCGGCATCTATCGAGGTTATTGCTTATTATTTTAAAGGGCGAAATCAAACAAGAGGGCAGGCGATATATAACAGTGTAGCTTATGGTATAGGTGGGACCGTTGGTGGTTTAGGAGGAGGATATTTGATCCAATATCTTGGCGGTCAGCTTGGTTTCATGATTGCTGCTATATCGCCTTTAATTGGTTTTGTTGTAATTTGGTTTGGATTAAAGCTAGAAATTAAAGGTAATAAAATTTTTGGTTAAGTCAGGCTGAAGTTTATTTAGCCTTCAATGAGTGCGTATGCCGAATGATTGTGAATGGATTCAAAATTTTCAGACTCCACAATAAAGTGATTAATTCTTTTTTCTAATTTCAATTGCGCTGCAACATCTCTCACCATATCTTCAACAAACTTTGGATTGTCATAAGCTTTTTCGGTTACGAATTTTTCATCAGGTCTTTTTAATAAACCATAAAGCTCACATGAAGCTTGTTTTTCAATAAGCTCAATTAACTCTTCAATCCAAATAAATTTATTAATTTCAACAGTAACTGTTACATGAGATCTTTGGTTATGCGCACCGTAATCTGAAATTTTCTTTGAGCATGGGCAAAGACTTGTTACAGGAACAACAACTTTAATTGTATTTTTAAATTTACCATCAGCAATTTTTCCGATAAAACTGACGTCATAATCAAGAAGACTTTTGACCCCGGAAATAGGAGCAGTTTTATTAATAAAGTAAGGGAATGTCATCTCGACATCACATGATTTAGCTTCGAGTCGCTTAATCATTTCTCTTAAAATATTTTCAAATGACTCAACAGATATTTCTCTTTCATTCATGTTTAAGATTTCAACAAATCTTGACATGTGAGTACCCTTAAAATTATGCGGTAAATAGACGTACATATTAAATGTTGCAACTGTATGCTGGGCGCCGCCCGTTTTATCTTTAACAAGAACAGGATGCCTTATAGATTTAATACCGACCTTATCAATATCCAAACTTCTCAGATCAGGTGAACTTTGAACATCTTCAATCGGGCATGTTTGATTGCTTGTCGTCATAATGAATAGTTATTTATTAATACTTGAGTGTAGCACTAGGTTAATTTTTTCTCAATTGATTTAACAATAGATACAGCATCTAAGCCATATTTTTTACGGAGCTGTTCTTGGCTACCTTGTTCAACAAATTTATCAGGCAAGCCCAGTCGAAGTGATTGGCATTTTAAATCATACTCACTAATTACTTCCAGCACCGCTGATCCAGCTCCGCCTGATATAGCGTTTTCTTCTAGCGTGACAAGAAGTTTATGTGACTCTGATAAATCTTTGATTAATTTAATATCAAGGGGTTTAATAAACCTCATATTAACGACAGTAGCATTAATTTTTTCTCCAGCTTTCAAAGCTTCTTCTAGCATATTACCAAAAGCTAGTAAGGCAATCTTACGACCTTTTCTGATGACTTCGGCCTTACCAATTGGAATGGTCGTCATTTTAGATTTAATAGAAGATCCTGGACCAGGACCTCTCGGATAACGAACTACTGAAAGGCCCTTAAATTTAAATCCTGTAAAAAGCATTTGCCGACATTCATTTTCATTGCTTGGCGCCATAAGAAGAATGTTTGGAATACATCTTAAGAACGATAAATCAAAGCTTCCTGAATGTGTAGGCCCATCTTGCCCTACAATACCAGCTCTATCTAATGCAAAAAGCATGGGAATGTTTTGTAATGCAACATCATGTATTAGTTGATCATAAGCTCTTTGAAGAAAAGTTGAATAAATAGCAATTACAGGTTTGTAATTTTCACACGCAAGACCAGCTGCAAAAGTAATTGCATGTTGTTCAGCAATTCCTACATCAAAAAAACGTTCAGGAAATTTTCTTCAAA
>Ga0209086_10004661_pt1 | contig 10096 bp, 10 predicted proteins | sample M_130207_XF_Meta_FD_187312 | JGI IMG/M metagenome (GOLD analysis project Ga0209086, IMG submission 187312) | Freshwater microbial communities from Lake Montjoie, Canada to study carbon cycling - M_130207_XF_MetaG (SPAdes) (version 2) | ecosystem: Environmental > Aquatic > Freshwater > Lake...
CGGCGGGCTTCACTAATGCCGACAGCTTCACCTACACAATCGATGACGGCCATGGCGGCAGCGCCACCAACACGGTGGCCGTCGGCATCCAGGTCGACAATGACCCCGGCCAGAACCTGACCATTGTCAGCTTGGATAACAATTCAGTTCTCATCCAGGGCAGCGGCATCCCCGGCCGCACCTACCGGATGCAATCCACTGAATCTCTGAGCCCAGTGAACTGGCAGGACTTGACGGGTGGCGCCCTGACGGCGGACTCCAATGGCCGGTTCCAATACACCGACAGCTCGGTGAGTTCGCAGCGGTATTATCGCACGGTCTATCCGTAAGACAGGCGACGGCTGTCCGCGGCGGGAGCTGCGGGGCTTCATCGGCCAAAAGCCGACGGGGCCCCGCAGTCTTTTTTGTCCCAACAAAAAAGCGAGGTAACGAATGATTAAAATCTTTCACACGCCGCACAAAGCAGGCCCCGCTCTCGCGCAGGCCGTCCCCCCTTGCCCCGCGAGGCATGAGCGGGAAGAGGGAAAGCTTTGGCGGGTGATTCGGACTGCAGGGTTGCGGCTAAACAATCTTCAGCTTGGGCAGATCTTGGGAGTCCACCAGGCCCACCGGCTCGTTCTTCGCGTTCACGACAATGAGATCGTCGATGTTCCGCTCGTTGAAGATCCTCAGCGCCTCGACCGCCAGCGCGTTCTCGGAAATGCAGACCGGCTTGGGCGTCATTACTTTTTTCAGGGGCTGCGCGAGCAGGGACCCGCCGCCCGCCATGTGCCGGCGGAAATCGCCATCGGTGAAAACACCCACTAACTTGCCTCGCGCGCTGACCACCGCGAGACTCCCGGAACGGGCTTGGGTCATCACCAGCAACGCCTCCTGAACCGACAGCGTTTCGGGCGCAACGGCGTTGCGGTTACCCGCGCGCATGATGTCGCCGACCCGCAGAAGCAGGGCGCGTCCGATGGCGCCGCTCGGATGATATTTGGCGAAATCTTTCTGGGTAAAACCGCGCGCGGCAAGCACCGCCATGGCCAGCGCGTCGCCCAGGACGAGCATCGCCGTGGTGCTGCTGGTGGGTGCCAGATTGAAAGGGCAGGCCTCCTTGGGAACCCGGACGCTCAACGCCACGTCGCTGTGATGGGCGAGCGAGGATTTGCCGTTGCCGGTGAAGGAGATGATTTTGACGGAAAAGCGCTTGATCGCGGGCAGCAGATTCAGCAGTTCCTCCGTCTCGCCGGAATAGCTCAGCGCCAGCAGCACATCGCCGTCGTTGAGAATGCCCAGATCGCCGTGCAGGGCGTCCACGCTGTTGAGAACGACCGCGGTGGAGCCGGTGCTGGTGAGGGTGGCGGCGATTTTCGCGCCCACGTTGCCCGACTTGCCGATGCCCAGGATGACGATCTTGCCCCGCTGCTTCAGCGCGGCGACGACCAGGGCGACGGCGGCGGCGAAGGACGAATCCAGCTGCGCGCGGACGGCCTTGAGGGCTGCCAGTTCGATGTCGAACACTTCACGGGCTTTGGCAAGTGGGCTCACAGGGACTCGGTGTTGGGATAGGACCCGAGGATTTTGACAAAATGACAGTGTGTGCCGAGCAGCTTAATGGCCTTGGCCACCTTGGCATCCTGATAATGTCCAGCGCAGTCGATGAAGAAGAAATATTCCCAAGCCTTCCGCTTGCTGGGACGGGACTCGATCTTGGTCAGGTTGATCTTGTGCTTGCGGAATGCGGCGATGGCCTCGTGCAGCGCCCCCGCCTTGTCGGCCACGCTCACCATCAGGCTGGTGCGGTCGTCGCCGGTGGGGGGACTGCACTGGCGGCCCAGCACAATGAAGCGCGTGACATTAACGGCGTTGTCCTGGATGTCCTGCGCCAGCAGTTTCAGTCCGTAGGTTTCGGCCGCCAGAGCCCCGCCGAGCGCCGCGGCGGATTTTTCCCGGGCGGCTAGTTCCGCCGAACGCGCATTGGAGGAGGTCTCGATGACTTCCACCCCCGGTAAATTCTTGGCCAGCCAGCCGCGGCATTGCGCGAGCGACTGCGGATGGACATAGAGCTTTTTGATCTGCGCCAGCTTCACCTTGCTCATCAGACATTGCTGGATTCGCAAAAGAATCTGGGAAACGATTTTCAGGTCGCTGTCCACGAACATGTCGAGCGTGTGGGTGACGACACCCTCGGTGGAGTTCTCCACCGGCACCACGCCGTAATCCGCGCCTTTCCGGGCCACCTCGGCGAACACGTCGGCAATGGTTTTCTGCGCGGAATAGGCCAGGCTGGCGCCGAATTTATGGAGGGCCGCCTGGTGGGTGAAGGTCGCCTCCGGCCCGAAATACGCAATGGTCATGGTCTTTTCCAGCGCGAGGGCGCTGGACATGATCTCGCGGTAAATGGAGCGGAGTTGCTCGTCGGTGATGGGCCCGGTGTTGTGTCCGCAGACGCGGTCGAACACGACGCGCTCACGGTGCGGGGCATAAATCTCCTCGCCCGCCTTGAGTTTGATATCGCCGATGCCCAGGACGTGGCGGGTGCGCTCGTTGAGCAGCTGAACGATTTTCCCGTCGAGCTGGTCAATCGCCTTGCGGTGTTCGGAAATATTCAAAGCGTTCAAAGAATGGGGTAAACCGGAATGGGAATCAAGATTGAGGAGTTTCCGCGCCGCCCTCCTCGACTTCCGTTTTCTCCAGCATCAGCTGCTCCTGCGCCGCGGTGGCCAGCCCCGGATCCACGGTGAGGGGCGCGGGCGGTTTTTCAATGACGATGCGGCGCAGCTCGTCTGCGGCGGGGAGATCTTCCAAACCGCGCAGCCCGAAATATTCAAGGAACACGGGGGTGGTGCCGTAAATCTGCGGGCGGCCCACGACCTCGGCGCGGCCCACGGACTCGACGAGGCTGCGCTCCAGCAGGGTCTGCAGGGTGCCGTCAATATTCACGCCGCGGATCTGCTCCACCTCGGCGCGCGTGACCGGCTGCCGATAGGCGATGATGGCGAGCGTTTCCAGCGCCGGCTGCGAGAGCCGGGAGGGGCGCACCTTGACGCCGACGAACGCCTTGAGCCACGGGGAAAATTCCGGCTGGGTGACGAACTGCCACGAGCCGGCAACGCACACCAGGCGGTAACTCCGCGCGGCAGCCCCATGTTCGCTGGCCAGCATTTCGAGCGCGGCGACCACATCGTCGTCCCTGACCTTCTTGAGCGCCTGGGCGCTCTCGTCGGCGTCCTCGGCTGCGGCGGCGGTGGCGAACACATCGCGCAGCTCCTTCACGCTCATGGGTTTTTGGGCGGAGAACAGGAGGGATTCCAGGATGAATTTAAGTTCCATGCGATGCAGAGTGCGGAGGGGTGATATCGAAGGGTAAAGAATCTTCAACGGCGGGGACGGGGTCGCCGGACGGCGGCGCGGGCGCAGCAACAGCCGGGGCGCGACAGATTTCGATTTCGTCGAACGGCTCCGGCTGGGTGCAGGCGAGCTGCTTGAGGCGGATCAATTCGAGCAGCGCGAGGAAGGTGCAGATAACCTCCGTGCGGCTGGAGGCATTCTCGAACAGCTCGGCGAACCGCACGCTGGGGCGGGAATTCAGGACGGCCAGGACGTGTTCGATCTTTTCGCTGACCGTCCACTTGTCCTCGAAAATCTCGCGCGACGCGCTTTCCACCTTGGCCAGCCGCTGGAGCACGACATTGACGGCGTTGAGCAGGTCGAAGATGGAAACCCCGGACGGGATGGCAGTCGGCTCGGAAACAAATTCAATCTTGCCGGGAAGCCGGGGGAAGATGTTTTCCTGGGCAGCTTCGCGCACCTGCAGCTGGGAGGCGGCGTCCTTGAATTTCCTGTATTCCACGAGCTGGCGGATGAGCTCCCAACGCGGGTCCTCGCCCTCGTCCTCCCCCTCGACCAGGACCTGCTGATCCACAGGCAGCAGCTCGCGGCTCTTGATGTACATGAGCGTGGAGGCCATCACCAGGAATTCGCCGGCAATCTCCAGATCCAACTCGCGCATGAGATCGATGTGCGCGATGAACTGGGTGGCCAGCGTGGTGAGGTTGACCTCGTAAATGTCCACCTCCTCCTTTCGGATGAGATAGAGGAGCAGGTCGAGCGGCCCCTCAAAGACCTCGAATTGAACTTTGTATTCCGCCATGAACGGGAAAACTTTAAGACGCGGCGGCCCGGTTGGCAATGTCAGAACCATGCCAGTAAAACACAGGGGAGAGAAAATATGAGTGACACCCCGGCCCGGTGCAGGAACACTGGGGCGCGTCAAATGACTGTCACCCTTTTCATCCCCTGTTTTGTGGACGCGCTGTTTCCGCGCGCAGGCATCAGCATGGTGCAGATTCTGGAGCGGCTGGGCCACACGGTGCTCTGCCCGCCGGAAATCTCCTGCTGCGGCCAGCCCCCCTTCAACTCCGGCTACTGGGACGCCGCCCGCCCGGTGGCCGCCAAAGTCCTGGAACAGCTCCGGGACGCCGAGGCGGTCGTCATCGGCTCCGGCTCCTGCGGGGCCATGGTCAAAAAGTTCTATCCCGAGCTCTTTGCCGGCACCCCCCAGGCCGCACTGGCCGGACAGGTCGCCGCGCGCACCTGGGAATTCTCGGACTTCCTGGTCAGCCGGCTCGGGGTGACCGATCTGGGCGCAGCCTTTCCCCACAAGGTCACCTTCCATGACGGCTGCCACGGGCTGCGCGAACTCGGCCTGAAACAGGCGCCCCGGACGCTGCTGGGCCGGGTCCAGGGCCTGCAGTTGGTCGAGATGGCCGAGGCGGAGACCTGCTGCGGTTTCGGCGGGACCTTCGCCGCAAAGTTCCCGATGATCTCCACCGCGATGGGCGATGTGAAGTGCGCCTCCGCCGCAGCGACCGGCGCCGAATACATCGTGTCCAATGATTCGAGCTGCCTCATGCACCTGCAGGGGCTGCTGTCGCGCCAGGGCAAACCGATGAAAACCCTTCATCTGGCGGAAGTCCTCAACCAAAAATAATCTCGCCCCACGGATGACCACCGACACCCTCCATTGCGGCAACCCGCGGCCCTGTCAGGATCCGGCGCCCGCCGCCGTTTTTTCAAAGGGGCGCGCGGCGGAGTCGACCGGGCTGAAACCCTTCACGGCATGAGCACTTTTTCCGCCCAATTTCTCAAACAGGCCCGCGTGATGGCGGCCGACTTGCGGCATCGCACCATCATCCGCACGGCCCTGACCAATTACGAGATCGTCCGCGACAAACGCAAGGCCTCCTTTCAAAGCTGGGAGGCAGCGCGGCAGGCGGCGGCGGAGACCAAGTGGGAGGCGGTCAATCATCTGGATGGGTACTTGGAACAATTCGTCGCCGCCATCGAGGCGCGCGGGACGAAGGTGCACTGGGCCAGCACCGGGGAGCAGGCCAGAGAGATCATCCTCGGAATCATCCGCGAGAAGAACGCCCGCAGCATTATCAAATCCAAGGCCATGACCTCGGAGGAGGTGCATTTGAACGAGGCGCTCGAGCAGGCCGGCCTGGAAGTGGTCGAGAGCGATCTGGGCGAATTCATCGTGCAACTGCGCCACGAGACGCCCTACCACATCGTCTTTCCCTCCATGCACCTGACCCGCGGGGAGATCCGGGAACTGTTCCAGCGCGAACTCGGCGACGCGCCCTCGGAGGACCCCCAGGAGCTCACCATGGTGGCCCGGCGCGCGCTCCGCAAAAAATACCTCACGGCGGACATCGGATTCACCGGCGCCAACTTCGCCATCGCCGAGACCGGCATGATTTCCATCACGGAAAACGAGGGCAACGCCCGCCTCACCGCCGCGCTGCCCAAGACGATGGTGTCGCTGCTTGGCATCGAAAAGATTTTGCCGCGGATGGAGGATCTGGCGCTGTTTCTCCCGATGCTGGCGACGGCGGGCACCGGCCAGCCGCTGACCTGTTACAACACGCTGTACGGGGGTCCCCGGCAGCCGGGCGAGTGCGATGGACCGGAGGAGTTCCACGTGATCCTGCTGGACAATCACCGCACGGCACTGCTGGCCGACGCCGAACAGCGGGACGCGCTGCACTGCATTCGCTGCGGTGCGTGCCTGAATGCCTGCCCCATTTTCCGGAACGTCGGCGGCCACACCTACGGCACAACCTACAGCGGCCCCATCGGCTCGGTCATCACGCCGCACCTGCGCGGCCTGCAGGATTGGAAGCATCTTTCCGCCGCATCCTCCCTGTGCGGCGGCTGCACAGAAGCGTGTCCGGTGAAAATCGACCTGCACCACCATCTGCTGCACAACCGCCGCAACGCCGCGAAACAGAAACCCTCCTTCTTCGAACAGCTGGCGTACCGCGCGTTCGGAGCCCTCGCCAACCGTCCCGCCTTGTGGGCCGTCGCAAAAAAACTCGGGCGCCTCGGTCAGCCCCTGCATTCACTCGTCCAGGGAACCGCTCTGGATCCGGCCAAGGCGTGGACACAGACGCGCGACCTGCCGCCGCTGGCCAAGGAGTCGTTCAAGGACTGGTGGAGGAATCGGCAATAAAGCACAACGCCCACCGGAATCCGGAGGGGAAACCTTAAAGTTATGACCGAACGCGAAAAAATTCTGGCCCGGGTCCGTGAGGCACTGAAGGCACCGGCACCGGTTCCCGGCGCGCACGGACGGGCTCCCCTGCCCCCGTCGGAACATTCTGCCGCCGCCGGCGCGCGCCAGTGGCTTCCGAAAGTGGGCGACTCGGCTGCAGATCAACTCGCCCTGTTCCGGACCCACGCCGCCGAATTGAAGGCGGATTTCCAGCTGCTGGATTCGGTGGAGGAAATGCGCCAGGCGCTCGGGCGACTGCGCGAGGCGGGGGTCTGGTCGCGCGTGGCCTCCCATGCCGGCGATCTGACCGATGCGGTTTGCGGTCCCATGAACCTGCGGCCGCTCCGCACAGACCAGCCCTACGATGTCCATGAGCTGGAAGCGTGCGGCGCCGGCATCACCGAATGCGATGCGCTGATTGCGCAGACGGGCAGCGTCCTGGTGACCAGCCGCACTGCCGGCGGCCGGGGAGTGTCGGTGCTGCCCCCCCATCACATTGTGCTGGCCCGGCGCGAGCAGCTGGTGGCCGACCTGCCGGCGGCCTTCGCCCTGCTCAAGGAAAAGTATGCTGGAAATTATCCCAGCATGATCTCCTTCATCACCGGCCCCAGCCGCACCGGCGACATTGAACGCATTCTGGTGCTTGGCGCGCACGGACCCAAACAGCTGACCATCCTCTGTGTCTAGATCCGGCCGCCAGCCCGCTCCGTCGGCTCAGAGCCGGTCAGCTAATGTGGCGGGGAGATCCCTGCCTGCCGCCCGGAAAAAAGCTGCTCATGACGAAACGTTCCAACTATGCAGAGGGTTGGTCGGTGCCACGCCGATCCACCGGGCTGACAGCCGCGGCACCACGTCAACCCGGAGGACCGACGCTGCTTTTTTCAGACGAGCTCTTGGATCCATTGATTGTCGCCAGCAGTCCGGTTTGAAAATCTGAGGACGGCACAAAGCCGGTCGTCCGCAAACGGTCAATCGCCGCCATGGAATGCCTCACGTCGCCCGCCCGTTCGGGGGCGTGCCGGATCTCCGATTTCGAGCCAGTCAGCCGGCAAATCGTCGCGCAGAGATCGTTGATGGTGATTTTCTTGCCGTAGGCCACGTTGAACACGCCGGTGGCTTTGGATTGCGTGGCGAAATAGGCATTGGCGGCAGCGATGTCCTTCACAAAGATGAAATCCCGCGTCTGCCCGCCGTCGCCGTAGATCGTGATAGGCAGATGCTTCACCGCACGGTCAATGAAGATGGGCACAGCGGCGGCATACTGGCTCTTCGGATCCTGGCGGGGACCAAAGACGTTGAAGTAACGCAGGCAGGCGGTCGGCAACCGGCCTTCGTCCGCGAACAACTTGCAGTAATACTCCCCGTCGAGCTTGGTGATGGCGTAGGGGCTCTTGGGTTCGGGCAGCATGGTCTCGACTTTCGGCACGACCGGGTTGTCGCCGTAGATCGCCGCCGAACTGCTCAAGACGAGTTTTTTGACACCGGCTTTCGCCGCCTCCTCCAGAACGATGAGCGTGCCAGTAGTATTGAGTTCGTTGCACTCCACCGGCTTGGCCATGGACTCCGGCACGCTGATCATGGCGGCGAGATGGAAAACATAATCCACACCGTGCACGGCCTGGCGCACCGCCGCGCGATCCAGGATGGAAGCCTCGATGAACTCGTGCTGGAATCCCGCGAGGTTGCGCTTGAAGCCGGAGCGCAGGTTGTCCAAGACCCGCACCTCGGCCTGGCCTTGAAAGTGTTCAACGATGTGGCTGCCGATGAAGCCGGCGCCGCCGGTGACGAGAATTTTCATCTCAAATGCTCTCCACGAGTTTGTTCATCGCGTGCTCCTGCTGCTCGATGGACTCAACCAGTTTAAACTGCGTCCGGCAGCGGTCGAGGTTGTGACCGTCGCGATGCACCTTGAAATACGCGTCGCCCTCCAGATAATCCGTCAGGAAGCGCAGGCCGATTTCGAACGTGATCAGCTTGCCGGAGAAGGCCAGAAACTTCTTCTCCGCCGGGGTCAGGAATTCACCCGCCGAACTCAGATAGCCGCGCACCAGCGCCTCGAACATGGGGAACTGCATCGTCACCTTGGACAAATCCTGCTCATCCTCCCGGACGGGACTCGTTGCGGTGCGCACCATGTCGCCAAAATCATAAAGCGCCAGCCCGGGCATCACGGTGTCCAGATCAATCACGCAGATGCCCTCGCCGGTGGCATTGTCCAGCATGACGTTGTTGAACTTGGTGTCATTATGCGTCACGCGCTCGGGCAGCTTCGCGTCCAGCAGCACGCTGCAGATGGATTTCCGCTTCAAGGCGAAGTCAATTTCCGCTTTTGCCAGCGACAGCCGGTTGGCTTTGTTGGTCAAGATGACCTTTTCCAGATTGGCAAACCGCTTGGGAGTGTGATGAAAATCCGGGATCGTGTCGTGCAGCCGGGGCAACGGCAGATCGGCCAGCATTTTCTGGAATTGACCGAAGGCCTTGGCGGCTTGATACGCCTGCTGCGGGGATTCGACGGCGTCATACGTCTTGGCCCTCTCGATGAAAAGGTAGCACCGCCAATAGCTGCCCTCGCCATCGCGATGATAGGCATCCCCCGCCCGCGTGGACACCAGCGTCAACGCCCGCCGGCTATGATCCAACTGGCCGTCTGCCCTGCCTGCCAGGTGCGCCGTGACGCGCTGGACGTTCTCCATGAGCGCCACCGGGGTTTTGAAGATGTTGTGGTTGATCCGCTGGAAAATGTAGCGCACCGGCATGCCGGCCTGATCGATGATGGCGCAGTAGGTGTCGTTGATGTGGCCGCTGCCGTAAGGCGCGGCTTCTTGAAAAGAACCATGGATTTGGAAGTGGCCGGCCACCTGCCGGACGTTGTGTTTTGGTTTCACTCTGTGGATTGATAATGATTCAGGCTTCATCCGTTGAAATAAACAGCTCGCCCCATTCCTCCTGACGGTGAAAGCTGGCGACCCGGTGCGGGGAGGTGGAGGAGATCACCGGTTCGGAATTGCCCCGAGTGGAGTCGTAGCGGCTGAACGAAAAATACCACCGGCTTCCCGGGGCCAACCCAGCCTGGCCACAAATCATCCGCGCCGGAATGTCTGCGAGGACGAACCACTTCTGATTCTCAGGCTGCACCCAAGTCCGGGAATGAAATGCTTCGCCTGAAAGCACGCATTCATCAATGCGACCGTTGGCGCGGAGGCGTTCCACGGCGGTCGCATCGGGGAAACACAATTGCAACCGGTGATTGTTCGGCGTGACGTGCAGTTCGAAGTATTCCGTCTGCCCGTCCGGCCGGAGGAATATTTCAAAGGTGTCGCCCAGTTCCCACATCCGCTGGTTGTCACCGGTGGCATGGCTAAAGATGTCCCGGTCCGTCAATTCGGCGAACACCAGCAGTTGATCCCGCCGCCAGCCGGCCCGCACCTGACCCGGCGCAAAATCGGGCTCTGGTTCCGCGCGCCACTCCTGCCCCAGGGCGCAGGGAGTTGCCGTCGCAAACGCTGCGCGCACCGCTTCCAAGTCGGTATCATCAAAGTCCGGCAACGGGCC
>Ga0209086_10004662_pt1 | contig 10095 bp, 10 predicted proteins | sample M_130207_XF_Meta_FD_187312 | JGI IMG/M metagenome (GOLD analysis project Ga0209086, IMG submission 187312) | Freshwater microbial communities from Lake Montjoie, Canada to study carbon cycling - M_130207_XF_MetaG (SPAdes) (version 2) | ecosystem: Environmental > Aquatic > Freshwater > Lake...
GAAAAAATCAAACTTGAGCATTTGATTCCCATCACCTTTTATGGAACTGCGGGAACGGGAACTTGCGGTTGCTGCGGAAGAATGCCGTTGCCACCAGGCTGATTCCCAAACGAACCGCTTGGCCACCAATTTGGAATGACATACGTCGGCGCTTGATTCGTGTTGATCTTTGTCGAGTCCTGAATATCCAGCACCATGCGTGAATTGCGAATGTATTCCGCGGCCGCACGAATGCGATCTACTTCGGCATCGACGAGTTGCTGTCTCTCGGTCAAACTCTGCATGAACGCCAACTGACTTCGCCAGCGAATCAGTCCCTCGTCGGTCAGTTGCAATGGAACACTCAAGCTCATCCCTGGGCGGACGTTGATCGTGCGATTCCAGGGACGAAATCCTTCGCAAGTGATGCTGACTTTGTGCAACCCAGGAAAAACATTCAGCATCTCAGGTGCGTTCCCAACGACAAGCCCATCAATTTCGACTGCAGCATTTGTCGGCAGCAAATTCCAATTGACGCCACTGACCACATATCGTCCAGTCGCCGCATCCGTCACAACTCCGGGAATGGTCATGTCCTGCATCGTGCAGACAATTCGAAATGGCACTTCGGCTGGCAGTGTGCTCGGAGCAGTCACCGTCGCTTCAGAACAGCGCTTACCAACACTTTCACCGATTTCTTGAGCGCAGCGACGAATGACCACATCAATCAGATCGCGCTCCTGTTTCAAGTTTGGAGACTGCCGAACTTTTTCCGTCGCAGTGACAGAGTCGCTTGTAATGACCTGTCCTTGAACACGTCCAAGCAAGCGATATGTCACATCAAGTTGCGCAGAACGAATATCGGTAGTGGCGCCATACGCTTCTGTCTGTTGACGATCATTTATATATGCGGTGATCGACGCAATGAGAATGTAATCCACACCCATTTGCTGAGCCAATCGCAGCGCAGAAGTTTCGTCAGACAATATTCGGTCGAGATCCTTTGCTGGATCAATATTCGTCCCGACATTTGCACCTGCTGTTGCAAATCGAGCGACTGCATTGAGCGTGTCTTCACGACTCACCGTCGTAAAACAAAACTTGTCGACTTGCGCTGCGATGTAATCCTCCAAGACCATCACCTTCTCTGGAGAAACATCAGCGGGTCGATTCTTCACGAAAATCGCCGCAGAGTAACGCTGCGGAATTGCTTGTGCAGATGCTGTACCACCCGCTGTACCGTTCGCCACGCCACCCGCTGTACCGTTCGTCGCGCCATTCGCCGCGTTCGCCGCACCAGCCGCAGGCGTCCCTTGCGAAGGCATACTCATATCCCGAATTGCGCCAGGTGATGCCGATGTTGGACACGCAGTCTTTGTTGATTTTCTCACAATGCATCCCGTGGCGACACCGAAGTCATCGCTGCAGAGTCCGCCGCGCGAGACGCGTGCATCCGCTGTTTGAATCTGCATCCATCCAACGGGAACTTCTTCCGCGCCCAGTGATTCGCCAGTATCGGGATCGGTCAACGCTTGGCCAAGTGCGAAAACTTGCCAGACTTGTCCAGTCGCAACACCTGCACCTGCGCCACGGCTGATGGTCGCAACTCGATCTGTGATCGCTAAAATTTTCGCTGGCATCAGTCGATCAACGATGTCGTTGGCAACCTGCTCGCCTGTCAATCTGGCGATATCCAAGATCATCGAATCGGTGAAACGACCGCCTTGCACAGTTGAATTCGTCGGATCATTGATAATTTTCTGATCGTCGTATTTCGAATTGACGCTCTCAACCAATCGTCCAGACGTCGTGTCGTAAATCTTGGTGACAAGCGCCAGTTTCACAATTCGCCGAGTCAACTTCTGACCAAGTCCCTCGAAGACACCAGTCTCGATGTAATCCTGAAAGTCAGCGATTTGGGGAATGACAATCCAACGGATTCCCTTCAACATAAAACTTTTCGCAGCCTGCGGATCCATCCCATTCACATTGCCGCCAGTTGTGAAATCTTGTTCGCGCAGAATCTGCGGCCAGTCACTGCGAGCGATGACATCGAATTTCCCAGTCGCTCCAAATGCAGCAGTCAATTGACCATCCAACGATTGTTGAACTCGATCCAGTTCGATGGCTTGTTCCGCACCGCGCGTGGCAAGAGTGACTTTCAGCGCAGGAATCACCTCGACTGTTCCGATGCCCAGAGAAACTCTGCCGCTTGTTCCAACTGCTGGAACAGGATTGGCTGCTGGATTTTGCGCAAGCGCAGTCGCAGTGATCGCAAGCAGCGAAAAACTCCGCAGCAAAATGTTCCGCAAGGAAATCCCCCGCAGCGAAAAATCAATTCCTGAAAACCGCGACCATACAGATTGGGATGCTCTCATATTCATTCTCTACTCCTCTGGCAGAATAAAAAGCTGGCGTGGGTGGAACGGGGGACGCAATGTCCCCCGCACCCACACCATCGTAGAGCATCCGTGAGAGTTTTTACACCTCAATCTCTTCGCCGACTCCCCATTCCCACCGCCGCAGCGCCAGCAATTCCAAGCGCGAGCGCCGCTGGAGCAGGCACTGCCACTCCTTGAAAAGTCACCAAATCAAAACGAACTGTGCCGCTTGGCGAATAATTCGCCGTCAAACTCGTCGGTGCGTATGCGCTCGTATTTGGAGCGAAGATGCTGACGATCCGAACTGCAAACTTTCCATTTCCCGCTACCCCCTGAATCGAACCAAGATCCACTCTTCGCTCAGTCTGCCAAACATCGCCGCCGAGAGTTGCTTCGAAGATCCCGCCATTGGCGATGCCTTCGCTGGTGAATGTGGAACCATCAATTGCATACTGAAACTGAACGAAGCGACTCGCCGAATTGGAATGTCTCTCGTGCCAAGTCACCACTGCAGATTCGTATCCCACGGTCGAACATTGAAAAACTGCGCCTCGTTCGCCGCTTGCAGTTCCTTGTGATGCAAAGCTGGCGAGATTCCAACCTTTATTCTCCGCAGGAACTGTCGCCTGATCATCCGCAGGATCGCCTGCGGAAAAATTCGCCGACACACCTCCGATTGTGCTCGCCGTCCCTTTTCCTATCGACGGTGCGCTTGTGCCCACTGCCCCATTAAAGTTCCACCCGCCGAATGTCATCGCAGCAAACGATGTCGAGCACGATGCGGATATCGAAATCAAACCACAAATAATTCCATAACTCGACTTCCAGTATTTTTCCATTTTTCCTCACTTGCGGCGCAACATTTGCAACCTGCACGCGGCACCGAGCGCGCGACAAACGGATGACGCATCCGTCGGTTGCGCGGGGAACATAGAAGCACGCCAAGGCGCTCTCTGGAAACATGCCCGAATTTCTTTTGCGTGAGAACCCTGCTGATTTTCCGCGCTCTCTCTAGACCGCCGTCGCAACAGCAGCTTTCACCGCCCCACGCCGCTTGCGCCATTGAAACACAGCAATCGCAATCGCCCCAAGCGAAACAACAAAGATGATCGATACGACCACAGCGACAATCGGCAACAAGACTGCGAATCCCGCAAGAACAAAACTAGAAAGCGTTTCGAAAATTGCAAAGAGTGGATTCAACAATCCACCGCTGACCGCAGTCGATCCCACGCGCAAAGTTCCAGCAGCTGCATGAACTCCGGTCGCGACGCCGCCGCCAACAACCGCTGCGAGTGCCCACGTCACCCACTGCGGCACTGCGCTGGTATCGATCCCAGTCGCACCTGCAAGTTGCGATGCCATGACTACGGTTCCGGCCACCGCCGCCACAGGCGCTCCCGCAACATCAAGTACATGATCGAGCCACGGAATCATCATTCCCAAAATTTCAATCACGCATGCAAATACAAAACAAACCATCGCAGGCATCGAGCCGATCCACGCAAATCCACTTCCTGGATCAACCCAACCAAAGTGCGTCGCAATCGATACGACTGCCAGCGGCGCGAAAATTCGCATTCCGCACGCGGCGCTCAATGCGAATCCAACCATCACTGCGAATCCATAACTGACAGAATCTTCCATATTCACACCTTTCCATTCTTGGAATTATTTGCGTTCGTACAAACCTACAAGTTTTGTCTTCGCCAACACATGACCTTCAATCGCCTTCTTGAACTTCTTCGCATTCGCACCAGGCTCTAATGTCAAATTCGCATCAAGCGCATAAAGAGTGAATGTGTATTTATGAACACCACTTCCTTTCGGTGGCGCAGATCCCCAATATCCCGGACGCTCCGCACCCCATGATGTCACTCCCTGACATGCGCCCTTGGGATCCTTCAATTCCAGATCGCGCGGCATATTGGCAGGCAACATGTTCTGCGTCGCAGGAATTCCCCAAATCGTCCAGTGCACAAATCCACGCGCATTTGGATCATCCATCATGATTGCGAAACTGACCGTTCCTTTCGGTGCATCTTTCCATTTTAATGCGGGAGAATTTCCTTCGCCATCTTCGGTGAACTCTTTTGGAAACGCAGTTTCATTTACAAATGAATCGCTCTCAAGCTTCATCGTCGTTTCATCCGGTGTTGGCGCAGGCACAACTGGTTTGGGTTCGGCTTGTTTGGCCGGCGAATCAGGCTTTGGCGCAGATGAATCCGGCTGTTTAGGTGGCGTTTCACTTTGCGCAAATCCAAAGGATCCAATCACGCAAATCATTGAGGTGAAAAGAATCGCGATCCCCACTCTTCGCTCCACTCTTCGCTCCATTCTTCCCCCCACTCTTCGCTCCAAGTTGTATTGCATGCTCATCACTGCATTCTACTCCCATTGCACAACTTTCAACAATGAATCCGCAATCCTTTCTGCACTGCGTACTCTTGTCTCCAATGAATCAGCCACTCACTGTTCGCGCTGGTCGAACTGCCGCAATGGTGATGTTGCTCGCAGGCGAAAAGATGGCGGTCACACCCGCGGGCAAACGGCTCATTCAATCTCTCGACCTGACCAGCGGCGAGGAACTTGCCGAAATGGCGCGTCGCGATTCTCCCGCCGCCACGCATCGCATTCATCTTCGCAAGACGCTTATTCGCAACTGGATGAAGGAAATCCAACTCTCTGGTTCTCCAATCACTCGCAACATAATTATTCCTGGTGCAGGACTCGCGCCGCTTGCACTCGACTGGTGCTCTCAGCACGAAGATGCGAACGCAACGGAACTCGATTACGAGCACGTCGAAGAAAAACGAAAACTAATCGCCCAGTGCGCCGACGCCTCCGTCGCGAATCGCATTCGATGTGTTGAATGCGATCTTCGCAATATTGCGATCACTGAGCGCGAACTTCGCGCAAGCGGGTGGGATCCACACTCTCCGGCACTTTGGATCATCGAAGGCCTTTCTTATTATATTTCTCACCAAGAACTTGTGACGCTCATTCGCTTCGCACTCGCAGGCGATCACCGCAATCGAGTCATTATGGAATTCAGCGGTCCGCGCGAAACACTCACCGAAGATGCGCGCGCTGCGACTGAGAAGTATCACCAATTCCTCGGGAAACTTCTCGGTGGCAACGATCTTGCGATCACCAACATCGACGCGGTCCTCGCAGACTCTGGCGCCGAAATGGAACGCTTGCTGCATCCTGCACAAATCGAAGAACTGCTTGGAATGGATCACTTTTTCCATAGCCCGCACGACAGCTCGATGCGCATCGCACTTCTTGCCCCTCGCACTTAATGTCAAAGCGCGCGATTCAACCTCTGCTGCTTGAACGCTGGGAGAAAATCCTTCCCAAGGAATCTCTCGCATGCGCGCTCGATGCGAATCCATCCGCTTTGCCGACATCGATTCGGCTCAATCCGCTGCGTGCTTCTCCCAGCGAAACGCTCGCACAACTTCGTGCGAGTGGCATCGCACTCGACGCCGTCGATTGGTGCGATATTGCATACAAGACCCCCACCACGCCGCGCGAACTGCAATCGCATCCAACCCACGCGCAAGGTTGCTTTTATATTCAATCGCTTTCAAGCATCGCCGCATCATTGGCTCTTGATCCGCAACCGGGCGAATCTGTGCTCGATTTGTGTGCTGCGCCTGGCAGCAAAACATCTCATCTCGCTGCGATGATGAAGAACAGTGGACATCTTGTCGCAGTCGATGCCAGTCGTCCTCGTCAATACAAGCTGCGCGAAGTTCTGCGCATTCTTGGGGCAACGGCTGAATGCATTTGCGCCCACGGCGAGCGTTGGGCGCGCGGTCATCCTGCGATGTTCGACCGTGTGTTGGTCGATGCTCCTTGCAGTGGCGAAGGCAGAATTCATCTGGGCGATTTTGCGGCGAATGAAGATTGGACACTCGGAAAAGTCCGCAGACTTGCGTCACTGCAAAAGGCACTCTTGCATTCTGCGATCGATGCGCTTCGACCTGGAGGAACACTGGTCTATTCCACCTGCACCTTCGCGCCAGAAGAAAACGAACTCGTTCTTGCGCGCGCGCTTGAACGATATGCCGGCCGCATCGAAATCATTCCTCTCCCCTTCGATTTGCCACATGCACAACCCGCGCTGACAGAGTGGAATAAAAAACAACTCGACTCATCCATCGCCAACGCACGGCGAATCTTTCCACCTCTCGAAGGATTTTTTATTGCACGTCTGCGAAAGCTCGCCAATCCAACTCTATAGAACACTCCGCAGCATCACTCAAAATACTTTTCACTTTCCCCCGTCCGCTGGAACTTCGATAAACACATCCACAAGCTGCCCCGGCAAGAGCGACATCGTCGAAGGATTATCCAGTTCATATTCCACTTCCATCACGCGAACATCAACGCGCTCGGTCGAATCTCCGCTCAGAAGATGCTTTGGAATGATCAACGGAATCATCCGCAGATATCGCAGCGGAAACTCTCCCTTTGCTCCGCCGCGCGGCATCGCAATCGCCTTCGCCTCTGGACGAAATCTCCATGCATCCATCTCGTCGATCTGCACTCGTATATGCAGTGGGTCAAGTTTTCCCAGCGCAACCATCTGCTGAACCGATCCTGGAACAACATGTTCGCCAAGATCAATATCCACATAAAGCACAGTCCCTTCGATTGGCGCTCGGACAGACTCGCGTTCGAGTTGCACTTGAAGTCGCGCCACTTCTGCTTGCGCGACAAGAACCTCGGACTTGGCAACATCCACATCTTCCGCCCACGCGCCTTGCTTGACTTCTTCCAACTGCGCCTGCGCGCGGTCAAATCCTGCTTGCGCCGCAGCGAGTTCGTATTTCAATCGCGGTTCTTCGTTTCGACTCGTTGCTGCTTCCAAGCCCAAATCTTCCAAGCGTTTCAATCGTCCTTGCGCATCAACCAATTGCGCATTTGCCGAAGCGACGACTGCCTGCGCCTCGCGCAAAGTTGTTGCGCGTGGCAACGCCTTCACGCCAGAAAATTTTCCCTGCGCAACAGCCACTCTCGCATTTGCAACTGCCAAATCAGCTTGCGTCTGTCTTCCGTCGATTCGAAAAAGAAGATCCCCCACTTTCACTTGTTGTCCTTCTGTCACTGCAACTTCCAGCACAACTCCCGCAATCGCAGTACCGACACTGACCACATCCGAAGATGGCAGCACCGTTCCAATACCTGCGATCCGTAAATCAAATGGACTCTTCGGTGGTGCAACAATGATCGCCGCAACTGGAACTCTTGGCACTTGCTTGAAAACAGTCACGATCACCAACACGATGCCGACGATTGCGATCACAGGGATCACGACATAACGCAACGGCGGGAATTTGCGAGAAATTGAAGTGGTTTTAAGCATGTGCATTCCTCAATGAAGCAGGCGTTTCGATTCGATCAATTCTTCCATCATCCATATGAATGATTCGGTCAGCGAGGTGATAAATACGATCATCGTGCGAGACAACAATAACAGCGCGTCCCGGCATGCGGCCGACTTGCGCAACAAGTTCCATAACGCGCAAACCTGTTGCTCCATCAAGCGCGCTCGTCGGCTCATCGCACACTAATATCTTTGGGCTATTCACCAGTGCGCGTGCGATCGCGACGCGCTGCTGTTGGCCTCCAGAAAGTCGAACTGGGCTCGATTGCTCGCGTCCGCCTAATCCCACTTGATTCAAAAGTTCACGCGCCTTCATGCACGCGCTTCGCCGATCCATCCCTTGCAAGATCAGCGGTATCGCCGCATTTTCTGCAATCGAAAGCGTTGGAATCAAGTTGAATTGTTGAAAGACGAATCCCACCGTGCGCAATCTCCATGCAGTGCGCGCTTCAGTCGAAAGCGCCTGCGGATCTTCCCCCATCACTTCCAATTTTCCACCATCACGAGCAAGCAGTCCAGCGATAATCGAGATGAACGAAGTCTTGCCGCAACCCGATGGTCCCGCAAGTATCACCACTTCCCCGCAGTGCACTTCCAAATCTGCGCCACGCAACGCAACAACATTCGTATCTCCCGAAACATAGACCTTCTCTACGCCCGAAGCGCGTACTGCAATTTCTGGAGTGGTGATGGGAGTCATGTTTGATTCAACCCTTGAAAACATCCGCAGGATCAAGCCGCAGCACACGCCACATTCCAATCGCCGCACTCGCCGTGCAGATAATGATCACTGCCCCAGCCGCAATCAGCGGAATATGCCAAGTCATCCGAAATGCAAGTCGCTCGCCAGGAACAGTCAATCCAAATGCGCTGGTCATTCCGATTCCCAAACCAAATCCCAATACAGCGATCGTCGAGGCTTGCAAGAAAACCATGCCAAGAAGAGTCTTGCGCGACGCGCCCATCGCCTTCATCGCTCCAAAGTATTTCAGATTGTCCAGGACGAAGTTGTAAAACATCTGCCCTGCTACTGCGACTCCGACAAAGAATCCCAAGACGATCGCCGTTCCGAAATTGATCGGGATACCAGTCTCGCGCATCCAATATCCAACAGTCTTATCAGCGAATTCTTCTCCGTTGAAGGCAGACAATCCCGTCCGATCTGCGATTGACTTGATGATCTGCGCTTCGTCCACTCCGGGAGCAAGTCCAGCCAAGACCATCGTCACCATTCTTCTTTCCATCGGCGCATACTGAGTCGCACGGCTATATGTTGTATAGATCACCGGCTGACTCTGGAATGTTTGCGTCGCCTTGCAAATGCCGACGACTTCCGCACGTCGATCGTTCAGTTCCAATGTGTCGCCCACGCGCAGTGGCCGTGGCTCTCCACCTTCGGGCGGATTGATCATCTTGAACTCTCGCCGAGTTGCTCTTTCATCCACGATGATCGCGTCGGGTTTTCGCAAATCCGTCAACGCACCTTCAAGCATGAACGGCGGACCTGCGATCAAACTTGCATCGTCAATGCCAATGACCTGCGACATCTGCCGTTTGCCATCTGGCAAATTGACCACCAACAATCCTTTGAAAAGTGGCACAGCCCATTCAATCCCCTCGATGGATCGCACCCTCTGAACAGCGGTCGACCTGAGTGGTTTGTTGTCATCCAAAAACCGCTGCGCGGGATCGACGATCCAAAGATCAGGCTGTGGCGTGTCAGTCACGAAGCCGAATGTCCTCGACATCAACCCCACGAAGATCGACGCTTGTTGCGAGATCAGCAGAGTGGAAAACGCTAACCCAAGCAACATCCCATAAAAACGGGCTGAATCTCCAAAGAGCATCTTGAGGGCGAAGATCGGCATGGCAGTGGTCGGCTATGCCGAGGAGGGATTCTAGATCAAATCTGTCCCGATACGCTGCCAGAGGGCGAAGTAAATAAAATCCGATACTTTTTTGCCAAAGGATCGGGAGTACGAACTCTTTCAATTCACCCCAATGCGCGCAGAAGGTCTCTTCGACATCCTCGTTCGACAACACGCTGAAATGCTCAACGCTTTCATTCATTCGTTCGCTTTTGAAACCTCGACCGTGGATGATGTCTTCCAAGAAACGATCATCACTGCGTGGAAGCGCATTGACGAATTTGATCGCAGTCGTCCATTTGGACCGTGGCTTCGTGGCATAGCTCGCAATCACATTCTCAGTTCGGCTCGCAAGAATCGCAGATATCGCACGCATCTGACAGAACTTATGCAACAGCGGATTGCCCTTCAATTTGACAAAGTTGACCAAGCTGCGGGCGACTCTTTTTCGCGGCGGATCTCAGAATTG
>Ga0209086_10004664_pt1 | contig 10092 bp, 10 predicted proteins | sample M_130207_XF_Meta_FD_187312 | JGI IMG/M metagenome (GOLD analysis project Ga0209086, IMG submission 187312) | Freshwater microbial communities from Lake Montjoie, Canada to study carbon cycling - M_130207_XF_MetaG (SPAdes) (version 2) | ecosystem: Environmental > Aquatic > Freshwater > Lake...
AAAATTTTCATATTAAACCTTTGAAGCAAAGTACCTTCGTTTAAGGGTAAATGCTTTCATTTGTAAAGTTAAATGATTCAATCATGCGATTACTATTTTGTATACTTATGATCATGACGCTGCAGGCATGCAGAAATGGAAGTAATACCCCCGACACAAGCAATATTAAGCTTGAACTTAAAACCGTTCGATTTGAAAAGGATCTTTTTTCTCTCGACTCCTCCCATTTTACCACGGCCCTTGATAGTCTTTGGGCTAAATACCCCGAAATAGAAGATATTTATATGGGCCGCATTCTTAATGCAGATCCTACAAAAGGGGAAGATTCCATTGCAAACTATGTAAAGAGTTTTACAAACTCTTACAGATTATTATATGATACTTCACAAATAGTTTTTTCTGATTTTTCAATTTATGAATCAGAAATAAAAAGCGCATTGAAGTTGTGCAAATACTATTTTCCTGAGTATAAAGTACCGACGAGAATTTATACCTACATCGGTCCTATTGATGGCTACGGCGATATTATGATTAATGGAGAAGCTTTTTTAGTAGGACTTCAACAACACCTAGGAAAACATTACTCTTTATATGCTTCTGGTTGGGTGAATGAAACATATCCAAAATATATTACTAATTTTTTTGAACCCTCTACCATTGCTGTAAAATGTGTTCAAAATATAATGAACGACCTCTTCCCTCTAAAGAAAGAGAATCTAGGTTTTAGTGAACTGGAAACAGAAAATATAAGTTTGCTGAAAAAAATGGTACAAAATGGGAAAAGACTATATGCGATAAGTCGGCTCCTTCCCGAAAAGGAAGAATATCTAATAATGGGTTATTCGCCTGAGCAAATGAAAGACTGTTATGCTCATGAAAAAATAATATGGAATCTTTTTGTACAAAACAATCTTCTTCAAAGTATTGATATAAATATTATTAAAAATTATATCGGTGAAAGTCCGAAAACACAAGAGCTCGGAGAATCGGCACCTGGTAATATTGGCTCCTTTGCAGGATGGCAGATTGTAAAAAAATACATGGGAAAACATCCTGAAATTTCTCTCAAGCAATTAATGTCAACAGAGGATGAAACAATATTTGAAGAAGCAAAATATAAGCCTTAGCTAAAATAAGACAAGTCATAAACTGAATGAAATCAGTTCATTTTGTAAGGCGCTTGCATTTCGAAGGAAGGAATAGCTACAGTAAAGGTATTTTTGTTGTTTACATTTTCAATTAGATAGTTTCCATGCATCTTGCCCATTTCGGTACGAAGATTACATCCACTGATATACTGATAATAAGTACCGGGCTCAATTAAAGGCTGAACCCCAACCACACCTTCTCCCTCAACTTCTCTCATAGTACCATTACTATCAAAAATATACCAGTGACGATTTAGCAACTTGATTGGGAAAGCATTGTTATTTTCTATAGTAATCTTATAAGCAAACATAAATTCACTATTTACAGGATTACTATACTCAGGCTGAAAAAAAGTCTCAACACTAACTTTTACCCCGCCGGAAATTTTAGATGTCATCATAATTATTTGAGGAAAATTACATAATTTTTGAATCAGGTCAGGAAAAGAAAGTTAAAAATGAGCAAAATCACTTTTTTTTCGCCCGGGTATAGCCCGCTTTCTGAAGCCATTGAAGAATCTTATCCCTATGATCGCCCTGGATGATGATCTCCCCATCTTTAGCACTTCCTCCTGTACCACAAAGTACTTTTAGCTTTCGGGAAATAGCCTCCAAATCTCCCTCCGCAGCCTCTATTCTTTGTACTACAGTAACAGCCTTACCAGCTCTGTGCTTAGTTTCCAGAAAAACCAAAGGCTGCTGTTCTGATGCTACAACATTTTGGTTCAGTTCAGTCTCTTCTGAAATCTTAAATCCAGGATCAGTAGAATAAACAATAGCGGAACCAGACTTTTTCTTAGCCATTGTAATAAATTATTTGATGATAGCCTTCAAGCTCATATCTAAACTCACAGCATGATGAATAATGGCACCGCTGGAAATATACTGCACACCAGTAGCTGCATAATCACGGATATTTTCTAGCGTAATACCTCCGCTGGCCTCAGTTTCAAAACGCTTGTTTACCATTTTCACAGCCTCATGCATCAGGGAAGGAGTGAAATTATCAAACATAATACGGTTGACCTTACCTATCCTAAGTACTTCTTCAACCTCAGTAATACTTCGTGTTTCCACCTCAATAGGCATGCCAGGGTAATGCGCTTCAACATAAGTATTTGCCATAGTAATAGCTTGTTCCAAACCCCCGCAATAGTCAATATGGTTATCCTTAAGCATGATCATATCGTAAAGACCAAAGCGATGATTCTGGCCTCCACCAATTCGCACTGCTTCTTTTTCAAGTAGACGAAAATTAGGAGTGGTTTTTCTAGTATCAAGCAATACTGCCGGGTAACCTACCATCTTTTCAACATATTGTCGAGTAAGGGTGGCAATGCCACTCATTCTTTGCATGCAATTCAATACTAGTCGCTCACAAGAAAGCAAAGTATGCACCCTTCCTATTACCTCAAAGGCGCTTTCACCCTTTAAAATAATATCCCCATCTTGTTTCTGTATTTTGAATTCAATATCTGGTTGTACAAACCGAAAAATCTTTTCAGCAACCTCTAATCCTGCAAGAATACCCTCTTGTTTAAGTATCAAACGGGCCTTTCCTTCTACATTTGGACCAATGCAGCTAAGGGTAGAAATATCACCTCCCCCTAAATCTTCCTTTAAGGCATTGATAATCAAATGATCTAGAGATTCTTGAAAAGATACTGTATGCTTCATAGACATTGGCAAAACTAAGGGTGAGAACGCAAAAAATTAGTGAAAATAAGTAGAAAAAATATTATTTTCTTTCAATTCGTATCTCCTGCAGTATGGAGTTGTTTCCATGGACTTTTACGAAAACAGTTGTGTAATAAGTAGCTCGTTTTGTTATCAAATTACCAATACAATAGTGATTGCCAGCATTTTCACCTGTTTGCAGCACCTCAAATCCCCTCACTGGATTTGCAGCAAAAAAATCTCGTAATACCATCTGAGCCTGGCCGCGACTATAATTGTAACTTTTATTCAAGACGGTAATATCAACGCTATTATCAAAATAGCGAGACAGACTAGGTGCGTCACTTTGTTTTATCGCATTGAGGATATTCTCCATTCCAGAAGGAAGAGAGAAGGAAAATAAAAAGATACAAATTGTAATACAGGCTAAAAATTGCTTCATAATAACTTGCTCATCAGCTGAGCTAAAAGCATGCCAAGAAGTATTATTTAAGAATATTTTTATATTATTTCAAAAATCCTGTTTACAAGCAAAGGTTTAGCTTTGTAATATGGCAAATAAGAAAATCATTCTATTGATTATGGATGGCTGGGGATTGGGAAAATCCTATTCGAGTGATGCCATCCAACATGCAAAAGTACCCTTCGTATCTTCTTTATATAATAAATACCCCAATACTACTTTAATTACCTGCGGAGAAGCAGTAGGCTTACCCGAAGGACAAATGGGAAATAGTGAGGTAGGCCATCTAAATCTCGGTGCTGGCAGAATTGTTTATCAGGAATTACAAAGAATTAATGTGGCAATAAAAGACGGATCATTTGTCAAAAATGAAACCTTACTTACCTCTATTGATTACGCAAAAAAAAATAATCGCACACTTCATCTTATTGGACTAGTCAGCGACGGAGGTGTACATTCTCATATTAATCATCTCAAAGCCATCACATCTCTTTGCAAGGAACAGGGACTTTCAAAAGTTTGTATACATGCATTCACTGATGGCAGAGATACTGATCCAAAAAGCGGAATCGGTTATATCAAAGAACTTCAACAACATCTTGACAAAACTGTAGGTGCAATTGCTACAATAACAGGGCGATATTATGCAATGGATAGAGATAAGCGATGGGAAAGAATAAAGGTGGCCTATAATGCTTTGGTAAATAGTGTGGGGAATATGAGCAATAATTTAGAAGAGTCTATTATAAACTCATACGAAAATTGTACAACCGATGAATTTATCATGCCCATCATTAATAGCAAAATTGATAACACACGCATTTCACCTGAAGATGCAGTAATCTGTTTCAATTTCAGAACAGATCGTTGTAGAGAAATTACAGAGGTATTAACCCAGCAGGACAAAGAAGAGGCGGGCATGAAAAAATTGCAACTTCATTACACCACTATGACCGAATACGATCATGCATTTAATAATATTAATGTTGTTTTTGAAACAGATGATCTTGTAAATACTATAGGCGAAGTGATTGCAAAAAACGGAAGAACTCAATTACGTATAGCTGAGACTGAAAAATATCCGCATGTAAGTTTTTTCTTTAGTGGTGGCAGAGAAACACCCTTTGAGGGAGAAAAGCGAATAATGATCCCTTCTCCTAAAGTAGCCACTTACGATCTGCAGCCAGAAATGAGTGCACAGGAAGTAACGAAAGCAGTGATTGCAGAAATAAATTCATCAAAACCTGATTTTATTTGTCTGAATTACGCAAACCCAGATATGGTTGGTCATACAGGCGTTTGGGATGCCATTATTAGAGCAGTAGAAACGGTTGACACATGTGTAAATGAAGTAGTATCAACCGCACTTCAGCAAGATTATACGATATTCCTGACCGCTGATCATGGCAATGCAGATTATGCGATTAATGAAGATGGCACCCCAAATACAGCGCATACCTTAAATCTTGTACCTCTTTTTATTATTGACAACCAATGGAGAGGAAATATAAAATCTGGAAAACTAGCGGATGTGGCGCCCTCTATTCTCAACATGATGCATATTGAAATACCAAGTGATATGACTGGCGAAATACTCTTTTCATAATATTAAGAGCTGAATATTCCCTAGTATTTTTTTATCTTCGGCAAAGAGCATGATGAGAAAAAAGATAATATCTACTTCCTTACTGGCAATTATTTTTTTGCTTCCTATTTCTTTTTCTCTTTTTTCTATTGTAAAAAGAAATGTCATTTATGAAGAGATGGAGGAAATGCTTGAATCGGCTCCAACCAAAAAAATCTGTATCCATAAAAATTCTGCTATTTGGCTTAGAGATAAGAAAGAAGTTATGATTAACGGAAATCCCTTTGATATAAAATCAATAGAATCAAAAGGAGATAGTCTTACCCTTTCAGGAATTTTTGATGAAAAAGAAAAATCACTAAACGAATTATTAATAGAAGAAACCCAAAAAGAAAAAGAAGGGTCATTGCCTATAAAATATCTATTACTTTTTCCGCTCATTTATTCTGAAAGCGAAACAACAAAGTTACTTTTGATTGACTCCAATAATAAAATATACTTCTCCTACCAAGAACCAATTTCAAACTCAGCTGTTCAAATTGAAGCACCTCCTCCCCGTTCTTAAGGAACTCTATTATTAGAAAAGGTCTATCAGCCTGCTTTATCGCATCTTTTTCAAAAATTATTTATGAGAAAAATATTAATGGCTTTGCCATTTATCTTCATTACATATTATTCAAAGGCCCAGATAAAAGATATTAGTATACCCGATTCAAGTAATAAAAATCTGAACCTGCAAGATGTTACCATATCGGCTACACGTTTTAAAGAAAATAAAAAATACATTGCGCAACAAGTTGTAATACTATCTCAAAAAAATATTGAACAATATAATCAGCCCACCTCGGCAGAGTTGTTGACGCAATCCGGACAAGTACTAGTTCAAAAAAGTCAACTTGGCGGAGGAAGCCCTATTATCAGAGGCTTTGAGGCAAACAAGGTATTGATAGTAGTAGATGGAATTCGTATGAATAATGCTATTTACAGAGGAGGGCATCTTCAAAATGTAATTACAATCGATAATGAAGCATTAGAAAAAACAGAGATTCTTATGGGACCATCTTCTGTAATGTATGGCAGCGATGCCTTAGGAGGAGTAATAAGTTTTTATACAAAAGAAGTAAAGCTTGCCGAAAAAAGGGGAAAGATTATCAAATCGAGTACAGCCGCTTTTCGTTACGCCTCAGCATATGATGAATGGCACGGCCATGCTGATATGAATATTGGATCAGACAAAATAGGATCTTTTACAAGTATTTCTATTTCTAAATTTGGCGACCTAAGACAGGGAAGAAAAAAATATGCTGATTTTCCTAATTGGGGACTTGTTCCCTACTATTCCACAACCCTAAATGGAGCAGATGTGATGGCAGCAAATCCTAATACTGATGTTCAAACTCCTACTGCCTATAACCAGTATGACCTAGTGCAAAAAATTAAGATTCTATCCGGACGTATGATTCACAATTTCAATTTCCAGTACTCGACCTCAAGCAATGTTCCAAGATATGATAGACTTTCTGAAATTAATAGTTCAGGAATATTCAATAATGCACAATGGTATTACGGGCCCCAAAGCCGCTTCCTTGCTGCATGGAACACACAGCTTCCCTCATCAAACTGGTACGACCAATCTAACATTAGCTTAGCTTATCAAGATATTGAAGAAAGCCGACACAATAGAAACTTTGGCTCTACTTTATTAAAAAATAGAACCGAAAAAGTAAAAGTAGGCAGCTTGAATGCAGATTTTTTTAAAAAAATAAAACATAGTGAGTTTACTTATGGCATTGAAATAACTTCCAACAAAGTAAATTCATCTGCATTTGGAAAAAATATTTCAACAGGCAACATTTCAAAACTTGATACAAGATACCCTGATGGAGGAAGCCACACAGAATCTTATGCACTTTATACTACTTTATTACAAAAATTATCCGCAAAATGGATAGTTCAAGCAGGGTCTAGATTATCTAACAACCAATTATTTTCTAAATTCAATGACACCACATTCTTTCCTTTCCCATTTAAAAATATTAAACAAAATAATACAGCAGTTACTGGCAATCTAGGCATTGTATTTTTACCAGGAAAAGAATGGAAACTTTCTTTACTTACATCTAGTGGTTATCGTTCACCCAACGTGGATGACCTGACAAAAGTTTTTGAAAGTGCTCCCGGAAAACTCATAGTGCCTAACCCTAATCTTAAGTCCGAACGAACTTATAATATTGAATTCAGTATTGGTAAAAAAATAAAGGACTATATGATGGTAAGTACCACTTTGTGGTATACAGATTATAACAATATTCTTACAACTGATGCTAGTACTATTAATGGCCAGTCTAACATTATTTACGACGGATCGCCAAGCGATATTTTTACCACCGTCAATAAGATGAAAGCTCAATTATTAGGTGCGAATATTCAAATTGCAGGAGATATAAACCAACATTTTACTTATAATGCAACACTAAATTATACTTATGGGCGAATTCAGGAAATACCCAACGATTATCCACTCGATCATATCCCGCCAATTTTTGGAAAAATCAGCCTAACCTACAAAACAAAAAAGAATTTGTTGGAGGTCTTTGCCCTTTTCAATGGCAAGAAAGATTCCACTAATTATAACCTCAGAGGAGAAGACAATCAATTATATAGTGCAGATCCAATAAGAGGTTATTCGCCCTCTTGGCTAACGCTGAATATTCGCAACTCGATGACTATCAATAATAATTTAATGGTTGAACTGGCTGTTGAAAATATTTTCAATAAATTTTATCGTGTTTTTGCTTCTGGTTTAAGTGCGCCTGGAAGGAATATTGTGCTCACTATTCGTGGAAAACTGTAAAAATAGATACTGTTGAAATTAGGTATATTTGAGGAGTTTCATCCTCCCAAAAGTCCTACAGGACTATATTTAATTAAAATAAGGAATATATGACCGATGAGCAATTGCTGGCGGGAAGTATTCAAAACAATGCTGCTGCACAGGAGGCCTTATATAACAGATACAGCCCAAAGATGCTGGGAGTATGTTATCGTTTTGCCCGTAATAGGGAAGACGCTGAGGATATGCTGCAGGAAGGATTTTTAAAAGTTTTCAAGCAACTGTATCAATTTAGAAATGAGGGTGCCCTTGAAGGATGGATACGCAGAATTATTGTACATACCTGTATTAATATTTTGAAAAAAAATAAGAAGTTTTCTGATTGTGTTGATATCATGCATGCCCAACATATATTAATAAGAGAAGACATGATACCTTCTATCATGCAAGCAAAACAAATAGTGGAATGTATTCGAATTTTACCACTTGGATATAGAACAGTATTGAATCTTTATGCAATAGAAGGATATTCTCACAAAGAGATTGCTTTAATGCTAGAGATTGAGGAAAGCACTAGTCGCAGTCAGTACACTAGAGCAAAATCTTTACTGGAACAAATTTTAATAAAAAAGAATATCATTACTAAGCCAGAAAAAAAACAAGCTGTTGTAAACAGATAAAAATTTTGATTTAAGTGCAATTTGATAAAATTACATATAGAGATGAATTAGAGCAGATGCTACAGGAAGCGGCTGATAATTTCAGACTGTATCCTTCCCAAAGAGTATGGCATAGCATTTATAATGATATGTACCCTGGTAAGAAATGGCCCTCTGCACTTTCTTGGCTAATTATTGTTACATCACTACTTTTTGCCGGAATACCTTATAATAATATTAATCCTGCTAATAACACAAGTTATAAGCAACAGAAATCCTATACTTTTTCAGATTATAATAAGTCTATCTATACAACTACAGCAGCAAATAGCAAAGCCTTTACTCTATCTAATAACACATCGGCAGCTCTCTTGAAAAAACAAAATTCACTTTATAATAATTCAGCAACGAAAAGTATCTTACTAATTGCAGATAATAAAAAAACGGAGCAAGAAAAAGCAGAAGAAATAAATAAAAATATTGGTAAAAATATAATGGTGCTATCCGAAAACTACCATTCTATCCCTATCAATAATACTTTTATATTAACTAGTAATTTTATCGATGTTGCAAATAAAAATGTAAAAAGAGATGCAGAAGAAAATGTTTTGAACAATATTAAAAAATCAGTGACAGAAGAAAGTCGTTTTGAATACCAGATTTATGCAACACCTTCCGTAGGATTTCGTGAACAAAATAAAAATACTAATTACTCAGAAAGACTAATAAACTCTTCCTCTATTAACTCTAAGGATGGAGCCTTAACATCTCTAATTCCCTCCTTTAATATTGAGGCAGGAGGAAATATTCTATTTAATTTCTCTAAATCAATGAGAATAAAAGCTGGCTTGCAACTTAATTACTCGAATTATAAAACGAATACAACCGTATCAGATTATTCAGAAGGCAGCATGCAGATCATAAATGAACAGCAAAACCAATCTTCACTTTTTGAAATAACTAATGCAAATAATTTGAGTGATTTTGATGGCAAACTGAATGATTTTAATAATGAAAGATACCAGGTATCCATCCCTGTAGGAGCTGACCTTGTGATTGCAGGATCGGGAGATTTTCAATGGTTTGCAGGAGCTACCCTTCAGCCTACCTTTATTGTACCAGGGAATGCTTTTTTTCAAGCTTCGGAAATAAGAAAATATTTACCCGACCCATCCATTGTTAGAAATTGGAATGTAAATGGAGGAATTGAAACATTTATTACATACAAGACTAAACTAGGGATAACACTTAATGCTGGACCTCAATTTAGGTATCAAATGTTATCTACTTACAAAAACCAGTTTACCTATAATGAAAGGCTTTATAATATTGGAATTAAATTAGGTATCAGCTCCAGATTTTAAGCAATTATAAAAATAAATATCCTAAGGACACTAATCATCTTTTGACCTTTCGTACTTTGGTCATAATTTTGCCAAATGAAATCATACTTCATTTTAATAATTTTTTCGGTGCTTATAGCATGCCAAAGCCCAAAGCCAAAGCAAGTAGCTGAAGTTCAAAACACAATAGCGCCTGTTATAGAAAAGGATTATTTTCCTGTAACTAATTATATAAGAGGGCAGATAAACGAAATACGAACCTCTGGTATCAATCCTATCAAAATAACTGGAGCAGATTCCGTATGGATTAAAGTTGAAGATCTTGAAAAAGAAATGGTGGACTTTCTGCATCCTGAAATAGATACCTCTAATCTTATCCCCTTT
>Ga0209086_10004665_pt1 | contig 10091 bp, 6 predicted proteins | sample M_130207_XF_Meta_FD_187312 | JGI IMG/M metagenome (GOLD analysis project Ga0209086, IMG submission 187312) | Freshwater microbial communities from Lake Montjoie, Canada to study carbon cycling - M_130207_XF_MetaG (SPAdes) (version 2) | ecosystem: Environmental > Aquatic > Freshwater > Lake...
CGGAGCTTGTGCTTGATGATATGACTGGCGATTTTCTTCGTCAGCGCAAATGGGAAACGCATAAATTATTTAATTAAAGCAATCTGGGTGGAGATGTCCGGGAATGCGCCCGGCGCATTGGTGACGCACGGGTCGGCCTTCATAAAGTGCCCCGCCCCCGGCAAAAAAAAGTCCAAGGGAGAAACGCTCTGGGTCGAATTGATGCCGCTGCAACCGGCAGCGAACAATCCGAACGCTGCCAGCATTGCCAGCCGGAGCGAATTCCAGTTTAATCTCACTAGTCGATTATAAAAGAGCCCGACCTGATGGCAACAGTTAATTCAAAAGCGCGCGCAACCCGTTGGAAAATCGGGGCTGTCTTGATGGTGCTGCTGGCGGCGACGCTTCTTGCCGGGGAAACGCAGCGGAGGATTTATACGGCGCGCGCCGATGCGGAATTCCAACGCGCCCAGACCCGATTCCGGGCGGCGCCGGACAATCCCACCAACGCCTGGCAGTTCGCCCGCGCCGCCTTTGAGTGCGCCGAGTTTGCCGATAGCGACACCCGGCGCGCCGGGCTCGCCGCTCAGGGCATGGCCGCCTGCCGGCAGAGTCTTGCCCGCGAGCCCAAGTCCGCGGCCGCGCATTATTATCTGGCCATGAATCTCGGCCAGCAGGCCCGCACGGAATTCCTCGGGGCGCTCAAGCTGGTGCGCGAAATGGAGCGGGAATTCAAGGCGGCGGGCGAGCTGGACCCGCACTTTGACCAGGCCGGCCCGGAACGGAATCTCAGCCTGATCTACCGCGACGCGCCGGGCTGGCCGGCCAGCATCGGCAGCCGGCCCAAAGCACGGGCCTCCTCCGAACAGGCCGTGAGCCTCGCCCCGGATTACCCCGGCAACTCCCTGAACCTGATCGAATGCTATTTGATTTGGGATGAGGGCGCCGCCGCCCAACGGGAACTTCAGCGCCTGGACGCACTCTGGCCGGCGGCGCAGACCACCCTGACCGGCGCCCGCTGGGAATCTTTCTGGGACGATTGGTCCACCCGCCGCCAGACTGTCCGCCGGAAAATCAACCTGCTCTTTCCGCCTCAGTCCCCTTGAGGCCAGCGTGACGCTGTGACCCCTATTGTGAAAACACAGACTGAGACACGAATTACACGAATGAACACGAATTTGGAAAAGGGAAATTTTAACCGCAAAGAACGCAGAGATCCCAAAGATCAGCATGACGCTGTGACCCTTATTATAAAGACTGCGACACGAAGGGATACGAATTTGGGATATTAAACCGCCAAGAACACCAAGGGGCGCTCCGGAACGGTGCGAATCTTTCCCACGTATTTACAGCGACGTTCCCAACAAATCCGCATCCACCGTAAACGCCCGCAGCGCTGCGCCCGCGCCCGCATCCCCCTCCGGCAGCTTCACCTCCGGATCCCGACGAAAAAACAAACCAAGAAACCCGTCACACGTCCGGGCTGTAGCATTGAAAAAACAAGCCCGGGATTTGTAGCCCAGGTATTCGGCATCCGACTGGGAATCCAATCGCGGCAGATACCGGATGCCGCCCAACTTCACCGCCTCCTCACCCGCCAAGACATCGCGCATCGTAAGCCAGGGCAGAATCATCGAGGTATAATCGGGATGAGAGGAATTGACGGGCACGACCGAACCCTAGCACATGATTTTCACACGCCCGATTGGCCGAAAACGTCCGTGCCGCGAACACGCTGCCAAGCGGCACAAGCCGACGTTTCAAGACAGTTTTAAACCTTCAACCGACCGCGAGGAAGCACCCGGCAAAATCAAAATAAAATTTGACAGGATTGGAAAATGGAATGGGAGGGAGGATTAACGGCAGAAACCACGCGTTAAGGCTTTGGCAGCGTCACGCTAGCCTCATTGGTGGGTCAGCCGGAAAAACAAGCTCCCGGGGGGGGCTATGAGGGTCAGGGTCTTATTCGTGCCATTATCGGTGACTCCAACGCTCGGTGTCCAGTGGCTCACCCCAAAATCAGGGCTTTGTTCCAGCGCCCACCCGGTCAGTGTGGAGGGCCACATGATTTGAATGGTTTTGCCAGACTGCAGGATGCTTAACACTGGCGCATTGCTGTCGCCTTGAACGCCTGTTACCAAGGACCTGACTCCATTCTGCGGCGCGGCATTCGATCTGAAATTGGCTGTAATTGTAAGGTTTGAGCGCATTTGAAAAGTAATGGACGTCGCGCTGCCCAGTATGCCCCCATTGCCATCCGTCCAATTCACGAAGCTGGACCCGGTACTAGGTGTGGCCTTCAAGGTGTAGGACGATCCGATCTGAAGCAGCTTACCATTGTTAGCTGGGGCAATTTTGCCAGCCCCATTAGTTCTCACCGTCAAAGGCGCATAAACGACATGCGTGAAGGATATGGGGACTGAGACGGCAAGGTTGCCACCGGCATCTAACGCCGCGACCCTGACCGTGTTGCTCCCCGTTTGTAAGGCGGCATCCGCGGTCCAATTCGTCCACTGATTATAGGTGATTGCCTGTGCCCAGGCTGAATCATTCAAACTGTAATAAACCTGGGTGACGGGCAATTTATCCTTCGTCGATCCTGCAAGTTTGAGCGTTGGCGTGAGGACCTTCTGCTTTGCCTTAGGCGAAGTAACGGTCAGCTTGAGCGTCGCCTTCTGGGCGATTGTGACGGTTGCCACCTGGCTGGTGACTGAGCCAAATGGGGAAGTGACCAAAACAGAATAATTTCCAGCGTTATTGGTGGTGACAGCCGGAAGGAGGAGTGCGTTATTCGTCTGGCCGATTAATGCGATACCGGACTTGTACCACTGATAACCCAGAGGCGGGGACCCGGAGGCCTGAGCACAGATCCAGAGGGTTTGCTTAAGAACGACGGCTTCGTTGGTGGGAAAGACGGTCACAGTGGGCAAAACCGGAAGTAAAGCGTTGCCTCCCATCAAATCCACATCAAAGCCAGAAACCACCCAACCGCCACCGGTGCTGAGAGGATTAGAAACAGAAGAAAATGTGCCGGAAACAGATAGGGAGCCGTTGGTGCTGGTGTGAGAGGAAGCAATGTTGAAATCTGAAACGGTCAGGTCAGCACGGGCTGACAGCGTAAATAATAACGCTGACGCCAAAATTACATTTTTTACTATTTGCATTTCAGGGTAGGCGTGAAAGTCCATCGAGTGAAAGCACCTGAATAGGCGGTCTTTGTTCTGCAAACAATTTTTTTGGAAGTTTTCCGTCATTCATGACCATCTGAAGAGTGCGATTATCTGGGACAATGACCATCTGCAAATCTGTCCCGGGTTCAATCTTGAAGTACGCAGAACGCCGCTTTGCTGTTCCTTTACAGTGCCAGCCAAACAAATGCCAACGGTCTGTTTTTTTGGGTTTTTCTTCAGGCGGGCATACCAAACGCCATTCTGTTTCTTCCAGGAATTGCATGGGTATCAGGTTGGGATAATTGGCTAAACGCGCAAGACGATCCCCTTTGAAAAGCTCGCGGGAAACTCTACGTTTTGCAATTCCTCTTGGCTTCCGGAATTTTCCTTTGGGTTTTTCCTCGCGTAGCCGCTTGAAAAAGTGCGCTAGGAATTCAATGCGTTCAATGTAGTTTTGGGTAAGGCAGTCTTCTGTGTCTTTGAGCAAAACATCCAAGTGCTTCGCGAGCAGATCATTAGATGTCCCTAGTGCGTAGCGCACTGGGCCTCCACCGTAATTGGCTATGAATTGCTTGCTAAAACCAAAAGCCATCCGTCCGAATTCGTGACAGTGCTCTGAATTATTCCGATATGCCGATTCAGTGAAACACAAGCAAGGGAGATGCACCGAAAAGTTTTTACCAAAATTATCTCCTTCTGGTGCGAGCGCATAAAGCCCACGCAATGGGTTCAAAGCATCTCGAATTATTTCGACATACTCGCACCTTTTTTTATCGGTTAATAATTTTAACCGACGTTCAATGTGGCTACCCACCCAACGAAATAGCAAAGTGTTAGATTTTTTCATGTATAGAACTCTAGTAATAGATGACAACCATACCTCCATACCCACCACCTCCCGGGTATGTGCTGGAATTACCGCTAAACGGCAGCGGTGGAAAATAGCCCGCTACTCCTCCTTGAGCTGATCCTACGCTAACTTGAGTTCCGCTATTTCCTGAAACATTTATTGAGCCATTAGATGCTGTTCCTCCAGCTCCAGCTGTTGCCCAATAAACCCATGTGTCCCCATATACATATTGACCTGAACTTGCACCTTTTCCACCACCTGCGACTAGGTTCGAAAAAACAGAATCCCCACCATTATTCGCTTGGAAATTTTGAGGTGAAACCGAACCGTAAATCCCAACCCCTGTTGCCCCTCCGCCAACTACCAATACAACATTATTTGTTACTGATACAACTCCCTCACAATAAGAACCACCACCGCCGCCAGCATTCCAAATGTAATCGCTCGCACCACCACCGCCGCCACCCCACAATTTGACTAAAACCGAACTCACACCGGGGTTTGTCCAAGTAAATGTTCCAGCGTTTGTATATACCGCAATTCCATGGGGAAAAGTTTGAGTAAAAATGTTCCCCACATTTAAGTTAGTTAATCCCGAACCATCGCCTGCAAAAGTGCCATTTAGTATCGCACCGCTTTGATTGTTAGTAATGACTCCGGCAGGTAGTGTGTTAGGCGAGTCGGTATTATAGAATATAAGTATTCCGCCATTGCAAGCACCGTATGGGTTTGGCCCGCCCCAACCAATTCCATTTAGGGTGCTGATTGATGGATTGTATGGCGAAATTCCAGGCTTACCTCCGATCTGGTTCGAATAAGTAGAATTTCCACCGGATCCATTAATATTAAAAGTGCCGCCAGAACCAATTCCACCAGCACCCGGGCTGTGCGTGATTGGATCGGCGTCGCTTCCACCTGTAGCGATTAAAGATAAAAAAGAAGAAGTTCGATTGGTTAATTCTCCACCTTCTCCACCACTAACTCCCACAATTATATTCACAGTTGACAAACCGTTGACCGAAATAAGTCCAGCGGTATAGCCACCACCGCCGCCGCCTCCGGGATTATAATCATACCCATAACCCCCTGCACCATAAACAATGACATATACATTTGAAACACCGCTAGGCACATTCCAAACTGCCGAAGTTGTGAAATAAGCTTGTTGATTGTATGAATATCCGTTTATTGAATTGCCATTCGTTACCGTCACAATATTTAGCCCATTAGTTCCGTTAACACCATTTAAACCGTTTGTCCCATTGGTTCCAGCAGATCCTTGAAGCCCTTGTAAATTCAAAGGCAGAAAGAATAAATTTCCAGAATAATTACCGCCTTGAACATTGTAATATTGACCACCGTGAATTGGCACTAGAACTGTCAGTGCTGAATTTAAATCTGGTGTGAAACCAGTGTTTCCTGATGCACTATAGCCTCCTACGGATACTAAATTATTTGAGTCAAATCCTGCATAAATTGCTAAAGTTATATTCCGATTTCCACCACCATAAAAAGCATTACCAATACCAGCAGTGACTACACCCCAAACAAACCCATCAGAAGCTGCCAAATAATTTTGGTTGTTTTGAATTGGTTCAGGCTGTCCGATGCCGCCAAGAACCCCAGCGTTAGTGGAATTAATAATTACATTTCCAGAAAAGACTGTAGGGCCGGTAAACACATTACTTCCATTTAGCTGTGCATAATTAGTCAAAGCACCGGAATCAAATGTTCCCGTTAGTCCCTGCGGACCAGTCGCGCCATTGGTGCCATTTAGTCCGTTGGTTCCATTTACACCGTTCGTCCCGTTAATTCCTTGCAGACCCTGCAGACCCTGCGGTCCTTGCGGCCCGGTGGCGCCGTTGGTGCCGTTTATGCCATTTGTTCCTGGCAACCCCTGAGGAATTGTTAATTGTAAAATTGCTGCCGTACTTGTACCAAAATTTGTGGCAGCCGCCTGGCTCCCCGCGGCACCTGTTATCACATTGGTAAGAATAATGTTAGCTGCGAAGCCATTTGTTCCATTGACACCGTTTAGCCCATTTAAACCATTAGTTCCGTTGGCTCCCGGAACACCTTGCAGACCATTGGTCCCGTTTAGCCCGTTTGTACCGTTAACGCCATTGACACCGTTCGTTCCATTTAATCCATTGGTACCCGGTGATCCTTGAGGAATCGTAAATCGAAATATGGCGGCATTAGGGGTCCCCAAATTGGTCGCCAGCGCAGAACTTCCTGCCGCTCCAGTGACAACATTAGTGAGAGCAACGGTTGCCCCAAGGCCGTTAGTCCCATTGGCGCCGTTCGTTCCGTTAAGACCATTTGTTCCGGAGACTCCTGGGATTCCCTGAAGACCGTTCGTTCCTGGCAATCCTTGAGGAATCGTGAACTGGAATAAGGCGGCCGAGGTGTTGCCAAGATTGGTGACCGTCACCAAACTCCCCGCCGCTCCTGTGACAGCATTCGTCACACCAATAGTCGCATTGATGCCGTTAGTCCCATTGGCGCCATTCAGGCCATTGGTCCCATTTAATCCGTTCGTTCCAGGGATTCCCTGTATTCCCGGCGCTCCATTTGTGCCATTCAATCCGTTCGTTCCTGGCAATCCTTGAGGAATCGTGAACTGGAATAAGGCGGCCGACGCGCCGCCTAGGTTGGTCACCATCGCCGAGCTTCCTGCGGTTCCTGTAAGGGCATTCGTCACCCCAATGGTGGGATTGATGCCGTTGGTCCCATTTAATCCGTTCGTGCCGTTCAGACCATTGTTTCCGTTCGTTCCAGCGATTCCCTGTATTCCCGGCGCTCCATTTGTTCCATTCAATCCGTTCGTGCCCGGTAATCCTTGAGGAATAGTAAACTGAAATACGGCTGCCGAGGTGTTGCCAAGATTGGTGACCGTCACCGAGCTTCCTGCGGCTCCTGTAATGGCATTCGTCACACCAATAGTCGCATTGATTCCGTTAGTCCCATTGGCGCCATTAATCCCATTAGTTCCATTTAATCCGTTCAGACCGTTCGTGCCGTTCAGACCGTTCGTGCCGTTCAGACCGTTCAGGCCATTTGTGCCGTTTATGCCAGGGGTGCCTTGCTGGCCCGCAGGTCCCGCTGGGGTGAGGGCGTATTGCGCCACCGGGACCGACGCGATGCTATAACGCGGACTCATTACCGCATAAGACCCAATTCCGTTGGTCCGAACGGCCAATTCCATGTACCGGGCGGATCCATTGAACACATTGGTACCAAAATCTGCGGTGACGGTGAAGCTGCTGGCAATCACCGCAACATGAGCAACGGTTTGGGTTCCTTTGCCCAAAGCCGTCCCGCCAAATGTACTATCGAATACGGCGAGATTGAAATCATACCAGCCATTGACGGCATTTGTCCCATCCGTCAACCGGCCGTTATAAGTTAAGGCCGTTGGGCTGGGCTGGGCCTGGGCTGAGGCGGTCAGGAAAACACAGGCAGTCACCAGTATCGCCAGATGAGAGGTTTTAAAAATGGATTTCATAATCATTGAAAATGTTCCCGTGAATTAAGCCTGACACTCCCACTTCCCCGGTCCCCGGTCAATATCATAAATGTCAGAATGGCCCCCAGCCCGGGGAGATGAAATAAACTGAAAGAATCCCCAGAAGCCCGCGTATTGTCAGTAGAACCCTTTGATCCCGCCGTCATTCGTGTCAATTCGTGAAATTCGTGTCAAAGTCTTTGTCTTCATAAAGTGGGGTCCAGCGTCACGCTGGCGCTGGTGGCGTGAGCAGCTCCAGCCACCGCGCCCGGTCCGCCGCCCATATCTTCCGCGTGCTCACTTCCACCATCCCCCCGACCCAGCGCATCCCGCTTCTCCCAGCGCTTCCGCCATCATCGCGATCACCAGCTCTGGACGAGCGGCGGCGGGACTAAACAGCGGCGGGGTCAGGCGTCCGCCGGAAGCTTCTCCACAGCCTTGCCGGCAGCAGTCCCAGCGCGATGAGGGCCAACTGGCTCACCACAAATAGCACCAGCCATTGGAAGGCCGCATCGGTGAAGCCGTAGCTGTGCAACCCGATGCCCAGCATGTTCACCCCGAACCACGACCAGCTGGTGACGATGTTGCCGCCGATAGCGCAGAGGACTAGGCCGCGCTCGCGGATGAAGCCGCCCCAGCGCAGATGGAGGATGAGGGCATTCCACAGCACGATGATGAGCGCGCCGTTTTCCTTGGGGTCCCAGCCCCAGAACCGGCCCCAGGACTGGTCGGCCCAGATGCCGCCCAGCACCGTGCCGACGAAGCTGAACAGGGTGGCGAAGCAGACGATGCCGTAGATCATCCGCGCGAGCGATTTGCCCGTGGCGGCGTCCAGCGTTTTGGTGAACACGCCGCGCAGGATGTAGACCAGCGCCAAAAAGCCGGCCACAAACGTGCTCGCGTAGCCCACGGTCACCGCCACCACATGCGTTGCCAGCCAAAAATTGGTGTCCAGCACCGCCCGCATCATTTCCATCGTGTCCCCCTCCAGCGCAAGGTGGTGGGCGATGATGAGCGTGAGGAAGCCAATGCCCGCCGAGGCAACGCATCCGATGCCGTTCTTGTAAAACTTCTCCAGGATCATGCCCAGCAGCACCGCGCCCCAGCCGATGAAGATGGCGGAGGAATACAGATTGGTCACCGGCGGCCGGCCTTCCAGCACCATCCGGCAAATCAAGCCGGCTGTGTGGATGACAAACGCCAGGCCGATCAGGCCCGCTGCCGAGCGGCGGAGGGTTTCCGACAGATTAAACCACGAAAAAACCGCCAGCAATCCGGCGAGGATGTAGAGGACCATCGCATGGTAAAACGGCTCCATCCGGTTGAAGAACACTTCCCAGCGCGCCTTATTCATCGCCCTGGCCTGGGCTGGAATAAGCGAGGCCGTGTACTCTTGAAGTGCCGCATTGAATTCGGAGGGATGGTTCGCCGCCAGGGCGCCAGCCATTGTCGCGTAGTCACGGAGCGATCCGTCGATTTCCCCATCGCGCGGCGCGGCCAGCAGCACGTCGCCCACGCGCCGCCATTCCGCCGAGCCCGCCGGGGGCAGAATCAGCGGCGACTCCAGACGGCTCATGAACTGGAACGACTCGACGTAGCCGGCGAAACGGCGGAACACCGCCGGATCAAAGGGCTGCCCCGCCTGCTGCGCTTTCACCGCCGCGATTCCCTGGGGAATGAAGGCTTCATAGTCCGCCAGTCCGGCGGGCCAATCCGGCGCGTCGGCGGGCTGCACGGCATTTTTCAACCGCACGTACAGCGTCAGGCGGCGATGGAGCTTGGCAACGGCGTTCTCGTAGGCGGTGCGCCGGGCCGACTCGACGGTTTGAACGCGCTCGTTTTCACGGTCGAACGCCTCCAGCGCCGGCTGGATCTGGTTCCAGGAAAAATGTTTTCCATCCGACTGCTTCGCCGCGTCCTTCTCGGGCAGCTTCAGCAGCGAGATCAAATCCGGATTGTCCACGCGGAAGGCCGGCCAGGCATCGGCCACGGCGGGATGCATCATCACGTTGGCCAGCCACTCGGTGGCGGAAAGGATGCGCGGCTTTTCACTCCAGCCTTTCCAGGGCTCCGTGTTCAGCGTCTGTTTTTCCCGGATTTGCAGCAGGGAATTTCGCGCGAGCGAATCCATGGGCACAATGCGGCCGCCCGCGGTGAGGGGCAGCCGGGCAAATTGAGTGAAGCCGAAATCCTTATCCAGCGGCGGCCGCAGCTCACCCAAAATCCACAGCGCCATCACGCACACGACTCCGGCGGGAATCCACTTTTTCATTGGTTTGATTGGGTTAATCCGAGGCTCCGCCCACAACACCCCGACTCCCGCATGGCCTTTGCGTCCTCGAGCGTCGGGGATGTTAGTAGCGGGCGGGTTTTTTTCATGCGGGTTTCCGTTTGGTGACAAAACCGACGAGGTGGTACAGGAACTGGATGGCTAGGCCCAGGCCGACCATCGCACACCCGATGTAAGGCGTCAGCCAGCCCGGATTGCGGACGACCTGCAGCACCGAGGTGGGCGTGCGCGCGCCCGCCATCGCGGAGGCTCCGGCATCCATCTGATATTGGTAATAGGTGTAGCCGCCGTAGC
>Ga0209086_10004668_pt1 | contig 10090 bp, 3 predicted proteins | sample M_130207_XF_Meta_FD_187312 | JGI IMG/M metagenome (GOLD analysis project Ga0209086, IMG submission 187312) | Freshwater microbial communities from Lake Montjoie, Canada to study carbon cycling - M_130207_XF_MetaG (SPAdes) (version 2) | ecosystem: Environmental > Aquatic > Freshwater > Lake...
ATCATCATCGAGACGCGTGCACTGCACGGGACTCGGCTCGCGGACCGCATTGACGCCAGCCTCGATGGCCATGTGCACATCATCGAAGTCGGCGGAGTAAGGCATGATGACGAAGCACTTCACGGTAGTTTTAGTTCGGCGGGTTTGGGATGTAATCGTTCTTCATAAGGCGGCAGGGCTCGATCTCGTCGGCGAAACTCTGGTCTGCACGAAGTCCCTCGTCGTCCCAGAGTCGAACGCCGGATTCCCATAACCGCCTCAGCGCGGGCTGCAAAGCGTTCCGATCTTCTCTCGCGTAGGAGACGAACTCGAATGGCTCTCGGCCGGTGTATGAATCTCGGGTAGCGGCGTGTTCGATCGTGTGCATTAGTGGGAACCGCGCCTCTGCTTGCTGCGGGTTTCACATGCTAACGCGTGGATGGCTTTGCATCGGGGCGCTGGCGTGGGCGTCGGGGTATTTGTTGTGCGTCGAACTTGCATGAGAAAATCCATGCGGGGCACTTCACCGCTGTCGTATGAACATTCGCCAGATACGTTCTTGTCTGACGGCGCTGTCCATGCAGGCAATCACGAAGTCCATCCTCGTCGCCCTCGCCCTTCTGGGTTTGGTAGCGGTGTTTCGGCTGGCAATCTTTGCGGGTTTCAGGGCTTCCGATGATTCCTTCGGCATCCCGATACCGATACCGGTAGGGCAACTTCGAACGCCTGGCGTCGCGGAGCGCGCGGAGCCTAACACGCCAATGGTCGCACGATTCGACGCAGCGCCGGAGCCAATTGCCTTTCGTGCGCCGCCCACGCGGTCCACCGAGTCACCCGCGGCGGCTGCGTTTGTGCCAGTGGGCGAGACTGATCGGCGCCAACTGGATCTCAATCCGCAATTCGCGGATTTCCTCGCACATGACCATGCGATTCCGTCGTCCGCGGCGAAGACTGAGCGGCACGACTGGGTCTGGGAGGACGATCGACCGCAGCTGACATGGAATGGGTGTGAGCCTGAATACATCGACCGGCGGCTTCCTGCGCTCTCTTGCGAGGTCCATCTTGCGCTTGACCTCACGCGCATCGAAGCGATTGAGCGGCACTTCGGCCTGGACTCTGCTGCTCAGCCGAAGGAATTTTGGTCGACGACGTCGAACGACATGGATTCGCAAGACCGGCTTTTGTCAGCTCGCGATCGTGCCCTGGAGTCGCACGGGGTCATTTCTACGGAGCAGACCGTCGGGCCCGACCACAATTGGCTCGTGTCGACCTCTATGCCATTGCTGCGGCCACTTGCAGAGGAGATCGTGCGGCAATGGCGCACCATCCATGTGGGCCCGCAGTATGGACGGACCCTTGAAGCGCTGACCAGTTTCGTTCAGCGCGGCATTCCGTATGTTGCCATCGGCGCGAATGGGGACGGGAGGGAACGGTTCGATCTCAGGAGCCCGGCGTTGACGGCGCTTCAGGGTGGTGACTGCGACTCCAAGAGCGTGCTGCTCGCCGCGCTGATCCGATGCATTGATCCCGAGATACCGATCGTGCTGGTCGAGCTGAAGGCGAGCGATGGATCCGATGGGCACATGATGATCGCGGTCGGGCTGCCGCCGCTCGAATGCAGCGAGGTCGTCGGGTATAACGGGCAGCGTTACGTCATGATTGAAGCAACCGATGGATGGGGAATCGGTCGAGTGGGTGACGTGTTCCGCTCAAGGAAGATCTCCAGGATTGTTGAGATCGTGCCGCTAGGCGGGCGGATGCTCGGTAGCGCCCCGCATTCGTCTGTAGTGGGTCTTCGCGCTGTCGGAATGCATGTTGAGGAAATACGCAGAGCCAATGACCAGCCAGCAGCCTAGTTTCATCGTGATTTGCGGGAAGGAACCCTCGCTGCCGACGCTTCCGCGGGATGACCGCAGCCGCATGCGAGGGGCGGGTCCGACCGTGGGTGGGGGGCCGCGGCGGGCCAGCGATGATTCGTTGAGTGCATCGGTTGGCTGCGTACTTTGGGCCGATTCTTCTAGAGCAGGGGATTGATGGCAAATGGATCAGCAGATCGGCTTTCGGCCCAGTGCGACATCTTGGCGGTGCGCGTCAACGCGAACGAGTTATCCAGGTTGGCGTTCAGGGCGTTTCAAGCAGAATTTTTTGTCAAGGCGGGGCCCTTCTTGAATCGCATCTGTCAAACAAGTACCTTGTGGTGCGGTACCGAGGAGGTCCGTTCTCAAATGCTGGGATTTTTCGTTGAGCCACTGCTGCGAACCGTCGCATCAATTTGTCGGCAGTTGCTCCGCGCAGCTGGCTTTACGCGCTTCGGGCTTGCGTTTTGTGTCGCGTGCATCGTGACGCTATCCGCCCGAGCGGAAGGATTTGACGCGCCCCCGCAAAGTTGCACATCCAGGCAGCTGGTGGTCATCGCGATTGATGTGTCGAAATCGATGAAGAAACCGGATCAGTTTGGAAAGCGGACACGCTGGCAAGCTGTCTGCGAGGACCTGCAATCGAGTGTGTCGCAACTTCCGACCGACGGTTCCACGGAGGTGGTGCTGATCGTGTTCGCGGACGAAGTTCACATGCTTCCGCTCAGCGCGATTTCCAAGCAAAACTTTGCGGGCGACGGCGGGAAGTTCCAGGAGTTTCTCCATCGCAACGAGTTCCATCTCGACATTGATCTCACCAAGGCGCTTGTTCGGACCCCGATTCGGCCGGATAAACTTTCTCCTGAAGGGAAGTCGGCGCTGGTCGCATTCGCGAAGCAGCTCGCGACGATCGACGATCCTAGGGGCGCTGGCACGCAACTCTACGACGCTTTGGGGCTTTCACTTCGAGCCATTAGTACTTGGTCCAAAGGCGTCGTGGGTGGCGGCGATTCGGAGGCGCTTTTGCTCGTCTACTCTGACGGCGAGCAGGAAGGTGAGCCGAAGTGGTTTTTTCCTCAACGCAGCGTTCAGTCCGGGATGCCGATACCCGAAGTTCGAAATTGCAAGGGGAACAAGGCTGCTGCCGACAAGCTCGAGTTGCTGAAGAGCGCTGTCATCAGGGGGCGACTTTTTGATCCCAATGCCGAAGTAGATGACATTCTGCGTACGGGTATCCCGTGTGCGATTTCGTCGGTTCTGACGGGCAAGGACGCATTGATTGACTTGGTCGTCCCGCTCGTCCGTCCCATGCCGCCGAGCACCGTCACGTTTTCCAGTGCAGCCCTTGACCAGCGAAGGGCTAGGGTGCACACCGAGATCCTGCAGGACAAGGAACGCATGGTCCCTGTGGATGAGGCGGGCGCTGCCGATCTCGAACTCGACCTGATGACTTGCGTGTTCGATCCGGCCGGACGGGTGAAGGGTGAGCACATCAGACTCTCTTGGCAACCTGACTCTTCATCTGCCACATCAGACGTCCAGCTGTCGCCTCAGGGCTTGGCGCTCCAGCCCGGCACCACAACCCAGCGCGTCAAGATCCACATTTCGGGTGCGAAGGGCTTGGTGGGGGGAAAGCCAATCGTTGGGAGTATTTCCCTTGGTTTGCCCAAGGATTCCGCCGAGGGCGACCTCAGGACTAAACTGATCACGCTTTCAATCTCGAATCCGAAATTGCGCGAACTTCCGATCGCGACCAAACAACAGGCGCCTGTTCCCGTGATTGGCGTACTTACTGGTGAATCGGTTGACTTCAGCGTCAATCCGTTGGATGTCGCTGGAACGGTCATTCCCGAGTTGCAGTACGCGTGGAGCTTGAACGGGTCTCCTGTCTTAGACGCGAGTGGTGGCAAGGTCAAGATCGCATTCCCTGAGCCTGCCGCGACTGGCAGCCCCAAAGTCGTAAGCGTGACCATCTCGAAGCCGGGCTTTGAGCCCGTGGTGTTCAGTTGGAGCGTAGAAGTCATCGATCTCGTCTTCGAGCCCGCGTGGGAGCCTACCCGGCTGTTCGTAGGGGACAGCGTGGTGCTTCAGCCCAAGTCGGGCGGAGCGCGTAAGGCCGACGCATCGTGGAGTTGGTTCGCAGGCGGAGTTTCGCTTTCCGAGGCGAAGTACCGAGTGGCCACCGAGCAGACGGCGATTGGGCTTTCCGCGCAGGTGGGCAAGTTTCGGCTGCCTTTCGCGAACGGCGCATACACCCCCAAGGAGGCCGCGATGACGGCCTCGCCGCGTCCCCAGATCAGGATCGCCGATGACCGCGCGCGCGACGCGCTGATTGCCGGAAAGAAATTCCCGATCTCCGCACAGATCGTCGGAGACTTTCGCGAGGTGGACAAAGTGCGTTGGGAACTGCTCTCTGAGAAGGGAGCAGATTTGAACTTGCCGAGTCGGGACCTTCAGCCTGCTGATGCGGCATCGTCGACGGATTTCGACGCACCCAAGGAGGCTGGCGAGTACAAGGTTCGTGCCACATTGCTCGGCCGCGACGGGAAAGAACTCGGTTCGGACACCGCCGCCCTTCGTGTGCGGTCGGCGTCGTACGCGCTCGATGCTTCGCCGCCTCCTTCGGATGCAATCAAGTTGGCCCACGGAGGCACTCGATCGTTCCAAGTCGCCCTTGCTGGCGACCTGCTGGGAGGGGAGAGGATCCGCTTCGAGATCCTCGACGAATCACGGACCCGAGTTGCCGGTCCATTCGATCAGCAGTCCAACACCGCACTGTACGAACTTATCGGAGAGGCTCCGTCTGCAAGCATCAAGCGCATCGTTCACGCAACGGCGATTGGCAAGGATGGGAGGCCGTTGAAGGACCGGAACAATGTCGACCTCGTCGTGGAATGGTCCAACGTCGAGGTTTCGCCTCCGAGACTTGAAGCGAATATCGTTGGCCCCGCGGGCGTGGTCCTGGACCGACGTATTGCCTATCGGCTTGATCGCCAGCTGCCTGCAGATGTTGAAGTGCAATGGAGCGTACAGGGTGGCGACGCTTCGCCCTCCACTGCGAAGGGCGACGAGTGCAATGTCGCGTTCACCAATCACACTGGTCCGCGCGCGGTTCGCGCAACGATCTTCAGGGGAGGCAAGGAACTTCCCAAGGAGCAGCAGCCTCAGCCCCGTGACGTCGATGTGATGACCGATGGGATCACTCCAGAGTTTAGCGTCAAGGACAACGATGACGCGGAGGATGATCGAGCGCTTGAAGACGGCGGCGAGATCACCGTGACTCTGGACAAGAAGGGGCAGCACATCGAAGTGACGGGGATACATCTGCTGGATCCCTCAAACAACACTGTGAGCGCGCAGGGCCCATGGAAGTCCGATGGAATAACCTTTCACGTTCCGTCGAAGCCAGTGCCAGCGGTGTATCGCTTGGTCTATGACTGGACGGAGCCCGCGGCAGCTGCCAACGTTGCTAGGACCGAGCATCTCGGTAGTCCATTGAAGGGCGGAAACGTCCGTAACGACACTGTCTCTTACACGGTTCATCACGCCCCCGACATCAAACAAGGAGGCACGGCAACGCTGGAGGTGTATCGATCTGGCGAGCCGCTGAAGAGCGCGAAGGGGGTCGATTGGTCCGTCTCTCGCGTCGATGAGAACACCAAGATTCCGATTCTTGTGTTCAAAGGCCACACAGATCGTACGGCGGCCTACGCCTGCCATTTCCTCTGGCACGGCACCTACCGTATTCATGCGCAGTTGACGGGCGATGCGGGGGATGAGATTGACGTAGCGGATGAGGATGTGATTATCCCGCAGGCTGATCTCACGATCGTGGTCGATGACGAATGCCTCGTCGGTAAGCCTGTGAACGCTCGTCTCAATTGCAGTGTCGAGGGTCTTCTGGCGAAGTCCACAATCGAATGGTCCGTCACGGATGCAGACGGCAAGCCTGTTAGCGGTTTCGCTGCGCCGAAGGGCCAGGACGCAAGCGAGATCCCGGTCACGCTTCCGCTGGAAGTGGCGTACATGGTGACCGCAACGATTCACTATCACCTGGGCGACCCCGATTTGCCAGGAATTGACGTGGCGATACCCGTGTCGAAGGCCCTCACACCCCGGCGACCGTTGAATTTCGTCCCGATCGAAATTGTGTTCTTTCTCGGTGGCGCGCTGCTGCTCGTTCTTGGGCAGCTCTGTCGAAACGTCCAAGATCTTCGTCGGGTCAGCATCCAGTGGACCGCCCTGAGCCCGCCAGAAGCTGGTGCATCTGCTCCGACGGAATCCAGAGCTGCGTGGGATATCGGCGTGCTCCGTCGCACGATCTGGCTTGGTGCCACGACGCAGCCGTACGGCGGCTGGAAACTGCGGTCTTTCTGGTCGAAGCGTGCTCGTATTCAGGTGTCTTCGCTTTGGACGCTCTCGCGCGAAACTGAGGGAACGCTCAACAGCGTCCCTGAGTTCAGACCACCTGATTGGTTCATGAATCCGCGTGATGATATTGATCCCCAGCTTGAACTACGGTGGGAGGGCGACGCTGTGCCCATGGGCGAAGGATCAATCGGAAAGCGCTTAGGCGTGAACGTGCGTGATGGTCTTGATGTTCACCGCCTGAACGACGATTCCGCCATGCACTCCAGGGCTGCGCGCATCTGCGCGGTCCGCGAAAATGAGGAACTGTTGGTTCGGGTTGAGTACGCAACCGAACCTGCAGGTCCCGGTCTGGGCGACGATGTTGGCGTGCTGCATCACCTTGCATGGCGCCTCTTGCGCCCTGCGCTGTTTTGGTCTGCGTTTGTCCTTTGGCTTGTCGGTCTCATCCTCGCATGGAGCTATCGGTGACCGACGCTCCGAGGAATGTCGTTCGTTGTTAACCCGTGTCGTGATTGTGCGTCAACGCACTGAATGAAAGAATCATCATGTCGAGTCATATCTTCATCGGTTTCGGCGGTTCGGGCTGCAAGACGCTCGCACAACTCTGCTCGCTCCTCTCCGACGACGCAAAGCTCTGTCCGCTGGCCGACACGCGGTACTTCTTCCTGTTTGTTGACACGGACCTCGACGACGTGAAGTCCCACCGCGACAAGGCGCACAGCGCTCTGATGCGTGGCTCGGTGAATCCGTATTGCGAGGTTATTTCGCTGTCGGAGGACACTGAGCGCTTCTCGCAAATGGTGCAGCGGTTCTTTTGCCCTGGAGTCGCCCGCGGCAAGGAGTACCAGCCTGCGGCCGAGATCCAGCCCCACTGGTGGCATGACGCGAACGGCGATCCTTTCCAGGCTCCAAATCTCGCAGATTCTCTGGCGCATGGCGCTGGGCAGTGTCCTCCCGTCTCGTACTTTCTCGCCTGGAAGGGTGTCGAGCGCTTGGATAATGCGATGAAGGATTGCGTCGAGCAGATGCAGGCTCGACTTCAGGGCACGAGCCGTCAGGACATCAAAGCGACCCTTCACTTGGTGGCGGGTCTTTCCGGCGGCACCGGCCGTGGTTGCTGGCACCTGCTGAGCTTGAAGGCGCGCGAGATCCTTCGCAAAGCCGGCATCGATAGTCAGGCGATGGGTTACTTCTACGACCAGTCCGTCATGTCGGACGTGATCAAGGGAAACGCCACGCGCCGTGCGCAGATGATGGCGAACTCGCTGAGCGGCGTTTCTGAACTGATCATGTGGCTCCGCAACGACGAGATGGGCAAGAAAAAGAAAAACTACATCGTCCCGAGCGTCAGCGTGCCGGGGGACGACGAGCGTTCGGTCACCAACATGACGCGGATTGCGACTGAGAAGAGCGCGCGTGGATGGTCGCCGATCGATTTCGGATGGATCATCGGTGGCGAGAGCCGTGCGGTTCCCACGCTGGGCGCGCCGGAAGCCTACTTCGAGATGGTTGGTGGAGTCCTCTACAGCCGTCTGCTGCAGAAGCAGATCAAGGGCGCTGCCATCAACGATCCTTCGAACCTCGGATCTGTCGCAGCAGCCATGTGCGTAGTGCCAACCGTGGACATCGCCAACTGGCTCATCTCAGAAGCGAAGTACCGCCTCGCGAACCGACTGCTTGGCGTTGGCGAACGAACGGGTGGTTCGTACCTTCCATCCGCGATCAGGTCGCTCGCCGACATCAAGGTCGACGCCCTGGTCTCGGATGACCAGTCCGAGGCTTCCCGTCACTTCACGCATTTTCGTGAGCTTGCCGCCAAGAAGATCGACCTGCTTAGGCGGGTCGATGGGTTTGAGAAGCAGATGAAGGACCAGAATTCCCTGAAGGCGGAGACGCAGAAGAAGGAGATCGCTGCCGAGACGCAGGTAATGCCCCTGGCGATGCCGAAGCTGTTTCGCGAGCACATGCAGGCGAGCTATTTCGACAAGCTGGAGTTTGGTGCGCTGCTCAGCAAGCGCATGCGCGAGGCCGGCGCCCTTCGCACCGCGCATGCGTCGCTTTCTGCCACGGCGGACGATTGCCTCGCGGTGGCGGACGCGCTTTTGGCGAAGGCGATGGAGCTGAAGACGGACCGCGCCAAGTATGCGGCCGACTTCCACATCACGTTCGAGCAGGACAAGCAGCGCACGAGCCTGTTCAGTAAGGAGTACTTCACGACGGCGGAGCGCGATAGGCTCCGCAGCAAGGCGTCGCGGGTCCTCGAGCACGATGCCGCCATGATGGCCTGCTCGAACCTCGCCGAAGTTCTCCAGAAGCTTGCGGAGACCGCCTTGGCTCTGGCTGCGTCATCTGGCGCGACCGCCGCGTCGCTCGCCCAGGCGCTGGACAGCGAGACTAGCGGAATGAGCCGAGGCGATCATGATCGCATCGGCTCTCGGATCTTCACCAAGGACGAGCGCGATCTCGATGACTCGTTTAACCGGGAGTCCTTCCTCAAAGTCCGTGTCGCCAAGCGCATCCTTCGCCCCGTGTGGGACGCCAGCAAGGCCGAGTCCATCGTCTCGAGGATCCTCGAGTACGCGGAGAAGCGTCGTCCGTTCCATGAGGAGTCGGAGCAGCTGAAGGCGCTGGTTTGGGGCAGGGCGACGACGGTTGGGGCCTCCGCGGAGAAGTCCGAGGTGGCCCAGCGTCAGATGCGTGAGCACCTTCGCAAGATGCAGGAGATGCTGTCCGCGCCTATCGAGGTGATGGGCCATGAATTCTCCTTCGCGAAGGTGCTCGAAGCGCTTGTGCCTTTCTGGGTTGACTCGATGAACAAGGTGTCTGGGCATCGTCGCAAGCAGCTAACGCTGAGCTTCGAGCGTCTGTTCGGGTTCCCGTGTCCAATGGAGCAGGGCGAGTTCGTCGAGCCCGATACCGTCGTCGTGCTCGAGCATCTGGCGGCGGATCTCGCTGCGTGCTGCGATCCGTTCATGAAGTTCCGTGATGAAACGGAGCAGAACAAGCGCGACGGCGACGAGGTCATCGTCTTCCTGCCTGCCTGTGCGGGCTGGGACAATGGGGTGGCCCAACAGATCAAGGACAGTTCGGCGTTCAAGTCACACAAACTGAAAGTCGCTGCGCAGGTGATTGCTTGCCCGAATGACGAAGGCACGCCTTTCGCGCTGGTCGCATACGCGCACGAAACGATCCATTTCGGGGACGAGAATCCCCATCAGCCGGATCACCGCCACATAGATTCTGCCGTCACCCTGGGCTATTGGAAGGATCCGACGATCAAGCAGCGCCTCGAGGACATGGAAGATCCGCTTGGTCAGAGTTTCTTCCATCCGCCTTCGGACTCCTACGGATTCGGCTATCTCGCTCCGTTCATGGTCAAGGATGAACACTGGTCGGGCCTCCGCTGGAAACCTTGGGCCGTGGCCGGCGACAAGAAGCGCAAGGAAGCCGAGACTGCCAATCAGGCGCGGCACTTCGAAGGTATGGCGTGGCTCATGGCGGGACTTGGCAAGGCGGCTGACGACGAGAATGAACTCGTCCAGTTGGTCATCGACATCGTCGCCAAGGAGCACAAGTGGTCTTTGCTCAACCTCGAGAAGAGGGACGGCAGCGGCGTCGAACTCACCCGTGAACTGTTCAAGCTCGTGCCTGGCAACAGGTACAAGCCTGCGGATGCCACGGTTGGTCCGACCACGCGTGGATTCGAGGATCTTCCTTCGATCCGACTGCTTGAAGTCGCTCTGAAGGCGAATCCCCACGCGGTGCGGGCGATTTTGAACGAGCGCGAACTCTTCTTCCAGATCGCAGAGGCGGCATGTGCGAAGAACGATCTCGAGCGGTTGGACTTCCGGGCTGCGATCTACGCTCGCATCCACGGCGTCGTG
>Ga0209086_10004669_pt1 | contig 10090 bp, 8 predicted proteins | sample M_130207_XF_Meta_FD_187312 | JGI IMG/M metagenome (GOLD analysis project Ga0209086, IMG submission 187312) | Freshwater microbial communities from Lake Montjoie, Canada to study carbon cycling - M_130207_XF_MetaG (SPAdes) (version 2) | ecosystem: Environmental > Aquatic > Freshwater > Lake...
TGGGATGGGCCTGAATGGCGGCACCCCAGTGTTTTGGGCCAATTCTACCGCCCTCCCCCAACCTTTACTAGGAGGCAAAGGCATTGCCTTGGGTATTGTGGACACAGCCACGCCCGTTATTTCCAACATTTGCTTTCCGGCAGGTACCCCCATCACTACGGATCAAGGCCGCATTGCAATTGAAGCCATTGACCCTCAAGTGCATACCATTCACCACCAACCCATTTTACACGTGACCCGTACGGTCACCTTAGACAAATACCTCATCAGCTTGGCACCACACGCGTTAGGCCGAAATGTCCCCCATACCAAAACCCTTCTGTCCAAAGACCATAAAATCGCCTTTGCAGGTCAACTCGTCCCCGCCTATCGGTTCTTGGACTACTCCGACCAAGTAAAAAAAGTGACCTATAAGGGCGAAACGTTATACAATATCCTCCTGCCTGGCTACAGCACCATGCTGATAAATAATTTAGAGTGTGAAACCTTGCATCCGGAAAACATAATTGCGAAACTGTACACGGCGTCTTACACGGACACAGAACGGGCGATCCTAGTCCAAGAATGGAATGCGTCTTTAACCCAGCGGGATAACAGCGCCTACCAAGCTGTCGTCAACCGTTTAACTACGCACTCCTAAGCTCTAAACTCATCGCTTGCACTTCCTTGGGCAATTCATCAAATTCATAGCCATACAATTCATAAAACGCCTCTTGCATCTCATCCGTCGGGAATTCAATCTTTTTCGTGCGATGATTCACAACGCCACCCCATTTGTTTAAACGGTTCTGCCAAAGGGGTGATCCCATCGCATAATATTCCCAATGAAACCACGTTTCTTTTACCAAATCCGTCAAGTTATCCCGTGCAAGTACAAAGAGCTCAATATCTTTATCAATAGCCACAAAGCGTTTATGCATTAAGGTATCATAAACCGGAGAAATTTGCTCTTCTTCCAAGGAGCGAATATGGTCCAAGTGTTCTTTTTTCGGAGTAACAAAGATGTGTTTCTTTGCCGTATCCTTATCTTCTGTGTACAAAACCCGCACAATAGCCGCGATAATATAATGTGTGCGTAAATTTATATCCGTCGTGTGTATATCGTTAATATCCAACTCTATACCCAACGCTTCCTGTAACAATTCAATTACAGCATCCGTATCACCACCCAACAATAAGACCTTTAAATAATACCACACATTTTCCATATGTAGACAAGCCAAGGCCCGCAAGAAATACTGCCGATTCCCACCCACCCACCGCCTCCCCGCCCCCGCCCGCACCTTGTACAAGATCGTGGGCCCCCAGTCGTCGTCGTAGGTTGTCACACATACCCGGTAGTTGAATTTCTCCTCGCCACGACGATTAGCCATGTATTGGCGCACCATAAACACCATATTACTCGCCTCTAAGTTATACATATTGCGTAATACATACGCTACGTGTTTCATGTCCCCATCGGCTGTCCACAACTGCTGTTTTTTTCTAATATAAGCGAGGAAATACGGTTGTTTTTCGTAGTAGTAATCCAAGTAGATTTTCAATAAAAGGTCAAAGACATCAAACCCGGAATAATATAATTCATAGGCCCAATAATAAATAATTTGCAAGTCGTCATTCTTTAGTAAAGCCATCATTAGCGACAACTCCACTTCATCTTTTGCGTATAAAAAGCGGGTCAGGATTAGTGCCGGCATGTCACATATATACAAGTTTATGTTATATCATATATTATAACATAGTTTTGTATCAATTTTTTTATATCCTTTTATAAAAAAAACAAAACAATTAAATTTTCCCCGGATTTAAATTTTCCCCAGATTTAAATTTTTCTCCACCTCTTTATATAAATGAGCAAAAAACCCGTGACTTGGATGGATGTGATCAAAGAGCAATTAGCAAAGATGCGCAAAGAAGGCAAGTCCCCGTCTATTGGGGATGTCACCCCTGCAGCTAAAAAAGAATGGGCGGACATAAAAGCTGGTAAACACCCTTTATATAGTCAAGGGTCTAGCAAAGGTAAGCAGAGCAAAGGTAAGCAGAGCAAAGGTAAGCAGAGCAAAGGTAAGCAGAGCAAAGGTAAGCAGAGCAAAGGTAAGCAGAGCAAAAGTAATAAGCAGAGCAAAGGTAAGCAGAACAAGACCCAAAAAGCGTCAAAAGGGTCAAACATGTCAAAAGCGTCAGCCATGTCAAAAGCGTCAGCCATGTCAATGGACCATCAATACTGTATTGAACAAATGTTGAAAAAGGTCCGGTTATGTAAAAAAGACGTGAATAAAATTCATAACTATATGAAAACTATGAAAATGCAAAAAGGTGGCGATTGTGGCTGTAGTCAAGCGGGTGGTGGCAGTTGTAGTAGTTGTCAGGAAGGCGGCAAAGGGAAAAAGGGCCGCCGCACCATGAAAATAAAAGCGAAGCATATGAAAGGCGGGTTTGTCTCTATTGTGGATAAAGAAACGGGTGAATATAATGGTACCGAAGAGACCGATGGTAAACAAGAAAAAGTCGTCCAAGATGAAGGTGAAGCCACGGAAGCAAGTTAAATCACGGTTTTTTAAGTTCAAGTTTATTTTTTAGCATCTTCGCATGTGTTTTGCTCAGTTGATGCACATCCACTTGGATCGCCTTGCTCGTCATCTCGGGATCATAATCAAACGTCTCAATAAAGTCCACGTAATTATCCACGTTTTCTTCCAAGAAAAAAATATCCTTAAACCGCTGTTTAGTCTCTGCCAAGCTATAACGTCTCGCCGGATCAGGGTGAATATTCGCCAACAACATTTGTGAAAAATATAAAATTAAAGAATTTTTGTGAAAACCCTGTGGAAACATCAATGACAAGGTTTTCAAATACAAAATACTCAGGGCATAATTGTCCCACGACGAATAAAAAGAGAGAAGCTCTTCTAGTGTTTTCTTTTTATTCTTTCCTAGAAAAGTCCGTAAATAGCGTTCACACGCCTCCAAATACTGTTTATGAAAATCTGGGCTGAAATTGGTTAAGCCTTTATTATGTTGCACATACGCTGCCGCAATCTTCTTCACATCGGCCTCCCCTAACTGTACCTGGCCCGTCTCTTCTAACTCATAGAGCAAATAATTAATCACGTGGACTTCCAAGGGCCAAATATAATAATCTGGTGTATAATTGTAGAAATAGATGGCCATCGTGGCCGGTGTCAATTTCGGTATATCTATAGAAAGACCAAAATCCAGTAGTAGTGGCAAATGCGTCTGCTGATTATAGAGAATATTATCACTTTTTATATCAAAATGTACAATATTCGCACTGCTCAGCGTTTCCAAGGCTTCTAATAAATAGGTATAGTTTTCAATAATACCAATAATGACATGTTTTTTAGAAGCATACATATCTATCAAAATCGTATAAAAAGACTTGTTTAATACATAGGGTACTTCCATTAAAATATAGCCTTTATCTTCTAGGCGCACACGTGCGTTGTTTTTGTCCTCTCGCACACGTGCTTTGTCCTCCACAATATCCCTTTCCGTTATATTAGAGCAGGCTGTTAACAACTTGGGATTAATCGTACTTAGACTCACGGGACAACTCGCAACCACGGGGAGAAAATACAATTGATAATTCGGTATCGCTTTAATCCGTTCGCCAATCTGTATTTCATTTGTCGCACTTTCATCATGACGTTGTAACTTTGAGACAACTTTTTTCCTTGACTGAGGTTTCCCATCACATTTTATACCTGGATAATAAATACAACCATATCCCCCTTCGTTCAAAAACTTGCTCATTTATATATAGATTGTAAAAAAATATAGATACAAAAGCACAAATGCACAAATGCACATAGGCACAAATGCACATAGGCACAAATGCACATAGGCACAAATGCAATAGGCACAAATGAAATAGGTAACAGACATCAACGTGTCATCATAAAATAACGATTTTTATAAGTTTTTTTAATTTTACTGCTAATAACATCATCAGCTAGTCGTTCGGTCAATTTTAATCGTTCCATTTCCACTACTAATAGGGGGGCATAGCGTTCACAAAACTCTGTATAGCCATACGCAGGTGTAAAGTCACGATTCTGGCGCATACTAGTAATAATATGGCTGTCCATGTGTTCCAATATGGCTTTATTCATCGTGGTATATTTACTCCGCTGGACTTGTATTTGTACCTGCCCTTGCCCTTGCTCTTGCACCTGCCCTTGCACCTGCCCCTGCACCTGCCCTTGCCCCTGCTGTTGCTCCTGCCCCTTCTTTCTGAAATAATATCGCCCTGCTTTATACATTTTCTCGTTAACATCTCCTTCATAACCATTCGTTTCCAACCGTCTTATTTCCGCGTCTAACACTGTCTGATTGTCTTCCCACCAACGGTTCCAATTGGTCTTGTAGGTCTGCCGGTCTTCAAATTGATGGAGTTTGGCAAAATAACCAATGCGGGTCATGATATCTTCACTAAAATTAAAGCGTAATATCGTATAGTTCATACCAACATGCGCCTCAACTTCAGCCATTGTAAAGTATTCTAATTTACTTCTCAGAGAAATGTAATTTTTATATCAATTTAATTATATATTTGATTATAACATTAAATATATCATTAAATATATCATTAAATATATCATTAAATATAAAATTAAATTGATATATAAACATTTTTTTAATTTAAAGCAATACTATAAGCAAAATGGATCCCCTGATTTTGAAAGCCTATATTGAACAATTGAGCCCCCGTGAGAAACACGTGATGAAAATAGCACAAGAGCACTTGGAAACGTCCTTCAGTTTGGAGAAAAGCATCGGTTTTAAAAAATGGGTTAAAACCTATACAATCAAGTAAACAATCTTTGTATGTGTAATTAGGTAACATTTCAATTGCACCACATTTCAATTGCGCCGTATTTTTTTTGTCGTATGTCGCATAAACTTCCGTATTGTTTTTCTTAAGCGGTGGGTAATATGGTTAATCCGTTTCTGTATATTAGCGCGGTGTTTTTTAACCTGGGCTCCACCCTTAATAGCAACACTAGCCTTAGCCTTAGCCGTAGCCTTATCCTTATCCGTAGCCTTATCCTTAGCCGTAGCCTTATCCGTAGCCTTATCCTTATCCGTAGCCTTATCCTTTGCATTGTCTTTTTCTTTTAACTTGGCTACCCGTTTTTCTAATTCCTTATCCTGCTCTGCGGAGGTTAAAGTGTCTTTTGCAACACTATGCAAATAATCCTCCCCAGCCTGCCGGCCTTTTTCTTCAAAATTTTCAACACTCATATTCTTCACCGCCCCTTCCACCTTATTTACTGCGCGTTGAATATCCGCACTTTTATTTTTCACAATACTCAAGGTCGTAAAGACCGTTCGTAATGCTCTAAAAAACGCCTCAGTACTAAATTCCACGATCGGCCCTGCGGCTTGCATCGCTGAATTAAAGCCCCGCATAAAGGCAAGAATAAAATCAAAAATACCTCCTGCCACGGGAATTTCCCCCACAAAAGCTTCTAGTATATTAAAACCCATTGACATAATACCCCGTGTCGCCTTTACAGCGGCTTCATTAATGGTCCCTACACTTTGACTAATCAGCCGATCAATAAACGGTTTCGCCATATCCATCAATTGAATATTCAGCACCCCCATTTCTTCCACCCACTCACGCAAAGCGGCTTGCACCTCCGGATCACGCGTCATTTTTTTTATCATTTCTTTATTTTCATCTAAAAATGCTGTAATCTCCTGCTCCATATGTGGATTATTCGTAACGCCTAATACAGCTTTGGACGTATTTTCAAAGATCGTCAAAAATTTGCTATTTATGGTTTGTACCAGGCTCATAAATTTACCAAGTGCTGACGTGTCACCCATCTGGGTGGCGGCCAAGGTTTCACTCTCTGCTAGGTATTTATTCACAGCATCTAATGCGGCACTCCCACCCCCCCTTAGTCTTCGCTGGATGACTTCCTCCGACGGTATACACAAAGGATTGTTGCCTTTATAAGTATCACATTTCTGCATGGCTTCCGCAAAGCCCCCCAAAATAATACTGGCGATGATGGATAATACATAAAGCCAGTCTAAATCATAATGATCACCATCACCATTGCTATTGCTATTGGCTAAATTCTTTTTATTGACGTGTGCTGCCTTAACATTTGCTGCCATTACTTTATATATACTTTTATAAAAAGTATATACAAAAAAGTATATATATAAAAAACACACGAAGCCTATTTCTCTCTTACAATTGCACTTGCTCTTGCACTTGCTCTTGCACTTGTGATTGCTCTTGCACTTGTGATTGCACTTGCTCTTGCTCTTGCACTTGTGATTGCTCTTGCTGTCGCCGCTTAAATTCACTATAACTAATATTTATACCATTCGGCTTTCCCTCTGCATCTGCATCTGCAGCCGCCGCTGCCTTTTTTTGCGCTTTTTCGTAATCATTGATTTTCCCCTTGTATTTAAAACGATTCGCTTTTTCAGTGACAATATAGTATTTTTTCTCCACATTATTCCCGTTTTTCTTATTGTAAGTTTTAAAAGCAGCAAACACTGATCGTTCTTTATTATAATTATTAATAATATTTCTCTCATCCAGTTCTTTCTTTAATTTATCAAACTCAATCTCCGACAACATGTTTTGCTCCCCCTTGCGCAGTTCTTCTTTATAATTTACACAGACTTGCTTACAGAGAAATGTGATAGCAAAAAGGCGGGCGACCGTATCCAAGATTTCATAAGTGATATCCACAAATTTATCGGTGTAATAATCAAACGTTTGCATCTCGGCATTATAAGTCATGTAAACGACACCCTTGGGTGTTTCTTCCATCAAGACATGCTCACTAATCACTGCTAATTCTTCGGGGGACAATTCCTTCTCAGGCATGGCTTCCAATTCTTGAAAATATTGTCCTTCGTATTTCACTTCGTCTCCCGTGTCTGTATCTGTGCCTTCGGCACTCGTATCTGTACCTTCGGCACTCGTATCTGTACCTTCGGCACTCGTGTCTGTGCCTGTATCTTCGGCACTCGTGACCATGCCTTCGGCACCATGCTTCTGGAGTAAATACGCCACGAAAGCAAGCGCCAATCCACTCCCCAAGAGAAAAGTAAACAACACTGTATCAGAAACCTCTAAAAATTTGTGAAAACTTGTCAAGACACCATCCGGACCATGGCCCGCTTTATATAAAGAGATACGTAAAAACGTACCGTTTCTATAACGATAAACTGTATTCGTTAATTGCTCCGCACCTAGATGGCTTATGTATAAAAAAAAAGACACTAATGTCACGTACAGTAATGCCATAGTTATTCTAATAAAGCGAATTATTTTTAAGTGTTTATAGGTGGCTATTATATTATTATTGCACCTGTTGCACTTGGCCCAACCGCACGGCAAAGAGTGCCTCCATTTCACTCGTTAACATCGGCAACACAATGACTTCAAAGTTTTTTTTCGTCGGGTGCAAACACACCAGGGCTAATTTCACCACTTTTTTCCCGTATTTCTGTTCTAAAATCGTCTTATAGGTATTAAGTTGTAAGGCATAGTGCCAGAAATTCGTATCGGGAATATGTGAAATACATTCCGTCCGGGCATATTTCATAAACCCACTACTCTTCACAATATCTTTCGCCCGTTTCCAGTCATAAATCATCAACGTACCATCCGGATTCTCATACACCATATCAATGGACCCAGCAATCCTGACCTCTTCATGATACACGGTCCATTCCGTCCGGTAAGGTTTCAAGTCGGGACAAGCGGCAATGAAATTCTGGAAATAAGTGTATTCCAGGCTTGCTTCGCTATCTGAGGCGTCTATATTATTATAATAACACTCAATTTGATAATGTAACAGCGTCCCGGCCGCGGCGGCTTCATCCCTATTAAGGTCCCAGCCGGCCTTGATTTCCGCCGGCGTCTGCCCAAAATATTTACTTTTGGGCCACCCCTTCCCTTTCATCATGTTGGCAATAATCGCATCCGCATCAAATTCGGCAAAATGACCATGATTCCAGGTCGTGACCGAGGTATAGGCGCAGTCCTCTGCACCCTTGATGGTATATTTATGTGGACCGGCATCAAAACTGATATTCAAATCACGTTCATGGGGATGCAACTGGGCCAAGTAATCCATGTTTAATTGTTGTTTTGTATAAAGTATGTAGTATAAAGTATGTAGTATAAAGTATGTAGTATAAAGTATGTAGTATAAAGTATGTAGTATAAAGTATGTAGTATAAAGTATGTAGTATACAATATACAATTAAATAAATCAATTTTTATATTATTTAGACTTGCTCTGTTGCGATTTAAGGATTGAAAACCATAATAGATGAAGTTAAGACAAACTGTTGCCCAGAACCGCCTGGTAATAAAAACCAGTATAGACCATCTGTGCCGGTTGTCAATGTCATGGTTATTGTAATGGGTGACGTTATATTAGATGCAGCTATAAAACCATTTGAAAAAGTAAAGCTAAAAGGTATTAACGGTATAGTAATATTGAATGAATAATAATTACTTGGAATGCTACAGTTCGGTGCAACGTTCAGTTGTGTACCAGAGATGTCTATAATCATATTAAACGGTGTGGAGCTTGTTTCCATAAAAAACCCAAACGTATTGATTGTACACATAATTAGGCTTCCAGCTAAAACAGTACCGGAAAATGGGAAAGTAAATGCATATGTTAAAGGATTTGTGTGTGTAGTTGTAAAGGGACCACAATTTTGGCCTGTTATGCCTGCAAAAGAGAGAAATTGTAAGGTTCCTGATGTTGCAGGTGGCCCTGCTGACCCAGTCGGCCCTGCTGACCCAGTCGGCCCTGCTGACCCAGTCGGCCCATTAGGGTTGCTCGGCAGATATGGCAACACTCGTCTGGCTGCCAACGCAAGTACATTCGTAAAAATAACATTACCATTTACTCCTGGATAAGCATGGGTCAGATCTGATTCATAGACGTAATATAATACCCCAGGTGCACTGCCCCCAACCACATATACAGAACCATTCCAACATAATACTGTATTACCTTGAAGATTAGAAAGATTCCCATTATTTACCCAACTACTAAATGGCGGGACAGCAGTCAATAGAAAATTATATGTTGAACTAATCACGAGAGCTACTTCATAAAAACCATTCCACACAATACTATTTATTGAATCGGTATTAATGTTGTTGGGGATATTGGTCCATCCCGACACGCCACTTATATCTGTAGTCACTATGTTATTAGTTAAAGAAATACTAGCACTAGACCCACCCGCAATCCAATATGAACCTGTCCAAACGATTGTATTAATAGTTGTTATAACACTAGAATTATAACCCAGTGTCCAATTTATTCCATCTGGACTTGATGAGATTCTACCGCTGGTTACACCGTCATCACCTCCCGCTAGCCAATAACTACCATTCCATGCGACGGTTAAAACGACAGCAAACCCTTGAGTACCAGAGACAGGCGTCCAATATATACCATCTGGACTGGTCGCCAAAGTAACAGTAGTCCCAATCCCACCAGCAAGCCAATAGGTGCCATTCCAAGCAACCGAATAGCAGCCATTATTAGTAAATGTATCAAACACCGGACCTGTAGTCAAACTCGGCGACCAATTTATACCATCAGAGCTATAAGCAAATTGATTTCCCGTACCAATTCCTCCAGCCACCCACATGACACCATTCCACGCAACGGCTGCGCACGTAGAAAAAAATGCAGTTGCAGACGCAAGAAGGTTACCCGGATGCCACGTAATACCATCATAACTGTAGGCAAATAAAGTAGTGCCAGTTCCTCCTGCCACCATAAAATTTTCTGTTAAAAGATTACTGCCAGGACCTGTTGGTCCGGTCGCGCCTGTCATGCCTGGATCGCCTGTCGGTCCTGTCATGCCAGGATCGCCTGTCGGGCCTGGATCGCCTGTCGGGCCTGCTTGGCCTGGATCGCCTGTCGGGCCTGCTTGGCCTGGATCACCTGTCGGGCCTGCTTGTCCTGCTTGGCCTGGATCACCTGTCGGTCCTGCTTGGCCTGGATCACCTGTCGGGCCTCCTTGACCTGTAAACCCTGCTTGACCTGTCGGA
>Ga0209086_10004671_pt1 | contig 10088 bp, 7 predicted proteins | sample M_130207_XF_Meta_FD_187312 | JGI IMG/M metagenome (GOLD analysis project Ga0209086, IMG submission 187312) | Freshwater microbial communities from Lake Montjoie, Canada to study carbon cycling - M_130207_XF_MetaG (SPAdes) (version 2) | ecosystem: Environmental > Aquatic > Freshwater > Lake...
TCTTTGATCAGCGGTGTAAAAAGTACAGAAGGATCAAGATTTTCGCTGGAATCCATTCCGGCCATTGAAAGAATCGCCCAGCGTTTCTTCTCAATAATTTGAACAACGCCGCCACTCTTAAGATTCAGTCGATAGACCTTTCCCTCTTTTTGTATCTGCCCGTAAACACCCTGAATCACCATGAGCAAGCGTTCGAGTTCTTTGACTGGCACATAGGCATGGGCGGACATTTTCGATCCGTCAGTGGTGAGAACGAGTCCTACCGGGCGGAGAGGATCGAGGCCGGCAAGTCCTTTGCCATTGGTTGCAAAAGCGAGTGCGGATTCCATCACGCCAGCAAGGCCGGGATTGTCAATCTGTTTTCCACACCACGCGACCTGTTTTTTAAGACTGCTGTACCCGTCGCACGCGATTACGGCAACAACCTGTTGATCGGCTGCAAATCCACTCGCGCATTCAAAGTGAACGAGCCCTGCAAAGAGGATCAAAAGTAAAAAAAGAGAAACCGAACGATTGTCACATCGTTTTACAATGCGGGCCTGATGCATTCCCGGCGAATCGAAAATTTTTGTGATGGGCGTTTTCAAGCACCACGTACAATGGAGATATCTTTTCATTCGACATGCCTCCGAATTTTTAAAGTGCGATGCGCAACCAAAGGCGCATTTTGGATTTATCGTTGATTCCGTGGAAGCGATGCAACGTGCAGGCATCCCCCAAACAAAATCTATCTTAAACCGTTCATGAAGAAAGGACTTGTGTTCAACCAGAGTGAATTTGAACTTCCGTCGGTCGGTCAAATCATAATCGAATGCTAGCCACGTGTGCCGCACCCGACTTTTTTTTGAAGCCCCCCAACCAGAGAGCCGCCTGCTTCAGTGAAAAAACGGGCAAAAATGAAGCAGGGTGGGAAGGAATACGATGCGAGCAGTATTCTTGAGGTTCTTTTGAGCTTAGGGAACGTGTCCTCTCCGAAGGCCGCTGCAATCGCCGTGAAATTAATCTCCTCGACGCAAGCGAGCACGATTGGCAAAACAGATCCAACTTGGGCCGGTGAGATCGATCGCCCGAATCGAACGACGCGTTGGACAATCCATGTAAGTCTTTTTGCCTGTACTGCTTTTACGACGTTTCTCGCCGGTGCGAGCGGATGGCAGCCTCTGGTACTCGGTCTGGATGAAGGGTTGTGGGAAAAAGTCGCTCTGGGTTGGCCGGACGGACTCCTCTATATGGTCACCGTGCTGGCCGTCTTGGGAGCGCATGAGTCAGGTCATTTTTTTATCGCCAAATGGCACCGTGTGCCAGCAACGCTGCCATTTTTTCTTCCTGTTCCAGTCCTCCTTACTGGAACGCTCGGTGCCGTGATGGGCATGGAGGGATCTCGAGCTACTCGCCGGCAACTCTTTGATATCGCGTTGGCCGGACCAATTGCAGGACTTGTCATTGCTCTTCCGTTCCTGGCAATCGGATTGTTTGTCTCGCAGGCGGATTCTCGCGGGCCATTCGCCTTGCCACTTTTGGCTCGCTGGCTGCTGGGCATTCTTAGGCCGGATCTTCCGAGCGGGTCGCTTGTTGCTCCCAATCCCCTGTTCATGGCAGGGTGGGTGGGGCTTCTCGTTACCGGACTCAACATGTTGCCAATCAGTCAGCTCGATGGTGGGCACGTTGTGTATTCCCTTATTGGTCCAACCTCAAAGTGGATTGGCAGAAGCCTGCTCATAGCGGCGATCCTGTCCGTGGTTGTCCTCGGGGCCTACAACTGGATTGTGTTAATTGTAATTATCACACTCATCGGCGCAGATCATCCTCCAACGGCAGACGACCAGATGTCACTGGGTTTGTTTCGAACAATGCTCGGAACAATTTCTCTGTTGATCCCGTTTCTCACGTTCATGCCAGAACCCTTGTTGTTCGATTAAGTCGTTTGACGATGAATGCTCAAAAAAATGCGAAGTCGTTCTTCGTTTTGAGTTTTCAGGTGAGAGAGAAGCGAGAATGGATCTTCCCAGTGCAGAGCGGATGCTGTTTGTTGACGCGGAAAGAAAGCTCCCGCACAATTCTCAAAGAGATGGGTGAGTGAATGGCGGTGCAATCTTCAATGATGTTCTTAAAATTCACTCGCGCGATGTTTCTCAGACAACGCACGCTGATTGCAAGGAGGAAACCCCAATGAATTTCATCGAAATGGACGACCCAGACATCTGGACAGCGATTTCCGCGGAGCAGGCCCGGCAGCAGGATGGCCTTGAGATGATCGCCAGTGAAAATTTCACCAGCCCTGCGGTCATGCAGGCTGTTGGAAGTGTACTGACCAACAAGTATGCCGAAGGCTATCCCGGTCATCGTTACTACGGCGGTTGCGAATTTGTGGACAAAGTGGAAGAGATCGCGCGCAATCGCGCCGCTGCGCTTTTCGGTGCTGAACACGTCAATGTTCAGCCACATTCAGGGAGTCAGGCAAATTCCGCAGTCTATCTCACGGCAATTCAGCCGGGCGATACAGTGCTGGCATTCGATCTATCTCACGGTGGACATCTCACGCACGGGATGAAACTCAACAGTTCCGGAATTCTTTACCGCTTTGTTCATTACGGCGTTCGTCGTGACAATCATCTGCTTGACTTCGATCAGGTGGCAAAGCTTGCTCGTGAACACAAGCCGAAGCTGATTGTCGCCGGGGCAAGTGCGTATCCTCGCGAAATTCAACACAGCCGATTTGCCGAGATCGCCCGTGAGGTTGGTGCCAAGCTCATGGTCGACATGGCTCACTATGCGGGGCTTGTTGCGGCAGGCATCCACGATAACCCAGTGCCTGTTGCGGATTTTGTCACGAGCACCACTCACAAAACACTTCGCGGTCCGCGAGGTGGCATTGCGATGTGCCGTGCTGAAAATTCAAAGTCATTGGATCGGTCTGTGTTTCCCGGAACTCAAGGTGGCCCACTCATGCATGTGATTGCAGGGAAAGCGGTGGCTTTTGGCGAAGCACTCAGGCCCGAGTTCAAACTTTATGCCATGAAAGTAGTCGACAATGCCAGGGCCTTAGCGTCAGCCTTGGCTTCTGGTGGTGTGAAACTCGTCAGCGGCGGTACAGATAACCACTTGATGCTCGTAGACGTTACCCCTCTGGGAATCGGCGGAAAGTTGGCAGAAGAAGTGCTCGACCAGTGTGGCATCACGTGCAATAAAAATATGATTCCCTACGACGAACGCAAACCCATGGACCCTTCCGGAATCCGTCTGGGAACTCCGGCGCTCACCACTCGTGGTATGGGCACGGACGAAATGAGCAGTATTGCGACGTGGATTTTGCGAGTTCTCAAGAGCCCACAGAGCCGTTCTACGATCGATGCAACCAAGCGAGAGGTGTGTGAGCTCGCCGAACAGTATCCTGTTCCGGCTGCAAAGCTTGAGGCGGTTGAGAGATGAGTCGCATCGTTCGCGTTGGGCTTGTGCAATCGGCGTGCACGCCTTTGCGTGAACAGAATATTGAACAAGCGATTCGTGGAATTGCCGAAGCGGCCAGGCTTGGAGCAGAGGTGATCTGTCTCCAAGAACTTTTCGCTGGCGAATATCCTTGCCAAAGCGAAAATCACTCGAAATTTGAAGAGGCGGAGGGGATTCCAGGACCGCTTACAAACCGTCTTTCCGCTGCGGCAAAGCAACACGCGGTGGTGCTCGTGGGGAGTGTTTTTGAACGCCGCGCCGCAGGACTCTTTCACAATACGGCCGTCGTGTTTGAGGCTGACGGAACGTGCGCAGGGACCTATCGCAAGATGCATGTCCCGGATGATCCGCATTACTACGAAAAATTTTATTTTTCACCGGGCGACACAGGATTTCTCTCGATACCGACTCGCCGAGTCAATATCGGACCGCTGATTTGCTGGGATCAATGGTACCCCGAAGCTGCTCGACTGACAGCGATGGCTGGTGCTCAGATACTTTTTTATCCAACGGCCATTGGCTGGCTTGACGGTGAAGAAAATCTGCATCAGGCGCAGTATGAATCATGGAACACAATGCTTCGCAGCCACGCGATCGCGAACGGTGTCTTTGTCGTCGCCGTAAATCGCACGGGCCGTGAAGGGCCGCTGGTTTTTTGGGGAGGCAGCGTCGTCTATGCCCCAAACGGAGAAGTCATTCTCATGGCACCACACGATTCTCCGCAGACGCTCGTTTGTGAATGCGATCTCGAACAGATTGAGTGGTCTCGAACGAGGTGGCCATTTTTTCGTGACCGTCGGATCGATGCCTATGGTGATCTTTTGAAACGATGGGGAGAGTGAACCTCATGCAAGCATCAAAGGAGTACGACTCACCAGCAATCGAGTATCGCCTTGCAGCTGAATGGGAGCCGCATGCCGCGACATGGCTTGCCTGGCCGCACAGAAAGGCGACATGGCTTGGCGACTTTGCGCCAATTCCAAAAGTGTTTGAAAAAGTAGCCCGTTTGCTTGCGGCCTACGAACCCGTTCGAATGATTGCCTCTGGATCGGTGCTCGAAGAGGCACGCAGTTCGATTGGATCAGTTTCGAACATCGAACTCGTTGACATTCCAACCAACGACGCTTGGTTACGCGACACAGGACCGGTGTTTCTGTTGCCTCCTGATGGACAAGAACCGCTTGCGGTAGCTTGGAAGTGGAATGCGTGGGGTGGAAAATATCCACCGTGGGATGCTGATGCGAAAGTGGCTTGTGCAATTGCACGACGGCTTCAAATGAATGTTGTGGAGCCGGATGTCGTATTGGAAGGGGGGGCGATCGAGACCGATGGCGAAGGGACGCTGTTGGTGAACTATCGATGTATCGAAGACCCGTCTCGCAATCCGGGCCTGTCGCGCACGTATCTTGAAAGAGTGATGCGAGAGCATCTTGCAATTGAAAAGGTCTTGTGGGTAGGGGGAGAACTTGTCGGCGACGATACAGATGGTCACATCGATCAACTTGCAAGATTTGTATCGCCGGGGCGTGTCGTGGTAGCACGACAACCCGATTCACTTGACTCCAACCATGCTGCCCTGGAAGCAAATTGTGCGCTCTTCAGTACGCTCGTTGATGCACGCGGTCGGCAATTGGAAATTATCCCAATCGACATCCCATCGAGGTTTGTTTTTGAGGGAGTTCAACTGCCTGCAAGTTTTATGAATTTTTATATTGCCAACGGAATTGTTGTGGTGCCTATCTTTCGAGATAAGGCAGACGATGCGGCTCTGCGACAATTCGAACAATGTTTCCCGGGCCGTCGGATTATTCCTTTTGATTGTTACGAACTGATTCGAGGCCGTGGCGCTCTTCACTGTATCACCCGAGACGAACCTGCACGACAAGCCTGACGTTTTGATGCATGCCAAAAAGCGGTTCAAATCGTTCTGAAAAATAGGGCTTGCCTTCATGTCCCACTTTTCGCGAACATTCGGATTCAAGAAAATGGACTCATGCGGGCAAAGGGTTGCTCGGATCGAAAGACAGGGTTTTCTTACAGCGTAAAGGAGTTTCTCGTATGGCAACCGCACTTCAAGGATTGGTGGCACTGTGCGCACGATTGATGCTCGCCGCGATTTTTCTTGCGAGTGCAATTGGAAATAAGATTCCACAATTTCAGGCGACTTCGGAATACATGCTTCAGCAAGGCGTGCCTCAGCCCAAGCTTGCACTGGTGGGCGCCATCGGCTTGCTACTGCTTGGAGGATTGGCGATTATCGCTGGTGCATGGACGCGAATTGGAGCAATTTTTCTTCTCATTTTTTTGACAGCAGCAACCTACTATTTTCACGATTTCTGGACGGTTGCAGATTCGAGCATACGCCAGTTACAGACTATTCAGTTCATGAAGAATGTCGCGATTGGCGGCGGTCTCTTGTCGCTGGTTGCTTTTGGCCCAGGTCCTTGGAGTGTCGATGCGTGGATCGATCGACGACGCGAGGAAGTGGAATCTGCCCCTGCCAGCCAACAACAGGCGCGTGTCGCTCGCACTGGGCAAAAGACGACTACAACAGCCGCTTGAAATTGCGTGACGCCGCATAGAAACTCTCAGGGATGCTTTGGAGAAATGTTTTCCGGGCATACGCAGCCACCAATACACAGGAGAGCGCAGTTCAATGTGTTACGACGCTTTTAAAATCAGGTTCACGCGATGTGCCGGTTTCATCGCAATCGGAGTGATGGCGTTTGTGAGTGTTGAACTTCTCGGGCAGCAAGTTGATCAGCCGCAAAAAAAGGGAGTCGTTTCGATGAAATCGTTTGGCGCACTCGGGGATGGTCGTGAAGTAACCTTGTTTACACTTGAGGTACCGGGTGGATGGCGTGCCACCATTACCAACTACGGTGGAATTCTTACGAGCTTTACGGTGCCTCGTCGCGATGGAAAGCCGATCGATATCGTTCTTGGGTTCGATTCAATCGAAGGATATCTTGCCGGTCATCCGTACTTTGGAGCAACCTGCGGCCGTGTGTCGAACAGAATCGCTGAAGGAACTTTTGATTTGAATGGAAAAAAGTACACGCTTGCAAAAAATAACGGAAACAATCATCTGCACGGTGGGATCGTTGGATTTGATAAAAAACTCTGGAAAGCCTCTGAAAGAATGACGGCCGATGGGCCTGCTGTTGATATGGAGGTTGTGTCGAGTGACGGAGACGAGGGATACCCTGGAAATGTCACGGCGAAAGTCACCTACGTACTCACATGGACAGGAGAGCTTCGAATTGCAATGTCCGCAACGACCGATGCTCCTACGATCATCAACATGGTTCACCATTCCTACTGGAATCTCGCCGGACATGCTTCGGGCACGATCGAAGGGCACGAACTTCAAGTCCAAGCCGATCGATATCTGCCGGTCGATGCCGGTGGAATTCCCACAGGCATGATGGCCGAAGTGGCTCACACGCCGTTTGATTTTCGCCAACCCGCAGTGCTCTCAAAATCAATTCAGGCTCTCCCGGCTTCGAGCGACAACACCAACCCCGGTGGCATTGATCACAACTGCGTGATGCGCAACTGGAAACCAGACGGAGTTTCGCGCAAGATCGCGATGCTCAAAGACCCCTTGGGTGGTGTCACGATGGAGATTCTCACTGATCAGCCCGGAATTCAGGTTTACACCGGCAATTACCTCGATGGCACGATCAAGGGGAAAGAGGGGGCGGTGTATGCCAAGCACAGCGGAATCTGTCTCGAAACACAGAAGTATCCAGATTCGATTCATCACTCAGACTGGCCAACCACGGTTCTCAATCCGAATGAAACCTACCGTCATACGATGGCGTTTCGATTTACGAAGTAACGCGTGCCTGTCTTCAAGAGACAAAAAAGATTGTCCTGCTGAGTAAGGATTAACGACGACGAACACTTCCGCTGGGCGTTGAAGACACCGCTGCCATGCAGTTCATGCCGTACACAGCAAATGCTGTTTGTCGCTGAAGTTCGTTGGTCACACTGTCGCGAAAACCCATCATCCGAATCGATCCAACGGAAGTGCCAGTTGGCATCGCTGCAAATTCCAGTGAGATCTGATAGACACCGGTCGAACCATTTCTTCCGGAGTTGGCTCGATTCGGGTTATACGCAGCGTTGCCGTATCCAGAGACACCAACGTAAAACGTGCCGGAAGTTCTTGCCGTGTAGATCAAGAAACTGTCGTACGAGTTTCCGAAGTCGTCATTTTTAGAAAGTTGGCGTCCGAAAGCGTCTAAAACTCGCACGTAGCTGTCGAGCGTGGATGATCCGGAGAGCGTTCTCGCATCGATATCAACAACAAATCGCTGACCGGCTTGTAAGGTAATCCGATAAAGATCGACATCTCGAGAACCAAAACCGCCATCGCCAATACTGCCGGAGAGTCGAACGTTACCGCTGTTCACAGGAATTGCGGCAGCCGTTGCGAGCGTGTCACCGGCATCGACGAGGGAAGCGGCATTGACTGTCCAAGAATCTGAAACCGACGCGGAGAGTGGGCGTCCCGTTGCGTCGATGATCCGACCTGAATCAGCATTGAGCGAGAGCGTATAGACGCCCGTGGAAAGTGTGGCCGACGCAAGACCTGAAAGCGTCCAACGCACGCCATCAGTCGAGGTGATCTGAGCACCATCAAGCGGCACCGCGATTCCGCTTCTCACCAGCCGCAGGTCTGCAAGAGTGAGTCCTGTCACTGGAAGGTTGAACACGATTACAACTGCATCAACAGCAGTTGTGCGAGGATCGGGGGTCACGTCGACAATATCGGCCACCAGCGATGGCACGACGACCGGAGGAGATGATCCTAACGCCTGCAGTGCAGCGGCCACATTCAACAGTCCACCGGTTGCAACTTTGCCAGCGAGACCCGGCACGAGCGTTGTACTGGAAAGAATTGCGGCTCGAATTTCGGCCGAGGTGGCCTGCGGAGCGGCTGCTGCAAGTAATGCCACGGTTCCTGTCACGTGTGGCGTGGCCATCGAGGTCCCACTGTAAGAAGCGTAGGAACTGTTTGGTGTTGTTGAATAGATGCTGACGCCAGGAGCAGCGAGATCGACGCTCGTGCTGCCGTAGTTCGAGAAGCTGGCAAGAGTGTTGGAACGATCAGTGGCGGCAACCGAGATGATCGCATCACTGGAACCACTTGCGGGATAGGATGGAGAGAGATCGTTGTTGTTCGATTCATTCCCTGCCGCAGCCACAAACAGAATGCCGGCGCGACCACCGGCTTCAATCGCATCTCGCAGGGATGCCGAAAATCCTCCGCCGCCCCAGCTGTTGTTGGTGGCAACAATATTGATTCCGAAGTCGCGTCGCATGCGCGTGGCATAGTTGATGGCCGCAACAGCGGCACTCGTCGATCCGCTCCCGTCAGCATCCAGAAATTTAAGTCCCATAATTGAAACCTGCCAGTTCACTCCCACCACCCCGGTCGCATTATTTCCAACTGCGCCAATGGTCCCTGAAACATGAGTACCGTGCCCGTTGTCGTCCATGGGAATCGAGTCGCTGTTGGCAAAGTCCCATCCGTACACGTCGTCGACATAGCCATTGCCATCGTTGTCGATGTTATCACCGGCAACTTCACGCGGATTGTTCCATGCGTTGGCGGCGAGATCGGGGTGATTAAAATCAATGCCGGTGTCGATGACGGCAACAACGACGCTGCGTGAACCGGTGGAAGTATTCCATGCTTCAGGAGCATCAATATCGACATCGGTGACTCCTCCAGACTGGCCTATGTTGTGAAGGCCCCAGAGTGAAGAAAACGATGGATCATTTGGTAAGACTGTCGAACGAATCAAAAAATCGGGTTCAACGTAGGCAACGCCACCTGTTCGCGAAGCCCAGCCAAGAACGTCTTGGGTAGAGGCACCGGGGGCCGTCAGCGAATAAAATCCTTCTCCAAGAGACCGGGATTGCCAACCAGAAAAAACACCAATGGTGGCACTTGCCGACGGCGTCGTTGTGTGAACGATCCAGCGATCGGTACTCGCTGTAACCGTGTGACCTTCCCACAGCATCTGATGAGTGGTGGCACTTGAAAGAGGCGCACTGTTGATCGATAGATAGGTTCGCTGTTCAAGCGATTCAAGAGAGAGCCCGAGGCTTCGTCTCGAGCGACGGACATGGCTGCTATGACGGAATACGTCAGTGCAACTGTTCGCAGCCTCAAAAAATCGGCGCAGGCCACGGCCTCCGTTTCCAGAGCTACGATCTGATTCAGAAAATTCGCCGTTGTTTCCACCGTGCCGGAAGTGGTGATAAGCCATGGAGAAAGCTCCAATCAAATTTTGGGATGACTGCCCAGCATGTTCGGTGAATTCACCAAACGTTCATCCAGTCGCAACAGGCATGAGGGAGGCGAGTGATTCCGGCACCAACTCCCCCAACGAAGCGAACTATAGTACCTATGGATCGAAGAGTCTACGGGGGCATAAAACCGGCGTACGAACATGACGCAGAAAGAAATGTGAAGCGAATACAAACAGGCTCTCAGGCAGATGAAGTTTTCAACGATCACTCGTAGAATTCAGGCTGACACAGATCGTCGTTTCATAAAAAATGATCGTTAATCGGCCTGCAAATGAATTCGATCACTTGAAAAGACACTTGGTATGCTGACA
>Ga0209086_10004672_pt1 | contig 10087 bp, 6 predicted proteins | sample M_130207_XF_Meta_FD_187312 | JGI IMG/M metagenome (GOLD analysis project Ga0209086, IMG submission 187312) | Freshwater microbial communities from Lake Montjoie, Canada to study carbon cycling - M_130207_XF_MetaG (SPAdes) (version 2) | ecosystem: Environmental > Aquatic > Freshwater > Lake...
GCCCGTCCCGCCCCCGCCCCGCCGGTCGTATCCCCGGTCGTATCCCCGGTCGTATTGTCGGGGGCGACTTCGCGTCCGGTGCGCGACGCCTTTGAAACGCAAATCGCGTTGGTCCGGCGCGCTATTTCATCGGGACCGATTGACGGGGCGATCGGTTCGCAAACCCGGGCGGCCATTGCCGCCTTCCAGCGTTCGCAGGGCCTGTCTCCTAAAGGTTCTCTCGACCCGGACACGCGTTTGCGCCTCACGCTCGAGGCGCCGGTGATGACGCATTATGTTGTGACGACGAACGATTTGGCGCGCTTGCAGCCGCTTGGGAAGAGTTGGCAGGAGAAGGCGGAGCAATCTGCGCTGGAATATGAGACAGGGCTAGAACTGGTCGCCGAAAAATCCCATGCGCATCCGGCGTTCATCCGCCAGCTGAATCCCGGCGTGAACTGGGCCGGTCTGACGGCGGGGACGGTCCTGACCCTGCCTGCGGCGGAGTATCCTGAGCCGGAAGCCAGCGCGGCCCGGGTGGTCATCCATTTATCCGAAAAATATCTGGAGGTGTTCGATGCGGAGACCCATCTGCTGTTGCATTGTCCGTGCAGCATTGCGGCGCGGGTCGAAAAACGCCCGGTTGGGGAATTGCACGTGGCGGTTCTTGCGCCGCATCCCAATTACACCTTCGATCCGGCCGTATTCCCCGAATCGCCCGAAGCCCAGGCCGTGGGCCATAAGTTGGTTCTTTCGCCCGGGCCGAACAACCCGGTCGGCGTCGCCTGGATCGGCTTGGACAAGCCGGGCTACGGCATCCATGGCACGCCCGCCCCGGAACAGGTCGGGCGCACGGAATCGCACGGCTGTTTCCGGCTGGCAAACTGGGACGCCGAGTATCTGGTCCCGCTGGTCTGGATCGGGCTGCCGGTGCGGGTCGAGCCATGAAAGGGGACGGGGCTGCGCCGCCGGGCGCGGATTTCACAGGGTGCCTCTGGAATGCGCCTTTCCCCGGTTCGCCCTCGCGTTCACTGGACCCGAATTCGGAAATGGGATGGCGCGCTGCGCCGTTCCGGTCTTCAGGCGACGGAACGGGTGTGGTGGCCCGTGAAACCTGGCAGGCGCGCCGGCAGCATCCGGTGCAGTTGGTGGAAAGTTTCGTGGATGAGACTCAATGCCGTGGCACCTGCTATCGCGCCTGCGGTTTTGAGGCCGTCGGCCTCACCAAGGGATTTGCCCGCGCGAGCCGGGACTTTTATCGCGAACACGGCGTGCCCAAACAATTGTGTCTGCGCGAACTCCGCCCCGATGCCCGGCGGTTGCTGCGCCAAGCGCGCTGGCCTGCGGCGCGGGTGCCCACGAAACTGAACTGGCCGGACCGTGTCCCTTCCGCGCGCCGAGTCCGGCCGGCCTGCTGGATCGTTTCGGCACCCTGCCCGGTCCCTGGCAGGCTTGCCGGCTGCGGCATCGCAGCATTTCGTCCTGACCTGCGCGGCGATCTCAACGCTCATGGGCGCGTGCGGCTATCGCGCCTTCGAGAACACCTGCAAACATTCATGCAGCGACGGCTGCGCGCTCGCTCGGTGGTAATATATGAAATTTGTTTTGACGCTTGACCGGTCCGGCTGATACTTTCTCCTTGTCGCCGTGGAGTTATCAATTTAATTGAATGGAAACGTGCGGGTGAGGTCAAAGTTGGACGCTCAGTCTTATTATGAAAAAACTATTTATTTCTGTCGGGCTTGCAGCAGCCGGGACGGCGGGATTGCAGGCGGCGTACGCGCCCGACCAAGGCCCTGATGCCAGCAGAATGTGGAGTTTGTCCGGGTCGCTGCGCGGTTTTTACGACAACAACTACACCACCGCCTCATCTCCCGACGGCAGCGGCGGCTTTGAGGTCAGCCCCGCCCTCAGCATCAATGTCCCGCTGCAGCAGACCGAGTTCGGCATGCGGTTCGTGTACGGCCTCTATTACTATCAGGCCCGCGCCAATGAGAATCAGGACACCCTCGATCAGACGTTCCGGGCGGATTTGTGGATGGACCACGCCTTCACCGAGCGCTGGCAGACCCGGGTGACGGATTCCTTTCTGGTCTCCCAAAACCCGGAGTTGAACACGGGAGGCGCCGTGTCGACTCCCTTCCGCACCTCCCAAAGTTATGTCATGAACAACGGGGCGGTCTCCCTGCACACGGAGTTGACGCGGCTCCTGAGCGCCACCCTCAATTATCAGAGCGATTTTTACGATTATCAGAACAGCGGCACCACTCCGGAGAATCTGGCTGCCCAAGGGGCCAGTTACGCCGGCAGTCTTAACCGGCTGGGAAACACGTTTGGGATCGATTTTCAATGGCAGCAGGGTCCAGACACCACTCTGCTGATTGGTTACTCGTTTTCCCAGGTTAATTACACCGGCAATGAGCCGATTGGTTATATTGGGGGAGCGCCCGTGGCCGGGATGCCGTATCCCAATCCCGGTTACATCTATTACAGCGATTCCCGCAACAGCCGTTCGCACGCGGTTTACGGGGGCGTGGGCTATAGTTTTTCTCCCAATCTGATTTTCTCCAGCAAGGTCGGGGCCCAATATGCGGACTATTACAACGACCCGCAGCAGACCACCACGCTGAATCCCTACGGGAATCTGTCGCTGAGCTACACCTACCGGCCCGGCTGTTTTGCTGAAATCGGGCTCACCGAATCGATGAACTCGACCGACGAGGTCTCCGTGAATGCGAATGACGGCAGCATCACCCTGGCGCAGCAAAGCACGGTGGTCTATGGCTCCATCAACCATCTGTTGACTCCCAAGTTGACCGGATCGCTGATCGGGCAGCTCCAGTTTTCCTCCTATGACAGCGGGGAATACGCCAACCAGGTCGACAACTTTTACACTGTGGGCATCAATTTCTCCTATGCCGTCAACCGCCATCTTTCGTTGAATCTCGGCAACAACTTTGACGATCTCGTCTCGCCCATTCCCGGGCGCGGCTACTCCCGCAATGAGGTTTATGCCGGGGTGACGGCCACCTACTAAATCGGGTGTTGAAAAAAGTATTTAACCTCGAATTGGGAGCCGGGCTTTAAGCGCACGGCTCTTTTTATTTCTCATGATTTATGGATTCTGATCAAAATCAGCCCCCCCTGCCGCCGCCGCAGGCGTCCGCGCCACAGGAAGGATTGCATTTTCTGGATTATTGGCGGATCATCCGCATCCGCAAGGCGATCATCATCACGGTGTTTCTCATCACCGCCATCATTGCGACCGCGGTCACCTTCATCCTGCCGGTTTCCTATTCCAGCACCGCCCAAATCAACATCGAGCCGGACGTCACATCCGACATTCCCACCATGGGCGGAGGGGGCGGGTCGGCTTCCATCTACGACCCTTATTTCCTCCAGACCCAGCTTGAAATCCTTCAGGGTCCGACGGTTTTGGGCAAGGTGGTGGCGGCCCTGAATCTGAACACCGTTTGGGGTAAAAAATACGGGGTGGACACCTTTAAAACCTCGGAGACACTCGGGTTTTTGAAAAACCAGATCTCCCTGTCGCCCGTCCGCAACACCACGCTGGTCAGCATCACCGTCTACAGCGCGGAAAGTCAGGAGGCGGCCAATCTGGCCAATGCCATCGCCAAAGCCTATCACGATTATCGGGTGGATCGGCGCATGCAGCGGACCTCGGGCGCGATCCAGGTTTTGGAGGACCAGTATAAGTCAGAGGATCTCCGGATCCAGAGCATCCGGGCCAATGTGGACCGGATGCGCAAGGAACTGGGCATCGTGGACACGGACCCGCAGTCGTTTATTCCGACCCCCACCCTGAATCAGGAGCAATTGCGTCAGTACCATGACATGATGATGGAGGGGCAGACCCGTTACAACCGGCTCAAGGAGGAACTGGTCCAGCTCCGGGCCCTGCCGCACGGTCAATTGAGGGATGTTCTCCCCACCCTGAATCCCGACAGCGTGCTGTCCGGGCTGTTGGACAAACTGCACGTGTCCCAGCAGGAATTTGTCACCAAGACCAACGACCTGTCGCTCGAGAACCCAGATGTCATCCGCATCCAGTCCATGATCACCCTGGTGGATCGCCAGATTGATGACCGGATTATCGGCATCATGATCGGGATGGAGAACAAGCTCAACACCGAGAAGGCGGCGCTCGACACCCTGACCAAGGAGGTGGAACTGGCCACTCAGAAAGATCAGGAGGAAGCCGTGCGCGGCCAGCCGTACTGGGAAGAAAAGCGCAAGCTGGCAAACGCGGTGGAGTTCCACAAGCTCCTGGCCGCCCGCATTGAAACCGAAAAAATCGATCTGGCCATCCCGAAATCCTCCGTGGTGGAAACCACCCAGATGGCCGAACCCGGCAAAGATCCCGTCCGCCCGAACAAGCCGCTCAACATCGCCTTGGGCCTCATCTTCGGCCTCATCGTCGGGGTCGGCCTGGCCTTCTTCATCGAGTACCTCGATACCAGCGTCAAGACCATTGACGATGTGGAGCGGGCCTTCCAGACGTCCGTGCTGGGTGTCATCCCTCAGAATGTGGGCTACCTGATCGATGAAGGCCCTGACAGCCGCTATGCCGAGGCCTACCGCGTCTTGCGCACCAACATTCTATTTGCGCGGAAAGATCAGCAACTGACCTCCATCGTGATGGTCAGCGCCGGTGCGGGCGAGGGCAAATCCACCACCACCCTGAACCTCGCCACCGTTTTCGCCCAAGCCGGCAACCGCGTGCTGGTGGTGGATTCGGACTTGCGCCGACCCACTCTGCACAAGCTGCTGCATGTCACCAATGATATCGGGCTGACGAACTACCTGCTCAAGCAGAACGCGCTCACAGAGGTCATTCAGACCACCGGCATTGCCACCCTCAATTTCATGCCCAGCGGCAAATTGCCCAGCAGTTCCATGAGTATTTTGAACTCAGATGCGATGAAGCAGATGATTGACGAGTTGAAACACCGTTATGACTTTGTCTTTTTCGATTCCCCGCCGGTTTTGGGCGTGAGCGACGCCTCGGTCTTGGCCAGTGAAGTGGACATGGTCATCCAGGTGATCCAGTACCGCCGTTATCCCCAGCCGATGAACATCCGCGCCAAACAGGTGATTGAAAAGGTCGGCGGCACCTACCTCGGCATTGTGCTCAATAACATCAACATGTCGCAGGACGAAAGCTATTATTACTACAGCGGCTATTACCACGATAATTACTATTCCGGCAATCTCAGCACTGATAAGAATCCGGCGACCCCGGTCCCTCAGGAGGGTGGCGACCCCGGCTCCCCGGGAATCCAGCCCAAATACTGATTCCGCCCGGGATTTGAAAACAATGCGCCCCATGAAATTTTCTATCACCCGATCGTTGTGTTTCGGCTTGCTGTTGGCGGGCTGGATGGGGAGCGGCTGCTCCACGGCCCCTCGGGCAGACGCCCCCAGGGCCATCAGCAAGGAAAATCGCGCCGAAGTCGCCCGCTTTCACGTGGGCGAAACGGTCAGCGTCCTCTTAACCGGCACTCCTGAGACGATCCCGCCGCACGAGGAAATCATCAAGGAAGACGGCTCCCTCACCCTCTCCCTGATCGGATCGGTCTACGCCGTCGGCAAAACCGCGGGCGAATTGCAGAACGAAATCCACGACCTTTACGTCCCGAAATATTTTGTCCGCCTCACGGTGACGGTGAAGCCGGGCGACCTCGTCTACTATGTCCGCGGCGAAGTCAAAGGGCCCGGACGCCAGCTCTATGTCGGCGAAATCACCGTCACCAAGGCCATCGCCTCGGCCGGGGACTTCACCGACTTTGCCAACCACGGCAACATTCTGCTCATCCGCTCCAATGGTCAGCGGATCCGGGTGGACGCCGAGGAGGCGCAGCAGGATTCCTCCAAGGATCCGCATGTTTATCCCGGGGACCAGATCGTGGTGGCCCGCCGTCTTTTCTGATGATTCAACTCACCATCCTTTCCGGAAAAAAGGCGGGCACCCGTGCGGTTGCCCGCCATTTTCCTTTCCGGATCGGTCGCGCCCCCGGGAACGGATTGCAGCTGGAAGACGACGGGGTCTGGGACCAGCATCTCAGCCTGGAACTTCAGCCGGCGTCAGGCTTTCACGGCATTGCTGCACCCCAGGCGCTGGTCACTGTCAATGGCGCGCCGCTTTCCGCCGCGCCGCTGCGCAATGGCGACACCTTTGGGGTTGGATCCGTGAAGCTCCAGTTCTGGCTCGCCGCCGCGCCGCAAGGCAGCCTCCGCCTCCGTGAGGGTTTTGTGTGGCTGCTGCTGGGACTCATCACCCTGGGGCAGTTCCTGCTGCTCTACGCGCTGATGCGTTAATCCGGAATCCCGAGGCGGGTCGTTGCTGAAAATGGTAGATGACAGCGCTGCGCTGTCCCCGCCCGCGCGGAGCGGGCGGAACAACAGGGGCATTGGCTTTCACTCTTGGTTCGACTGCCTGCACCCTCTCTTCCATGAAATGGAGGAGAGGGCGGGCAGGGCGGGCAGTCCCCTGACCGCCGCGGTTGCCAACCCACGCGTGCGGGTTGACCACGACGGCGCGCACGGAGTGACGCGCCCTACCTAACAGCGATTCAGCGAGGGAGGTGACCGATCCTTGGGTCGATCAATCCAGATTCATACATTCTTCATTCATCGGGATGTATCCGGTCTGCTCTTGCTGCTGAAGCCGGGGTAATAACAAAGCGATCCGCTTGCGCAAAAAGTTCGCGGGTAGGGCGGGCAGTCCTCTGCCCGCCGCGGTTGCCAACCCGCGTCACCTCAGGCCCCGGGACGGCGCGCACGGAGTGACGCGCCCTACCTAACCGCGATCCAGCGAGGGCGGCGGCCGGTCCTTGGGTCGATCAATCCGGATCCAGGCATCCTTCATCCATCAGAATGTATCCGGTCTGCTCTTGCTACTGAAGCCGGGGTAATAACAAAGCGATCCGCTTGCGCAAAAAGTCTGCGGGTAGGGCGGGCAGTCCCCTGACCGCCGCGGTTGCCAACCCACGTCACCTTAGGCCCCGGGACGGCGCGCACGGAGTGACGCGCCCTACCTAACCGCGATCCCGCGAGGGCGGCGGCCGGTCCTTGGGTCGATCAATCTGGATCCAGGCATCCTTCATCCATCAGAATGTGTCGGTCTGCTCTTGCTACTGAAGCCGGGGTAATAACAAAGCGATCCGCTTGCGCAAAAAGTCTGCGGGTAGGGCGAGCAGTCCTCTGCCCGCCGCGGTTGCTAATCAACGCGTCCTGGTTTACCACGCCGACGCGCGCGGAGTGGGCGGAACAAATGGTGCCAGGTTTCACGCGCCACCTTGCTCGTTCCGTCGCCTGTAGACCGGGACGGCGCTGCACTCCATCCCTATCCCATTTCGGAATGCGGGTTAATCGCGGGTTTGAGGCTAATGGCGGAAATGCCGGAATCCGGTGAAGGCCATTGCCATCCCCCGCTCATCCGCCGCCGCAATCACCTCGGCATCGCGCACCGAGCCGCCCGGCTGAATCGCCGCCGTCGCTCCGGCCTCCGCCGCCGCAATCAACCCGTCCGCAAATGGGAAGAAGGCGTCGCTGCAAACCACGCTGCCCGCCAGCGGCAGCCCGGCTTCGCCCGCCTTCCATACCGCAATGCGGCTGGAATCCACGCGGCTCATCTGCCCGGCCCCCACGCCCAGGGTCCGGTCGGCGCCGGCATACACAATGGCGTTGGACTTGACGTGTTTCACCACGCGCCAGCCAAACAGCATCGCGCGCAGCTCCGCCTCCGTCGGCGCCCGCCGGGTCACACAGGTCAGGTCCGCGCGGGTAATGAGTCTCAGGTCGCGCTCCTGCACCAAAAACGACCCCGCCCCGACCCCGCGCACATCCAGCGCGCCTCCGGACAGGGGCGACTGCAGCACCTTGAGCAGCCGCAGATTTTTTTTCTTCTGCAACACCGCCAGCGCCTCCGCGGAAAATTCCGGGGCCACAATCACTTCGCTGAAAATCTCCGCAATCGCTTCGGCGCAGGCGCCGTCCAGCGGCCGGTTCGCTACGATGATGCCGCCGAAGGGCGCCTGCCGGTCGGTGGCAAATGCCTTGTCCCACGCTTCCCGGAGGGTGGCGCCCTGTCCCACCCCGCAGGGATTGGTGTGCTTGAGGATCGCCAAGGTGGGGGGATCCTGTTCGAATTCAGCCATCAGATTCGCCGCCGCTGTCAGATCCAGAATGTTGTTGTAGGAAAGTTCCTTGCCGTGCAGCTGCTGGAAAAACTCGTGGAACCGGCCGTAAAGCGCGGCCGCCTGGTGCGGGTTTTCGCCATAGCGCAAGGACTGCACCCGCGGCGCCGCGAGCGACAGTGCGGCGGGTAGCGCCGGGCTGCCGTCGGAAAACTCCTTCTGCAAATGCGCCGCGATCGCGCCGTCATAAGCCGCCGTGCGCGCAAACACCTTCGCCGCCAGCTGACGGCGCAGCGCCAGGGTCGTCTGTCCGCCTGCCGCAATCTGCCCCGCCACCTCTGCGTAATCCGCCGGATCCACCACCACCGTGACGCTGTCGTGGTTCTTCGCCGCACTGCGCAGCATCGAAGGCCCGCCGATGTCGATGTTCTCAATCGCCTCGTGCAGGCTCACGCCCGGCCGGGCAACGGTGGCCTCAAACGGATAAAGATTCACCACCACCAGATCAATCGGCGCAATGCCATGGGCCTGCGCCGCGGCCTCGTGCGCCGCGTTCCCGCGGATGTACAGCAGGCCGCCGTGGACTTTGGGGTGGAGGGTTTTGACGCGGCCGTCGAGCATTTCAGGGAAGCCGGTGTGCTCGCTGATGTCCCGGACGGCCAGGCCGGCATCCCGCAGGGCCTTGGCTGTGCCGCCGGTGGAGAGGATGTCGATCCCCGCCCGGGCGAGGGTCTGGGCGAAGGGGATCAGCCCGGCTTTGTCCGAAACTGAAATGAGCGCGCGTTGAATGGTTGCCATGGCCGGACAAAATCCCCGAAATCCGAGGTCGCCGTCAATGGAAAACCAAACTCATCCCGCCGCCGCCGCGTATTTTCCGGAACCGGTCCGGCTTCTAAATCTTCCCCGGTGTCAGCCTCTCAAAAAAGTTTGGGCGGTCGCCCCGCGGCCCCGGGGGCGCGTCACCCAGACGGGGATTCCACCGGTCCGGCCGGCCTAGCCCACGATGCGTCCGCCTTCGTTGAGGAAGATGCCTTTGAAATTCATTTCCAAGGCCTGCGGATTGGTGGCCTTGGCCAGGGCCTCTTTTTCCGAGACGCGCCCGGCCTTGACGAGATGGAACAGGCACTGGTTGAAGGTGATCATGCCGTCGTCCGCGCTGGTTTCGATGGCGGCGGCCAGCTTGTCGAGCCGGTTGTCCTCGATCATTTTTTTGACGAGCGGCGAGTTGATGAGGATTTCCAGGGCCGGGGTCATCCGTCCGTCCACGGTGGCGACCATGCGCTGGCAAATCACCCCGCGCAGGGTGGCGGCGAGCTGGCGGCGGACCTGTTCGCGTTCCTCCGCCTTGAAGAAGTCGAGGATGCGGTTGACGGATTGGGAGGCCGTGGTGGTGTGCAGCGTGGAAAAGACCAGGTGTCCGGTATCCGCCGCGCTCATGGCCGCCGCAAAGCTCTCCGCATCGCGCATCTCCCCCAGCATGATGATGTCCGGATCCTGGCGCAGGACGTTTTTAAGCGCGTGATGAAAGGATCGGGTGTCGAGGCCGACTTCCCGCTGCTCAATCACGGACTGGTTGTCCTCGAAAATAAACTCGATCGGATCCTCCAGCGTGATGATGTGTTTCTTGAAGTTGGCGTTGACGTGTTCCAGCATCGCCGCCAGCGTGGTGGATTTTCCGGAACCGGTGGAGCCCGCCACCAGCACGATGCCGCGCGGGGATTCCGCGACCTGCTTGATCTGCTCCAGCAGGCCGAGCTGCTGGAAACTGGGCACGTTGGTCCTGACGTGGCGCATGGCAAAACACCACTGCCCGCGCTGCTGAAACAGGTTGGTGCGAAACCGGCCCAGGCCCGGCACATAATAGGAGAAATCCACCTCCCGCTCCTCCTCTAGGCGTTTTTTCAAATGGTCCGGCGTGACGGTGGCGACGATTTTGGCCATCCATTCCG
>Ga0209086_10004679_pt1 | contig 10083 bp, 13 predicted proteins | sample M_130207_XF_Meta_FD_187312 | JGI IMG/M metagenome (GOLD analysis project Ga0209086, IMG submission 187312) | Freshwater microbial communities from Lake Montjoie, Canada to study carbon cycling - M_130207_XF_MetaG (SPAdes) (version 2) | ecosystem: Environmental > Aquatic > Freshwater > Lake...
GTTTCTATTAAAAAGAAAACATGAATACAATTATTTTTTCAACTATAAATGATCAAATGCTTCTTCAACTACCACCCCTGTAGCTACTTCTTTTCCTAATGATCCGTTTTCTTGTTGCATATCAAATTGTGCTAAAATCATGAATTTTTGAGGATATTTTTGTTCATCGATCTTTAAATAATTTCTTTTAGAAATAGTAATGATATTATCTTTTACGGTATAATTGTCTGGATTTTTTATAAATAGTGTATCTTCTTTTTTTTCAAAAATATTTAATATTCTATAAAAGGTAGAAGTAGTAATATTCCCTTTTTTTATATTATCTAATAACCGGGTAATTACATACCATTTTTTATCGATTATCATAATATAGTTTACATATAAATCGTCTATCATAATATAATAATCCTTTGGCTGGTTTGCATTATTGACAATTAAATGAAACGTTGGTGTCCATAATGATTCAGGTGTTTTGAAAAGTAAGGTATTACTTGGTATAAAATAATTAATTTTATAAACCTTTTTGTTATCCACTTTTTTGGAAACATTCTTTTTATTTTTTAGATCAGTTATCACAACTTCCGTTTCGTAATAATTTTTGTTTACATTCTTGTCTTTTACGAGATTTCCAATATTCAAAAACATATCTTGAAAAAAATTTCCTCCAGTCTTACGTTTTGTATTTGTATTATTATTCTTTTTTTTGTATCTGTTTCTTCTACTTTTCATAATTATATATTTTATATTTCTAAAATATAAAATATTGAAATGAATTTATATTATAACTGGTAAACTAAAAATATATATAAAAATAAACAAAATATTTATTTTATTGTAAAGAATAAAATAAACATGTTTTACGATTCAGATATTTATTTGGTAGAATGGAGAGAAAGCCGATGGTTAGTTCTTACATCCATGGCATCGCTAATACCGACTACTTATAGTTTTAAAAATGGTCTCTATTTTTTATCTGTGGTATCTTTTATTTCTACTTTTATTTCTGCTAATTATTGGAGAAAAGCTACATTGTCCACCCGTAGAGATATGGATTTAGTTCTTCAAAAAGTTGCATTTCTCATTTATTTCTTTCATGGGATTTATTATATTCGAGGTTATCGAATAGTTGCATTCTCTCCTGGAGTGATGTTTTTACTTTATAATTATTATTATTCGAATCAATATTATTATGAAAAAAAGAGAGAATGGTTGTCCTATCACATTTGGTTTCATGTGATGGTTTTAACTGAACAATTAGTGGTTTTAGAGAGTGTGCAACATTATCTTACGGACCCATACGATGTTAAAAATGTCTAAATACCCCCGGATGTTCTTTATTCATTAAATGAAAAATGGTTTCTTCATCATGCGCATATGGATCTTCTCGAATATCTTCTAATTTTTGATTGTATAATGTAAAAAATCGGTTCCAAGTTTCCATCGAGGAAATCATGAATCCACCAGAATAATACATCCTCTCTCCTTTGTAGTTCGACCATCCTATATTCGTATTTATTTTCTCTTTTTCGAAAGGTATGTCTATAAATTGCATATTTATTCTGGAAATAGACACATCTACCCATGCAAACGTTTCGGTTTGAAATGGATTTAAGTCCATCACTTTTTCCATTAAACCGATTTTACTTGTCCAAATGGTAATCACTTTACGATAACTATCTTCACCTGACTGTAAATATTCACGTTGATAATGTGTCACCCCTTTATGATCATTAATGCTTCTCAAATATTCCGTGTCTTGTTTTTTACAGCATTCTAATAATTGTTCGGATAATTCATATGTAGGTAAATCCGTCAATTTCAATTGAAAAGGAATAAAATAAGTGGTATCCGTTTCTACAAAGGTTTTTACATATTCTAGTATAGCATCATCTTCATAAAAAAAAACAATACGTTGATTTTTTAATTGATGAAAGGTGCTTGGTAAGTGGTTTTTGTAATGTTCTAAACTGTTTTTTTTGTTTTCCGGAATATGATAAAATGCACACACATAAGTAATCAAAGACATGATAGAATATGATATATATAAATAAAATAAAACACGTTATTTACTGTAAAAAGGAATGTTAAATGAAAGAAAGGTCCATATCCTCCTTATCGATATCGATCTGCTCGATATCCTCCATTTTGATCTGCTCCGTATTATCGATTGAATTCGTAATAATATCCTTCTCCATAGGAGATATAAAATGATTATCGGTATGATTATGAATAAAAGAATGATTTAAATGAAAATGGTGAATATTGGCAAAGGAAATATTAGGCAATAAAGAAAGAGAAAGAATATCATGATCATCATAAACAAATAAAACATCACAAATATTGGAAGAAGATAAATCGGAGCGAATGCCGACTAATAAGATAGAGAATAAAGAAATGAAATTATGACGTTTATTATGACCTTTCATTTTGCCTCTTAAATGAGCTTTGAAAATGACATTATTATTATTGACGACTTCAAAGATACCGCCTCCAAAAACTTTGGAAACACAAACATAAAATTCATCCGGATGAGAACTTAAGACCAATTTATGATTGCCCCCACTAGTGGAACCAGATCTCTTATTGGCCAACATTTTACCCTTTTTGCCACCAATCGTATTTTTAACCATCTTAAAATATTGTATAAATAATGAATAAAAGAAAAAGATTTTATAAAAGAATCAATTTTTTATAAAATTAAAAAATAATTAAATATGAGTAAAACGTCTAAAACTCCCACCACCAAATGTAGGTTCAATCGGAAAAGAAGGACATCGAATCATTTTATCCGGAGAAATGCCTAAAATACGTTCTTTATATATATATTCCACATGAGGTTCATATATCCCATTTTTATTCAATAAAACGGGATAAAAAACCAAATAAAAATAATTTAAATGAACCCCAACCATTTGACATTCCTCAATATCTTGTTGATTCAAAGCAATATAATGATCCAAATTGCGCTGAGACAAAAAAGATTCTAAATCAGGAATAAAAAAACGACCAGTAATTTTAATTAAAAAAGTATATTCTCGCATTATTTTTGAATGTAAATAAGCATATTCAATGGCAAATATCTCACTAGCACCTTTACTAACATTATCTCTCAAATAATTCGCATTATCTAAATCACATTCTTTAAAAGAAATAATCTCCAAACGTTGTTTATATTGTTCCTTCCAAAGATTCCATTCGTCAAAAGTATATCCAGTATTCTCCACTACAATAATCGGAAAATTGGTCAAAGTTAACCATTGATAGAGAGATTTCGTATAATACTCCATCCTTTCTATAGGATCGGTTTGCTTTAAATACGTTTTCGATTGCACATTTACAGTAGTAGTTAATAAAATAATACTCATATATTATATTAAATCTTTCTATTTACTTTACTTTTCTCTTCTTTTCTTTTCTACATATCTATTCTCTCAAATAAATAAAACATTCTCCTAAATATCCTCGAAAATAAATATCCTACTCATTTCTGGATATCATATCATATCATATCATATCATATCATTCACAAAACATCTGGACAAGGGGGCGCTTCGCGCCCCGGGGGCCGAAGGCCCCCTACTCCGGGTTTTCGATTACATCCGTAAAATATTATTTCCTAAATATACCTCCAAAAACATTCTCCCAAATTCTAATTATTTTTTACAAAAAGGAGAGAATCCCAAAAAATCTTTCCGATACAAAGAATAAATAAATAAATAATCGAATCTATTCTATTTCTGGAGAACTTTAGCAATATATATATCGAAATATCGAAATATCGAAATATCGAAATACCGAAAAATAAATATCCTACTCATTTCTGGATATTATATCATTCACAAAACATCTGGACAAGGGGGCGCTTCGCGCCCCGGGGGCCGAAGGCCCCCCTACACCGGGTTTTGAAATAGTATTTTTCGAAAACATCCGTAAAATATTATTTCCTAAATATACCTCCAAAAATCTTTTTACAAAAAAGAGAGAATCCAAAAACATTCTCCCAAATTCTATTTATTTATTTATGAAAAAGAGAGAATCCCAAAAAAATCTTTCCGAGACAAAGAAGAATAAATTCTATTTTATTTCTGGAGAACTTTAGCAATAGTTCGAAAAAATCTTTTACAAAACATCTGGAAAAGGGGGCGCTTCGCGCCCCGGGGCCGAAGGCCCCTTTCTCTTTCCTTTACGATTTCGGTTTATCATCACTTCTTCTACACTATTACGAATATCCTTTTGCGTTTTCTTATTTCCTTCTTCAAATTTCTCTTGAAAATTACGAAAATAGTCTTGTCTTTTTTCTGGTAATTCATGACCTTTTTCTTGGAATTTTTCATCGAGCATCGTATATCCAACATCAATCATATTATCAATGACATCCTTTTTCTGGACAATCTGCCATTCTCTTTTACGGTTCATTATTCTCGCATGTGGTAACTTTTTATTGGGGATTTGGACATTATGATTTTCCGGATGATCCGGATCAAAATGTATTTTTTCAATCAGTAAAGGAATTGAACCATATATTTTTGACATACAATGTAAAATGACCTTATCCGTAATATAATCTAAATTCTCATTACCGAAACAATTAATAATAATATTATTTTGTTGATTTGCAATATTTGTTTGATTTTCTATATTGGTAGTATTCTTATTTTTCTTAAGATCTTCCACTTCTTTACTCAACTCTATATTTTTTTTATGTAATTCTATATTTTCTTTTTCTAAATGATTGGTCTTATTTATATCTGTAATCTCGTTATTTTTACATTTAATATTATGTTTATATAATCCAGAATGAAATGCAAATTTTTTATTACATATGGAACATACATGAAAGTTAATATTATTTGTTGAAATTAATAATTGATGTTTTTTTGACTTTAAATGATGTTCATAATTATATTTACGGTCGAATCCAGAATTACAAACATTACAGTAAAATAAGTTTGATTTTGACATTATACATTATTACTACATATACTTTTAAGTATGTATCATTTTAAGTAATTAAATTAAATTCTAAATAAAATAATAATATTATGCATATATATAGTTTGTAATTATTATACAAATATTATATAATGGAGACTGATGTATTATTTTAAGTTTTTGAATTAGAGGGGGATTTTTTTTTTGGAAACATTTTTCATTTTTTGTTTGAATTTTCCTTTTACACATTTTTTTTTGAGAATCCTTTGGAGAGAATTCAATTCTCTCAAAAAGGGAAATACTCAAAAATCAATATCCCACTCATTTCTGGATATCTATATCTATATCTATTAGGTGGGGGAATTGGATGTCTTTCCCTGAAAGGGAAACATATCCTGTTCTAAATACCAAGGCCCCTATCTTATCTTAAGCAATAAATGCTCCCGTATTCATATTCTTATATCTACATTTAACCGGTGCAGCACAACCCAAATGACGAACTCTTATCAATGCATCACGTGTAGTATTAATATCATTATGTCCTGCAAAAGACATCGGTTTACTGTCTAAATTCAAAGTCCCATTTCCAATTGCACGAATCACCTTTTTCTGTAATATCGCACTTGAATCCCGATTACCAGATCCACCATACCACTGTTTACCGAGAGAAATAGGTTCCGTATGTATATATTGTTGACGACCCATCGCAAAGGAACTGTCTCCATCGCTCGTAATATCTTTCTGTGGCATTGCATAACGAGCATTTAAAGAACCATTATTAATATTCTGTATTATTGTAGTATTTTGATTATATAAACGAAACATATATATAAATAATATATATATATTTTTATCATGTCTGAACCCGAACCCAATAATACACAGAATACTCTCGAAATCCCAATTACTTCTCCCTCTTCTCCTTTAGTTCCTTTATATATACATGACTTTATTAAAGAAATCGATGTTCCTATCCAAACCAAAGTAAATACGATATCCCCTACCATTACAGGTGGTTCAGTAACAAATACAAATACCGGTTTTATAGGTTATTTTAAATCTTTTTTCCAACAATTCTCTCAATCCTCCAAACAACAAAAAAAACAAGAAGTGCAAGATCAATCTACTTTTCAAAAATTATTTTATTCGGGAGAAGGCATCTCGTCTAAAAAAGAAGATGATGAACCTAAAGAAGAACAAGAAGAAGAAGAAGAAACCATAATCACAAAAATAATTATAACCACCACAGAAGATCCAGAAATTGTATTGAGAGAATCCTTGAAAGGAACGAAATTATATTATTTTACAGAAAGAACCAAATTACCATCTCAATGGGTATAAAAAAAATAGTTTTTTAATTTACAAAAATATAATCTAATCTAATCTAATCTAATCTATTTTTCTACAACTACATCCTTTGCTTTCTTCGACTTTTTGATAATCGACACCTTTACTGGATCCGTTTCAATCTTCTTCTTTTCCTTAAGAATGGGAGTAGTATTCATCTTCTTCTCCACTATTTCTTCAGCTTCCAACTCCAATTCTGCCATCATTGCTTCTACATCATCTACATTCCATTCTTCCGGAACCGGAACCGGAACCGGAACAGAATCTGGTAAAGGAACTGGTGTTTCGGTTGTATTCATCGCTTGAATCAATACATCCAATGGATCTTCTTCTACTAAAACAACATCTTGAGCTAATTCTACAATTTGTTGTTTAGGTTTACGTCCTCTCTTTGCTTCCGTGTCTTCTCCCTCTTTTTTTTCTTTAGGTTTTCTCTCCTTTTTCGGTTTATCCACCTTCACCTGTTCAGTAACTACCACCTCTGTAGGTTCAGTAACTACCACCTCTGTAGGTTCAGTAACTACCACCTCTGTAGGTTCAGTAACTACCACCACCTTCTTTTCTTTAGGTTTTCTCTCTTTTTTAGGTTTATCCACCTTCACCTGTTCCACCGCAGGTTCAGGTGTATCCACTACCTTCTTTTCTTTCGGTTTTCTCTCTTTTTTCGGTTTTTCTTCTTTAGGTTTTTTTTCAGTTTTTTTTTCTTTTTTTGCATTTTTATAATCACTTACCATTGGTTTATACAATTCGTTTTCTACCACTACAGTATCAAACATATCTTGCTGAAAGAACGCAGTTTTCTCAGCAGCAGTCTTATACAATGGTAATGCATTCAAACATTCCAAAGTCTTATCATCTGGGAGAATACCTTGTTCCTCCAAGAACTTAATGAATGCCATGATAGAAAACAGAGTCTTCTTATCTTTCTGTGCAAAAGACTTGGCTTTTACTTTCACATTCACAACCACATTTTCCATTACAACGTTTTCAATACTATTAGACATTTTACAGATTTGATTATTAACGAACGAACTATATGTTATTGGATAGAATACCTTTTATATTTTATTTTTTAAAAATGTCAATTTTTTAGCAGAGAACTTATTCTTTTCCTATAAACAGAGAGTCCATTCTATTTCCCATAAAAAAAGGGTTACCCCCTAGTTAAATTTACAACAAAATCTATGCTACTATAATTTCTCTCATTTCTTTTAATATTCTCTTTTCTACATATACAATCTTATTAACGGAGGTTCGACATAATGGACAAACGATATCTCTACTAGCCTTCATCGCACCCGACATCATATGTCCAACACAAGAACCACAAAAATCATGATTACAGTTGAAGTTTACGTGATGTTTGTCACATTTGGTCTCCATACATATAGCACAATCTTTATGGACTTCTCTCGTTAACCATTTTCTTTCCAACATAACCGTCTTGGAATACACCACCTGGTTATCTCTCATTTTATCCATTTTTAAAAACCGATCACGGTTATCTAATATGGTAATGATACGGTGTCGGGGATTATGTTGAGCAAATTCCACAATATTGAAAATATATCCCAAACCCATCTCTGAAAAATGACTGTGTATGTATATGGATGCATTATCCATTATTTCTCTCAGACGAATTCTATTTACAGCCACATCCATAAACACGGTGTTATAGGTCATCCTACCAATCCAATCATTACCATCCGCACTTACCTTAATACATAATTCTCTCCTTTCCTCTCTACTGAGAGAAAGTAAGTGGTCTTGGAGAAGTCTGCCATTTTGTCCAGTAGCCACATCCTGCTGGGTAGCACGGTAGGCGTTTTCATAGGAACGGACACGGCGAATATGCTTACCAGGATATACCGGATTCAACACCCGAAATGCCTCATAGATCTCTTCATAGACCACCACCTCTTTTTTTTTCATCGTTTTTTTACACATCATTTTATATACTATTTTTAAATAGGCACCAGTTAACGACTCTATAAAATTTTCGAATTTATACCCAAGAGGGTCATCTTCTAGCTTAATTACCATCTCCATATACAATCGGTCCCATAACATCTGCACCTCTTCACAATCCCAGAGAGTATGTCCGGTCTTGTGACAGTGCCCACATTTACGGGAAGGGAGCTTAGGGACCAATCTATCTAGCCAAACGTCGTTTTCGTTTTCAAAGTTATTCATCATTGTTAAAAGTTAATAGTTTATTCAGTAAAGATGCTGAACAAATTATTTTTTTTAAAAAAGATCAATTTTTTAGCAGGCAACTTTTTATCACTCCATTCTCGATATGTATAGGGACCAAAAAAAAAGGAGGACAGTCCCTCTAATTAATTAATTAAATATTACAAAATCTAAGCTACTTCACACACCCCATATTTGTCTATTACCTCTTGAAACTGACGAAATGGAAACGTATCTCCATTCGATAAAACTAATACATATGGTTTTCCAGAATGTCCATCTGTCATCGTATACACATCATCTGGACTATATTCAATATTTTCTATTAACACCTCCCCTAATTTTCTCCCAATTAAATGTGCGTATTCGTTATTGCCAAAATGGTATGTCATTTTATTTTATATTACCTATATTATTTATGTTTAAATATCAATTTTTTACAAAAAAAAGATATTGTCTCCAAAGGGTGACTCACTCACTTTAATTAAATTAAATTACAATTACATCTAAACTAAGGTCGGGATATTTTATTTCAAGCTCATCCCAAATGCCGATACCGCCATCCATAATGCGCTGGATAAGCAGACTGTCTGATAGGCGAGAGCCGGTTGCAATATAAGGAAGTCTATCTAAATTAAGTATTATTCGGTGTTGTCTTTCAAACAGTTTGATTGGACCAATTCTACAGCCACCAAGGCCAATTCTCTCAATAATTTGGTTATCAATTCTAAAAATTCTTGTCATTTTAATAAGAGGTTATATAATATATTGTGTGTTAAGATGCTGATTATTATTTTATTTTAAAAAAGATCAATTTTTTAGCAGGCAACTTTTACCATACCAAAAAAAAAGGAGGACAGTCCCTCTAATTAAATTACAGTGTTAAGAAAATTATAATACTATTTTTATAGTAGTTTGACATTATGGTTGTATTGCTTTTACGACATTTTCTATTTAAAATCGTTTCCAATTTCGCATATTTAGTATCCATCACTATAATATAATTACAGTAACCCACATCACCGGTATAAAAACATAACTGATACCTTGGTATTTTTGGGGGAGTGATATAAAGTATATTAGCCCCATTCTTCATATACTCTACTGGTGGATTGTTAATTTTATATTCCAACGTTTCTTTCATAAATGATTTATTTATTTGGCGGACAAAAGTCTTTGTTTTTGGAGAGTAACCTAAGAAGAACACCTCTTTCGATGGTGTCGCAAACTCAAGAACCTGTTGCTTTAACATGTCGGGTAAATCCCCAAAGATGTTCGATAGTTCCAAACCCTTTTTAACGGATCGTTTATTTATTCTAGCTACCATAGTTGAAGTTAAAGTTAATAGTTTATTTAGTAAAGATGCTGAATTAATTCTTTTTTTAAAAAATGTCAATTTTTTAGCAGGCAACTTTTTTTGTCACTCACTTATCCATATCCTACTCATTTCTCGATATGTCACTCATTTCTCGATATGTATAGGGGGAGGGGCCATGCCAGGGGCCATACCAGGGGGCATACCAGGGGCCATACCAGGGGGCATACCAGGGGGCATACCAGGGGCCATACCAGGGGCCATACCAAAGACCCATACCAAAGACCCATACCAAA
>Ga0209086_10004680_pt1 | contig 10083 bp, 12 predicted proteins | sample M_130207_XF_Meta_FD_187312 | JGI IMG/M metagenome (GOLD analysis project Ga0209086, IMG submission 187312) | Freshwater microbial communities from Lake Montjoie, Canada to study carbon cycling - M_130207_XF_MetaG (SPAdes) (version 2) | ecosystem: Environmental > Aquatic > Freshwater > Lake...
TGGGCAAGAAAGCAGAATCAAATCCCTGGTGGGCAGTGGCTCTCACGGCATGGGCGTTGTATGAAATTGGCGAGCATATTGCAGGGCCTGTGATGGCCATTATGTATGCCACAGGGCATCTTGTTGTACAATGATGTCAACTAAATGCATGTCTTGTGCGTTATACATGTATAGGAGATAAATTATGAAAAAATTATTTTTGGTAATCGCATTGCTGGCAGCAACCGCAGCACAAGCACAATGGCGGCATGAGCATCGTTATTGGGAACCACCACGCACTGTTGTTGTTGAACGTAATGATTGGGTGGCACCATTGATCATTGGTGGCATTGCAGGCGCAATCATTGCCAATCAGAATCAACCGCAACCAGTAGTTGTTCAACGTGAGCAAGTGATCGTACCACCCCAGACCATTTGCACGTCGTGGAGAGAAATTCAGATGCCGGATGGACAAATTTACCGCGAGCGCAATTGCTATCAGCGTTAAATAAGAGTTATTGCTGTATGAAGCGGATAAAAATGGAGCCAAGACCCGGGGGCAGTGCCCGGCATCTCCACCTAAGTGTATAAGGTGTATTTAGGTGGGGATGACACAGGATCGATTGGGTCAGAAGTATTGAAGTGGACAGCACGGTAGGCGATGACCGTTAATCAAGCAAAAACCGTAAATGCAAACGACAGCGTTTATTCTTTGGCAGCGTGAGTTGCCTAGGGTAGGAAATACCTCGTAACAGAAACAACCAAGCCCACTTCGGTGGGCTTTTTTTTGGCTTGTGTCAACGTAATGCTGGGCTACCGCGTTATATATGTATGCAAGACAAAAAACAACTTGATGACTATGAAACGAAAGCGGATAAAACCGAACCGTTTCAGGAACAGTATTTGCCCACCGGTTATGATTGGAGACAATCCAATTGTGATGAGAGACGCAGTACACCATGTCGTCGAACTGACAATGTCCGGCATAAATTTCATTAACCTAAAGGAACTCTAAATGAAAACCATCGCTACTGTTATCGCTACTTTGGTAGCAACTGCTGCTTTTGCCACCGAGCCTGCCAAGACTGCCGCACCTGCTGCTGCTGCAAAATGTGATCCTGCTAAAGACAAGACTTGCAAGGTAGAAGCCAAGGCAACGCCTGTCAAAAGTGAAGCACCTGCTGCCAAGGTCGAAACAAAAACAACTGAGCCTGCAAAGAAGTAATCCATCTGAATTAGATGACGACGACTATGACGACTATGACGACTTTCCTGATCTTCATGTGGCATATCGTCGTCCCAGTCTAATACCGTGCAATGATCAATGTCATGACCACGATCAAGATGAATTGTCTGACCATGTGTTAGTTAGACTGGCTGTGGCCCGAGCCAAGGCATTGCAGGTCTTGACCAGAAAGGTTGCTTAGGCAACCTTTTTTGTTTATAATAAGTATTAAAGGACAACTCAACATGATTGACTGTATGATTTTAGGCGACAGCATTGCTGTAGGTACACATCAGTTCAGACCCGAATGCGTGGCCCATGCTCGTGGAGGTATCAACAGCTGGCAGTGGCGCAAAGAATATCTAGAACGAGATCAAGGTAACAATCTTGCTGCCGAAACAGTGATAATCAGCTTGGGATCCAATGATCATCGAGGCGTAAAAACTCTAGAAGAAATATCAAGAATACGGTTGGCAGTACGAGCCAAACGAGTATTTTGGATATTGCCGGCTATCAACCCTGATATACAAGCCCGTATACGGGAAGTTGCTGCCGGGTTTGGAGATACTGTTTTAGAAATCAACAGATTACAACCTGATGGTATTCATCCCAGTTGGGCAGGCTACAAAAACATTGCCGAAAGAACAAAATAATGGGCAAACAAACTGAATACTTTGACAGCATTGGCTATCGACCCAAGTACTGGATCGGCGATCGTGTGTTTGGCCACTGGAACAAAATACCATTTGTGGGCAGTGTGGGCAACGACACTGTGATTGACAATACTGGTCCACGCATCTCGATACACTTGGATTTGCCAATTCAATTTGAACAAAAGATTCACCGCATCATAGTGGTCCGTCACCGAGATATAAAAAAACTGGTTCCAATGGATTAGTAAATAACAGTATGAAAATTGACACAGCATACAACAATCAACTGCACAGGCTTCAAGACGTAAAACACGTGGACCAACAGCATCAGGAAAAAGTACAAGAAGCTGCTCGAGCAAAATTTCAACACCAGGTCGAAGAAGCCCATCGCATCGAAATCAATCGTCGCATGAATCGTCCAGGGCAAAACATTGATAAAATGGCCTAACGTCGTTATAGAAAATTTCAATTGCAAAACTGTTGTTTGTAGTTGACAACTATAGTAAATATCTGTACAATGATATTTTACAGAAAGGACCTTATGTCAATCACAATCAAAAACTTAGAAAGCGCACTGGCCGGAGAAAGCCAAGCACACATCAAGTATCGTTACTTTGCAAAGATCGCTAGAGAAGAAGGCTACGAAGACGTCGCTCAACACTTTGAGCACACAGCAGATCAAGAACTCTTGCACGCCTGGAGCCATTTGGAACTGCTGATTGGAAAACCTAGCACACGTGAATGTTTGGAAAAAGCCATCGAAGGTGAGACCTATGAATTCGAAACCATGTATCCTGAATTCCGCAGAGCAGCCGAGCACGAAGGCAATGCCCGTGCAGTGATTGAAGCTGCCCATCAGATCGCCGAGAGCCAAGAGCATGCAGAGCAGTTCAAGTCTGTGCTGGCTCGTGCAGAGAAAAAGTTTGCAGCATTGTCTCGCATTGAGCAACGCCATGCAGCAGCATATCAATCAAAATTGGAGGCACTATAATGGAACACGTTTGTTTAGTATGTGGGCATGTCCACGATGAAGCTACTGAAGGCACCTGGGACTCGTTGCCCGACACATTCACTTGCCCAGAATGCGGTTGTGGTCGGGAAGATTACGAAGAAATAATTATCTGATGAAAATTGCCGAAAACAATTGCTTTTTTGTCAATAGGCATATATAATACACTATGATTATGCAACAAGCCCAACTGTCCCGAGAGATACCCTCACTCAACTATGCGAGTGAGGCGCTGGATTATGACTTCAGCGGGCCTAGTGATATTTGATACTACACAAATTTCACGAAAGACCCGCCAACTAGGCGGGTTTTTTTTTGGTGGTTGACCACTAATTGCCCAACTGCTACAATAGCGGCAAATAGGGAAAAACAGCAAGATTTGTAAAGTCCTTCCAAATTGTAGGGCTTTACAAAACGAGTTGACCAGTATTGCACTTGGTGTTATACTAGAGACTAGTTAGAAAGCAGCACAGTGCATCGACACAGTGCAGCAAGGTTCATTAAAAATACAATTTTGTATGGTGTACCCAGATTCAGTTCTGGGCACTATATGTAAACACAGTTATACAGGTTACCCACACCGTTAGGTAAGTTGATCAGGATTATGGGATTTGAAGCGCCCGCCGTAGCTCGGCTACTCCCTCACTTACATGAAATAGGCACTCACTGAGCCTCAGTTGATCCGGAAACGCGACGGAATATGTGGGCAGTAATGACAGTTGATAAACATAAGGGTAGCCATCTGATGTTTGTTGACACGTTCCTGAATAAGTGTGTTTTCATATAGTGTTTATTGAATTGCATTAGATTCCTTTTAACATACGTTCGCACGGCGCTCTTGTGTGTTAGATTTCTTTTAGTGTGATTCAATAAGTTTTATGGAGCATTCGTCTATCGGTTAGGACAGTGGGTTTTCAGTCCACTAAGAGCGGTTCGACTCCGCTATGCTCTACCAAGTTATGGAGAAGCGGGTGCTACGGCATCTGTTATCCACCAAGTTTTGTAAGTGTAGATGTAGCGAAAGTAAGGCGTCGAAAACCTTATGAGGCAACGGTTCGAGTCCGGCAACATGGCAACTGCTAAGTATCAACTATTACTACGTACCTCTATCCTGTCGGCCGCGTTTAAGAAAATACAGGTAGAATGGCAGCAATGAGTGAGGTGCTGCTACTTACAAATTCAATTCGTAAGAATCCCGTTACTACTTTCGATAAAGTAGCGTTTGATTAGCGATAGAGATCCGGTGGCAGAAGACCGTTAGCGGAGCAATCCTGAATCTGATAGGCAGTTCCCTCTGCACACAGACGTTAGAATAAAAGGGATGGACAGAGTAACTGCTCAATCAAGGGCTGGTGTGGAAACCAGTAGCTTGTCCTTATTTGGTCTTAAAGTGTTCATGGACGCACGACGGCTTGTCACGCCGTAAGAGTGGGGATCGTTACCCCCTAAGACCGCCAAGTTTTGTAAGTGTCAGCAAGAGAAAGTCACGCTATACTGTATTCTTCGAAGGTGCTTTATAGTAGAAGGTAGCGGGTTCGATGCCCGGCTGGTCGCTTGATTGGGACCGGCATACAATTGGCGTATCATCTGGACCTAGTATCCCAAGTGACGTACCGATCCTCGCTCGAGCTTGTTAATTCGAGGGAATGGTAGCAATAGTGTGGTGCTACTACTTGCAAATTCAATATCAGCCCCGGTGATGTAACTGGTAGCCATGTTGGTCTTAGAAACCAAATTCTGGGAGTTCGAGTCTCCCCTGGGGCACCAATCAAACAAGCGAGTGTGGCGTAATGGTAGCCGCATCAGACTTAAAATCTGAGGTCGTAATGGCGTGCCGGTTCGAGTCCGGCCACTCGTACCAATTCAGGAAGATGATGCAGCGGGGATGGTCCTGCGACTGGCCTTGAAAACCAGGTTCTCTTAACAGGGATGGGGTTCGACTCCTCCGTCTTCCGCCAATTTTACCAAAATCAGTTGACCACTAAAAACAATGGTGTTATACTAGATAAATACATACTGCGGTGTATGGAAGTGGTCATCCGTCCGGTCTCATAAGCCTGAAATCGCTGGTTCGAATCCAGCCTCCGCATCCATTTTAACCCGTGTTGTATAAATACAACACAAGATATTTTGAGAGGTTGACTTCTCGAGATATATAACGTATAATTGATACTATGAAAACGCAAATCTGTTCACTGTTGATTAAACCCATGCATCAGGCAAGTACCTGGGCGCGTGGCTATGGTCGCGTGAATACATTTCCAGGAGCCCGCGGGTCCTTGAGGAGTCATATACTGTAACAAGTATCAAGACATACCTAAAAGGACCCTGGAACTAAAAACTCCGGGGTTTTTCATTTTGTAGAGTCAAATAGTGTGAATAGGTAACGTGGACCTAGCCTGCACTTTAAACATGGGCAAACGGGCGGCCTCGGGGATAGAGTCTCTCATGTGAGACAAAAGATCCGAGCGTATTAAAACAGATTGCGTACCCGTTGCTGGCCGCTTAACAGAAATGTTATTCCCTAAGCATACAGTCTGTTTTAATACACACATTCGCAAGAGTGTGTTAAGTTTTTGGAGACGTGGCAGAGTGGTCGATTGCGGCAGACTGTAAATCTGTTCTTAACAGCGCGGTGGTTCGAATCCATCCGTCTCCACCATATTCGGGGGATTGGTATACTTGGCTAACACATCTGCTTTGCAAGCAGAAGCAAACGGTTCGAATCCGTTATCCTCCACCAGTTTTATTGGGACATTGTGTAATGGTAGCACAACAGACTTTGACTCTGTCAGCCTAGGTTCGATCCCTAGTGTCCCTGCCATTACCAAGATAGCTCATCAGGTAGAGCACCGGTCTGAAGAACCGGGTGTGGTTGGTTCGAGTCCAACTCTTGGTACCAACAACATGTAGCGGTGGCAGAGTGGCCCAATGCATGGGATTGCAAATCCCAAAAACCGTGAGTTCAAATCTCACCCGCTACTCCAAGTCAAGTCCATACAGCCCCTTGACGGCTTCGTCCCTGGACTGTTTTTTTACCGCCTTGGCTCAATTGGATAGAGCACTGGATTACGAATCCGGGGGTTGGGAGTTCGAATCTCTCAGGTGGTACCATTTGTTTTTATGGTGTCTGTCGCCAAGTGGTAAGGCCTCGGGTTGTGATTCCGATATGCGTGGGTTCGATCCCCATCAGACACCCCAGTTTTGGTTGTGTGACGTAGACGGATGCGTACCGCCCTCATAAGGCGAGGAGGTTGGATCGATGCCAACCACAACCACCATGTGTATCCATAGTGTAATGGCAGCATCGCGGTCTCCAAAACCGTCAGTCTAGGTTCGAGTCCTAGTGGGTACGCCAAGTTTTTTAGACACTGTTAATTCAGTATAAGTATTTTCACGGAACGGTCCTATAATGGTATTAGAGCAGATTGCTAATCTGTCGCTCGGCGTAATCCGGGTTCTGAGTTCGAGTCTCAGTCGTTCCGCCAAGTTTATTCCCCGTTAGCACAGTTGGTAGTTGCGCGACACTGTTAATGTCGATGTCCGTGGTTCGAGCCCACGACGGGGAGCCAGTTTAATTTAGGAAAACAATGTCATCATTCAATACACACAACGACCCTATGAAACATCACAGTGGCAAACCCCGACTGGGTCCATTGAATGTTGCACAGTTGACAAAAATGTTGGAGAGTGCCAGACCCAAGCACCGAGCAAAGATTCAACGTGCCATAGACAAAAGATCAAAGACATCCTAACAATCACGCCCTACTAGTACAATGGCAGTACACTGGTTTTGTAATCCTGTGATGGCAGTTCGATTCTGTCGTGGGGCACCAAATTTTTCAAAGGAGAACGTATGGAACGATATAAACAACTGCTTCGTATCCAGCGTTGTATCCTGGGCGAAGTAGATCACGAAGTAACTGTTCGCAATATCAACGGCAACTATCACTGCCGTGTGTATGTTAACGGTGAACTCAATCAAGAAGCAGTCTGCTTGAACAAGCGTGACATCAGTCACACCTGCCGTAGTCTGTTGCGTTGGGAAGACAAGTGCGGCAACTTTAGCGAATTTGCTACTGCGGCTCGAGCACGACTCAACAAAGAACACATTTAAAAGGAAAATCACATGAAACGTTCAGCAAAACGATAGTGTCGATCCGGATCCCATGTAGGTCTGGGTTGGCACGTGAAAGACAATTTTACATACCAACCCTCTAAGATGTTAAGGCAGCATGCCGGACTCTTAATCCGTGACGTCCGAGTTCAAATCTCGGTGGAGGGACCAACATGGGATCGTGGTGAAATGGTTATCACAGCAGACTTTTAATCTGCCAGTTCAGGGTTCGAATCCCTGCGGTCCTACCATATAAAAACATACTGATTGATAGAGTAGCGAAGTCTGTCTTTAAGGTAGCTCCTGACAGTGTGTTTCTATATGGTATTATATAAATGCTTTCTGTAGTAGCTACACTGGAACAACACTGAACTTCACTAGCCCGCGGCGTGTGAACAAGTGCCAGGAAGAGCAGGGCTACCAGGGATTCAAGCGCCGCAGAGAGCACCTATATGATAACATGGCCGGTTAGCTCAGGGGGAGAGCATCGTCTTGATAAGGCGAGGGTCGATGGTTCGAAACCATCACCGGCTACCAAAAGACAGTTCATTATGATTTATACACTGGGATGTAGTTTTACAAAATGGTATTGGCATACCTGGAGCGATTGGTTGAGCGAATATTCTACCGATACTGTTATCAACCTGGCCTGGCCTGGACGCAGCAATCAAACACAGTATTGGGAACTCCTGTCAAGATCCAAAGACATCACCCAAGACGACACTGTGATCATCATGTTGAGTGGCAGTAATCGTGTCACAACCTGGTACGACCAAGACTGGATTGATCAGCATGATTGTGAAGGATTCTTTCCAGCAGCTGGAAGGCTAGAATGCTCGCCAGTGCCCTGGCGCGGATTATATCGCACACATCCTGATCACGAAACAAGTCTTACACACATGATTGTGGATAATTTTTCTACCATATACCAAATCCAACATCTGTTGAATCAGATTGGGTGTCGTTATCACATGGTGTTTTGGCAAAATCCCTGGTTTGATGTTAGGCCTGCTGTGACCAATGATTCTTGGAGGTATCGTTGGGATAGTTGCCATCAACTGTCCTCAAGTGAATTGCACACTGCAAGTGAAATCTTAAAGATTCCAGCAGTTTCAAATCTGTTGTCTCTAGTTGACTGGAACCGATTTTGTATGCCGCCCAAAGATCCACAGGATCCACAATCTTATCAAGGGCTATGGGAGTACAAGACTGCTCGGCAGTGTACCCAAGAATATTTAGAATGTGTACACTCTGACCCACATCCTGATGCACTGATTCAGCATGATTTCCTGGTTGAAATAATACTAGGGCAGTCATTGCAAAACAACAGCATCCGAGCTCGAGCACGAGACTTGGCCCTTCTGTGTTTGTCTCATGATGTAAAGATGTCGTATCAAGACTTGATACCAATCTCGGCCCAAAACACTTTGAGAAAAGTTTACGAATGAAAAACATTTTATTAATTGCATCATTTGGATCAGGGTCTACTTATTTCCAAAGAGCAGCCACTTTCTGGATTAGAGAACTGATACAACCTAATTTTGTCAACCCGCACGAATTGCTAAATGGAATCGGTGTTGGAGAGCAAGGTTATTTGATAAAAAAATGGGCTGACGTCAATGCACAGAGTTTTGACGAGCTGTCCCAGCTGTTGTCATCCAGTGCCGATCCTGTGCTGGTGCGATTGGCCTATGACCATTGGCTGAATCGCAGAGAAACCAAATCGCAGCAAGAATTATTTACAGAATACTTACGCAATAATTTCACAGTGTTTGGCAGCGTACGAGACGATATTTTTGATTATGCATTGAGTTATGCTGTGCGACGCTGCACTGATCGACCTGCATCACAGCAGATCAACAATGTACACAGTGCCAAAGATCGTGTGCGCTTGTATGGAGATAAAAGATTTGAAGTTGACACAGATATTGTTGTACAACAATCACAACAATATCTCAACTATCGCAATTGGTTGAGTAACACATTTCCCGGATTTGTTCCGTTGTTGTATGAAGAGTTGTCAAGTGATATTGATACAGTGCTGTGCCGGTATTTTCCCGCTGAACAAACCATCAAACAAAAATATGGCATCAGCATTGCTGAGTACACACAGTATCATTATGAGATTAGCAAAAACATCGATCTAGAATTTGATGCACACATGATTTCGGCCGTTGAGGCAATTGATAACACACTGTCAATCATGTGCAGTGATCAAGTCATGCTTGACACCATCCCTATCAAATCTACCACTCCCACAGACAAGCGGCAGATGGTGACAAATTTTGTGCAGTGTGTTGATGCGTACAATAGCTGGGCTAGAGATAACAATCTGCCCGATTATCTGCCAAACTAATAATCAAATAACAGTTGACAGGTAATATAAGTAAGTTTATAATGTACGCTGTGTAGCACCAAAAAAAATATGCGGGGTTCGTAAAATGGTATTACCCGAGCCTTCCAAGCTCGAGTCAGGAGTTCGATTCTCCTACCCCGCTCCAAGTTTTAGGGAGTTGGCTTCTGTACATAATGTCGTTATGCCAACTTTAAACAACAAAGATCTCACGCACTCAACGATCGTAGAGGTTGTGCCCTAATTTTTATAGAGACTCTCCCTGACAGGCGGAGTATAATAGGAAAAGTTGTCTGTCACAAATTTTTTGCCTGGTTAGCTCAGGGGTAGAGCATCTCGTTTACACCGAGAGGGTCCGCGGTTCGAAACCGTGACCAGGTACCATGAATATGATTGAATACATCACAACGTTTTTTGCCCTGTTCTGCATAGATATTTTCTACACATACTATCTAAGAGCAGTAGCAGATGGCCAAGCCATAATCGCCAGCTCATGGTCTGTGGTTGTTACCATCCTGGGAGCATTTGTAGTTATCAACTACACAACTGATCACATGCTACTGGTGCCAGCTGCATTGGGCGCATTCTGTGGCACATTTGTGGGCATGCGATTGAAGAAGCAAGCAGAATAATTCGGAGTGTGGCGCAGTCTGGTAGCGCACCTGGTTTGGGACCAGGGGGTCCAAGGTTCGAATCCTTGTACTCCGACCAATTTTTTATAAGGAAGAAAGTAAATGAGAGCAAGTC
>Ga0209086_10004682_pt1 | contig 10082 bp, 9 predicted proteins | sample M_130207_XF_Meta_FD_187312 | JGI IMG/M metagenome (GOLD analysis project Ga0209086, IMG submission 187312) | Freshwater microbial communities from Lake Montjoie, Canada to study carbon cycling - M_130207_XF_MetaG (SPAdes) (version 2) | ecosystem: Environmental > Aquatic > Freshwater > Lake...
AATTCGTGAGGCTAGCGATGCCCCAATTGCCGATCCAACAAATGCTGGTGCTGCCATCGCTGCAAGAACTCTTAGGTCAGGCTTAATTTGACGGCGATACATGGCCGCAGCTGTTGTAGTTCCAAAGACTGATCCCAATTTATTAGTTCCAAGAACTGTGACCGTATCTGTTTTGGGCAAACCAATGAGAAGTGCTGGAAGTTGAATTAATCCCCCACCACCTGCGATTGAATCTACAAATCCTGCAAAAAAGGAGGCAGAGATGAGAAAGAGGCCCGTAGCAAAGGTTAAGTCAGCAAACACTTTTTTAGGCTAGTAACTTGGTGATTGCTGACACTGCATCTGCAACAACAACTTCACTCTTATCCCCGCTCTTACGGACACGGACTTCGACTTTGCCTTCAGCTAGCGCTTTACCAACCACCACAATAATTGGATTACCTATCAACTCAGCATCCTTGAACTTAACACCCGCACTTGCATCACGGCGATCATCGAGCATGACAGAGATGCCCGCAGCTTCTAACTTTTGACCAATTTCAAGGGCTATATCAAATGGCAGGTTTTCTTTACCTGTGGCAACGATATGTACTTTCGCTGGAGCGATTTCTGCTGGCCAGTTAAGCCCAATCTCATCACTTGTTTGTTCTGCAATAGCTGCAACTGCGCGTGAAACGCCAATACCGTAAGAACCCATAGTTACTACTTGGGATTTACCGTTGTGATCTAAGACCGTAAGGCTTAGTGCCTCTGCATACTTGCGACCAAGTTGGAATATATGACCGATTTCAATAGCACGATCAATAATGATTTCAGTATTGCAATCAGGGCAGTTATCACCGGCGCGTACTTCAGCAGCTTCAACGTATGCATCAGGAGTGAAGTCACGGCCATTAACTACATAACGTGCGTGGTGATCCTTCTTATTTGCACCACTAATCCATGAAGTTCCTGGTGCTACACGTGGATCAGCTAGAACCTTAATTCCAGATTTAGCTGCATCCTGTGGTCCGATATATCCCTTAACAAGTGAAGGATGTTTAGCGAAGTCAGCCTCTTCAAATACTCGAAGTTCATGAACTCCACCAAGATTTTCTTGTAAGCGCTTTAAATCAACTTCGCGATCACCTGGAACCAAAACTGCTAACGGTTTACCATCGGCCATCAACATAATATTTTTCAAAGTATCAGCTGCGGTATGTCCCCCACCAAATTGGGCATTCATGAGATCAACAAGTGAATCAATAGTTGGTGTGTTTGGTGTGTTCAACACTTCAAGTGCTGGTGTGGCTGAGGCATCACCGGCTGGCACTTTCGTAACCATTGCTTCAACATTTGCTGCAAAACCACACTTTGGACACAGAACATATGTGTCTTCACCAGTTGAACATGGAGCTAAGAACTCTTCAGATTTAGAGCCACCCATTGCGCCAGAGACAGCTTTAACAATGTTGTATTTCATTCCTAAGCGATTAAAACAACTGACATAGGCATCACGATGCTTTTGATAGGAAATCTCTAAACCTGCATCATCGATATCAAATGAATAAGAATCCTTCATCACAAACTCACGCCCGCGGATGATTCCACTACGAGGGCGTGCCTCATCGCGATACTTAGTTTGAATTTGATAGATAGAAAGTGGAAGATCTTTATAGGATGAATACTCACCTTTAACCATCAAGGTAAACATCTCTTCATGTGTTGGTCCTAGTAGATAATCTGCGCCGCGGCGATCTTGAAGGCGAAACAGGGATGGTCCGTACTCTTCCCAACGATTTGTTGTCTCATATGCCTCACGGGGCAAAAGCGCTGGGAAATGAACTTCTTGAAATCCTGCTTGATCCATCTCTTGGCGAATTACATTTTCAACGTTGCGAAGTGTGATTACTCCAAGAGGTAGCCAGGAATAAATTCCAGCTGCAATTCTGCGAATATATCCCGCTCTTACTAATAAGCGATGGCTGGCAACTTCAGCATCTGCTGGGTCATCGCGCAATGTACGCAAAAAGAGCGTAGACATTTTTAGCATGGGACGAGCCTACCGAACATCAACAGAGGGTTGCCCTGAAGCAACGCCCGCGGCTTCCATTTCTTCGGCTAATCGCATCGCTTCTTCAATTAAAGTTTCAACGATTTGAGCCTCCGGAACAGTTTTAATAACTTGGCCCTTAACAAATATCTGGCCCTTGCCATTTCCTGATGCAACTCCAAGATCTGCTTCGCGTGCCTCTCCTGGGCCATTAACAACACAGCCCATAACAGCAACGCGCAAAGGAACTGTCATTCCTTCCAATCCAGCTTGAACCTTTTCTGCCAGTGAATACACATCAACTTGGGCACGACCACAAGAAGGACAAGAAACAATTTCTAGTTTGCGTTGACGAAGATTGAGTGATTCTAGAATTGAAATTCCGACCTTGACTTCTTCAACTGGTGGGGCTGAAAGGGAAACACGAATTGTGTCACCGATGCCTTCTGCTAACAAAATTCCAAACGCAGTTGCTGACTTAATTGTTCCTTGGAAAATTGGACCCGCTTCAGTCACACCTAAGTGCAAAGGATAGTCACACTTTGCCGCAAGAATGCGATAAGCATTGACCATAGTTACAGGGTCATGGTGCTTAACCGAGATTTTAATGTCTGAAAAACCATGCTCTTCAAATAGTGAGGCTTCCCATAGAGCTGATTCAGCTAAAGCTTCTGGTGTTGCTTTGCCATACTTTGCAAGAAGGCGTGGATCTAATGAACCAGCATTAACGCCAATACGAATTGGAATTCCAGCATCTCCTGCAGCTTTTGCAACTTCTTTTACTTTGTCATCAAATTGCTTGATGTTGCCAGGATTTACTCGAACTGCGGCGCAGCCGGCATCAATTGCTGCGAAAATATATTTAGGTTGAAAATGAATATCTGCGATGACGGGGATCTGTGACTTCTTAGCAATCTGTGCCAACGCATCAGCATCATCTTGACTTGGAACTGCCACGCGAACAATCTGACATCCTGAAGCGGTTAACTCTGCAATTTGCTGCAAAGTTGCATTCACATCTGCTGTAAGAGTTGTGCACATTGACTGCACGCTGACCGGAAAATCACTTCCAACGCCAACTTTGCCCACCATCATCTGACGCGTCTTTCGGCGAGGGCTCAACGTTGGGGGTGGTGCGCTTGGAATTCCTAAATCAACCATGGCGCTATTGTGCCGTAAGAATGCAAGTTGTGCTAAAGATTAAGAACGACTGGATTAACGATGTCTGCAATCAGGAGCAGAACCGTAAGGGCTGCCAGGATAACGAAGACCACCATGGTTATTGGGGTCAGCAAAGTCACATCAATTGCTGCCGGGCGTGCTCGGCCACGAAGGCGTGCAATAAATGCACGAAACTCATCGGCTATAGCAACTGCCATATGGCCACCGTCGAGTGGCAATATCGGCAAGAGATTAAATAGACCAACGAAGATATTTAAACTAGCAATAATTAAAATAAATGTTGATAGACGCTCAGTTATCGAAAGCGCATCACTACCCACTGCTTGCCCAGATACCCGTGCAACACCAACAACACCTACTAAACCATTTGGATCACGGGTCTCCCCTGACACGGTTTGTCCCCACAAAGCAGGGATCTTTGAAGGAAGCTTTATGAGTGACTTAACACTTTGAACTAAGAAATCCTTGGTAACAATCCCTGCATTCTTTATTGAAGTAACAAGATCAGAGCGCTTAATACCAACATCATTAATGATTCCAAGCACATAGCGCTCTGTGCCATCAATAGTTTCCAGCTTAGCCGAAGCAGTGATCGTGACTTGCTCTCCACCACGCGCAATCAATAAAGTCAGAGGAGCGCCATTGGAGTTACGGATAATTTGCACATCCTTATACCAATTCTCAATTTGCTTGCCATTGATAGCTAGAACTTCATCTCCTGCGAGTATGCCTGCAGATTGAGCCGCTGATCCTTTTACTACCTGATTAATTGTTGGAAGTAGTTGGTTAGTGCCCACTCCAGCAAATAGAACAAAGAGGAGAATGTAGCCAATAACAAAATGAAGGAAAGAACCGGCGCCAAGCACAATTAACTTATGTGAAGATTTTGCAGTATAGAAAGCACGTGACTCTTCACCTTCGGGCATAGCATCATCCGGAGTCATTCCCTCAATCTTGCAATATCCACCTGCAGGAATCGCTTTGAGGCCAAACTCAGTTTCACCGCGCTGTGTTGACCAAATCCGTGAACCGAAGCCTAAAAAGAATTCACTCACCTTCATTCCATAGCGTTTGGCTGTTAAGTAATGGCCAAACTCATGAATCATGACAGAGAGAAGTAAGGCGACAATAAAGCCAAGAATTCCAATGATCTGCATTATGGGGCCAATCGTAGTAGATGTGCTTGAGCAAGCATACGAACATCATCTTCGATGGCACTGACATTTTTGGAAAGACTCAAACCCACTACAACTCCACCACGCATTTATCGATCCAGAAGATTTTGAGTTGGTGAATATGTAGTTCCTGAACGACGTTTTGCAATCGCACTCAGTGCCTCTAAAACAACTCGGTTAGCCAAAATCGCGGTGATATCTGCGCTATCAAAAGCTGGTGCAACTTCAACAACATCAATGCCCACAACTGGTAGTTCAAGACAGATTCTGCGCACAGACTCTAAAAGCTCACGACTAGTCATTCCCCCTGGCTCAGGAGTTCCCGTTCCTGGAGCCATTCCTGGATCAACGACATCTATATCTACTGATAGGAAAACGCCATCGCACTCATTGGTTAGAATTGAAAAAGATTCATCTAGGACAGTATTGAGTCCACGGTGGTGAATCTCAGTCATTTCATATGAGCGCATCCCTTGATCGCGCATCCAATCTAGGGTCTTTGCATCTGGCCAATAGCCGCGTAAACCTAACTGTAAGAAACGATCTCCCCGCACTGTTCCTGTGTCAATTAAACGACGCATAGGTGTGCCATGACCAACTAATGCTCCCCATTGATCTTCGCCTGTGTCGGCATGTGCATCAAAGTGAATCATTGAAATCTTTCCTAAACCGCGGTGGCGCGCGATTCCTGCAACATCAGCAGATGCAATTGAATGATCTCCACCAAGAATTACGGGAATTGCACCAGCTCGCGAAATCTTTTCTGTAGCTTGAGCTAATACTTCTAGCGATGCTACTAAATCACTACCGGGCATTAATAGATCTCCCGCATCGACAACTTTCATTTCCTTTAATGCATCAATGCGCAAAGCTAAATGTGGACGCTCAGCATCATGTGGCAAATAGTCGCCTCCGCGTATTGCCTGCGGACCAAACTTTGCACCTGATCGATGTGATGTTCCGCTATCAATGGGTGCACCAACAATGACCACATCAGCATCGGCGTAGGTCGAAGGAATATCTAAATCACAGCGCTCGATTCCAAGAAATGTGAAATCGGGCCCATACATATTGCCGTGATTAACCATGGATTAAGAATAGAGGTAAAGCTTAAGAATCAAAGCCCAAGCCCAAAACATCAAGTAATCTCAGCCATAAATTGCGCTTGCCTTGATTTTGATCGGCCCTGTTGATTGACCACTGCGTGAAGCGGATAAAAATAAACTTTAATGGCTCAGGGGGAAATGGCAACGGCTTCTTTCTAACCATCTTCAAACGAGTGCGTTCGTTATCAACCTTATCCAGAAGATCTAACATCACTTGTGCACCAAATCTAGTTGAGCCAACACCTAGACCTGTAAAGCCCAATACATATGCAACCCGCCCACCATAAGCTTTGCCCCAAAATGGCGAGAACCGTGAACATGTATCAATTGCTCCGCCCCAACCATGTGTGAACTTCACTCCTTTTAACTGCGGGAAAGTTTCTAAGAACGCCTTCGCCAAGTGCGCATATGTTTCAGCATCTGTTTCATACTCTTGGCGTACTTTGCCGCGGAAATTATAAATAGCGTCATAGCCGCCCCATAAAATCTCATTATCTTGAGTTAAACGGTAATAATGGAATTGGTTTCCAGCCTCTGATAGACCTTCACGGCCATCCCAACCAATGGATTTCATCTGTACTTTAGTTAGAGGTTCTGTGACTAATTGAAAGTCATAAACCGGCACAACATATTTGTGAGCGCGTTTAACTAGGGATTTAAAAACATTGGTTGCAAGTGCAACTTTTTGTGCATAAACAGAACCATAAGGTGTGTGCACAATCATTGCGCCACTTGTGTGCTCTAACCATTCAACATGGGTATTTTCAAATATCTTCACACCCAACCTCAAACATGCTCTCTCTAATCCCCATACCAACCTCGCTGGATCAACCAGTGCAGTTCCATCTGGATCCCATAGTGCTGCCTTGGATAACGGTGAGTTAACGCGTGCCTGTATTTCATCTTGACCCAGAACTTCTACATTGTCTCCAAATGAGTTTCGAAGATTTGCCTCATCTACCAAGCCTTGAATCTGCCACTCTTCATTGGCAATGCGTAGCTCGCCGGTCCATTCAAATTGGCAGTCAATCCCATATCGTTTAATAGTTTCTTCAATGAGATCTAAATTCTCTCGACCCAAACGTTCAATAACGGCCATCTCATCTTTAAATCTGCTGTATCCATTCATAAAGCCATGGGTCAATGAATAGCTACAAAATCCACCATTTCGCCCTGAGGCACCGGCACCGGTTTCACGTTGTTCAACAATGATTACTTCACGTTCGGGATTTTGTTCTTTTGCAATTAATGCAGTCCATAAACCGGTATAGCCAGCACCCACCACACATAAATCTGTGGTGACATCACCAATTAATGTTGGATTTGGTTGTGGTTCCAGGGGATCTTCATCCAGCCAATACAAAGCCGGCTGCATATGTGAAAGATGCTTGAGAACGTAAGGGTCGATGGTTGCCATCGCGCTATCCGGCCTTAACCGGAATCACCCCTTCAATCACTACTCGTAGTTGGCCCGGGTCCTCCGGAACCTAACCCCACGGCGCAGATTCTCTTAAACAACCTGTAGTTCGCTGTGGACTAGGCAAATATTAGCGGGTTTTCCTTCGTTTCACTAGTTGACTCGCAATAACTATGGCTAATGCCAAGAAAAACATCGCAGAACCAATCACGTTGGCTTGTGCGGGAATTCCACGTGCGGCAGAAACATATACAAATTTGGGGAATGTAATCAGGGTTCCTGAGTTGAAATTAGTAATAATAAAATCATCAAAAGAAAGACTGAAGGCCAATAGCGCAGCCCCTGCAATACCTGGTGCTACTAGCGGCAAAGTAACTCTGCGGAATGTTTCAAGTTCATTGGCGTAGAGATCCATTGCAGCTTGTTCTAGACGCGGATCAAGGGATGCAATACGAGCTTTAACTGTGACCACCACAAAGGAGATACAAAATACTACGTGTGCAATTACTGTTGGCCAGAAGCCTGGATTAATTTTGAAGACTAAGAATAGTGAAAGTAGCGAAGCGCCAAGAACGATCTCAGGTGTTGCCATCGGTAAAAAGATAAGAAGGTTAGAACTTGAACGGCCCTTGAACTTGTACCGTCCAATTGCAAAGGCAATCATTGTGCCTAGAATTGTTGAAAAAATAGTTGCGAGTAGACCAATCTTTATTGAATTACCCAGGGCATTACACACTTCAGGTGCTCCGCAAGGATTTTGCCAATTACTTAAAGTAAAGCCCTTCCAGATTAAGTTGCTCTTGCCTGAGTCATTAAATGAGAAGACAAATGTGTAAGCAACTGGAATAAAGAGATATGTGAAACCAAAGATCATGTAGATGCGAAGCAGGTTACGCCCAAACCAACGTGAGAATCGAGCCTTAGCTGGAATGGTTGGGATGGAGGCGTCCTTAATCTTTTGGCTCAAACCAGCTCCTCCGTTCCTGCCTTGCGAATATATAAAGTAACAAGAATCAAGATTGCTGCCATCAGCGTGAAGGAAAGGGCAGCAGCCGTTGGATAATCAACAATCTTAAAATAGCGTGACTCAATCACGTTACCAATCATCTTTGTGTTAGGACTTCCCAAAATCGCTGCGTTGACATAGTCACCTGCAGCTGGAATAAATGTGAGAAGAGTTCCAGCAACAACTCCTGGCAAGGAAAGTGGAACGGTCACCCTACGAAAAGCTGTTATTCCATTGGCATAGAGATCCCCTGCTGCCTCAATTGTGCGAGGGTCAATACGCTCCAAAGATGCATACAGTGGCAATGTCATAAATGGCAAGAAGTTATAGGTCATACCTGCAACCACAGCTACTGAGGTCGAAGTCAAAGTGGTCTGTTGCCCAATGATGTGCAGGCTGCGAAGGCCAGGAACAACAAATCCCTCTTCTCCAAGAATCTGCTTCCAAGCAATGGTGCGTAGTAGAAAAGAAGTAAAGAATGGGGCAACAACTAACACAAGAAGAATGTTCTTGAACTTTCCTGATTTAAAGGCGATTGCATAGGCCAGTGGGTATGCGATTGCTAGAGCAAATACTGTAGCCAAAGTTGCATACACAAATGATCGACCAAACTGTTCCTTGTTTTCTACAAATGCCTGAATGTAGTTACCAAAGGCAAGAGTTTGTTCATATTGACCTGTATCACCACCTGCTATTGGTGTCTGAGTTGAAGTTTGGGCCAGGTTAATAATTGGCAGGATGAAAAAAGTAAAGAGAAATGCAAAACCTGGAAGAAGAAGCAGGTAAGGAGTACGTACCTTTGGAAAGGACACGTTATTCCTCCTCTAGTTCCTCAGGATTAACTTCTGTACCAGCTTCGATATCTTCATCGCCTCGAAGACCAAATGTGAAGGTTGGCTCCCATGAAATATTCACTTCATCGCCTTTATCAAATGGTGCAACACCATCATCATTTTGCTCAAAGACCATAACTTCCTGGCCCCAAGGCATAGCAACTACATACTGCGTGCTCACACCAATGTATGAAACATCTTCGATGTGTCCGCCAGTTAGCGTATTACCTCTCACAGCAGTTCCAAGACGTGAAATTCTAAATTTCTCTGGACGAATTCCCGCATAAAGTGAGTTATCAACTGCATGGCTGCGCTTTTTAGGCATAGTAATCTTTTGGCCAAAGAGATCAACAACTAAGTTATCGCCATCATTGCCTTCGATTTTGCCCTTAATCAAATTAGATTGACCCAGGAAGTTAGCAACAAATGCGGTTTCAGGATTGTCATAGAGATCTGCTGGAGAGCCCATCTGCTCAATCTTGCCCTCATTCATCACTGCGATCGTGTCAGCCATAGTCATAGCTTCTTCTTGATCATGTGTTACGTGCACGAAAGTTAAACCAACTTCGCGTTGAATCCATTTGAGCTCAATCTGCATCTGGCGGCGCAGCTTAAGATCGAGCGCACCTAACGGCTCATCTAAAAGCAATAACGCCGGGCGGTTAACAATTGCGCGAGCAAGTGCGATGCGCTGTTGCTGACCACCAGATAACTGCGTTGGCTTGCGCTCTGCTAAGTGTGGAAGCTCAACAAGGTTTAAAACCTTATCAACCTGCTCTTTCACATCTTTGATTCCGCGACGGCGAAGACCAAAAGCAATATTTTCAAAGATAGTTAAATGTGGAAATAACGCATAGTTTTGAAAAACAGTATTGATAGGACGTTGATACGGACGTGTAGTTGTGATGTCCGTATCACCCAGGTGAATACTTCCAACTGTTGGCTCTTCTAATCCTGCCACCATACGAAGCGTTGTAGTTTTGCCACAACCTGAAGGGCCAAGGAGAGCGAAGAAAGATCCTTTTGGAATTGTAAGAGTTAAATCATCTACCGCAGTGAAGTCACCGTATGACTTGGTAATGCGAGTTAGACGTAAGTCTCCCCTTGCAGATATTGGATCTTTCGCCACTAGTTTCCTTGAGCTTGCTGGAACGCTTCAGCCCACTTTGTCTCTTCATCTGGTGTGAGAGAACGGAAAACATTCAGGCGAGATGAAGTCTTTTCAGTTGGGAAGATGTACTCACTTGTTGCAAGCTCTGGAGCAATCTTTTCCATCTCAGCTTGTGCACCCTTGACTGGACACACATAGTTCACGTAAGCAGCAACTTCCG
>Ga0209086_10004683_pt1 | contig 10080 bp, 14 predicted proteins | sample M_130207_XF_Meta_FD_187312 | JGI IMG/M metagenome (GOLD analysis project Ga0209086, IMG submission 187312) | Freshwater microbial communities from Lake Montjoie, Canada to study carbon cycling - M_130207_XF_MetaG (SPAdes) (version 2) | ecosystem: Environmental > Aquatic > Freshwater > Lake...
AATTCAGCAGCAGAGTCATGGTTGATAGGCATGAATAAGATGACTGAATTTAACCCTATACGTTCATTAGAAAGTGTTGAGCTTGTTGCATGTGCTGTAGTTACAAAGTCACCTGTGTTATTAGACTTGCCTTCTACAAGGTTATTTACAACCTCTGATATTTCTCTAGGAGTGCCACCTATTTGTGGTAATTTACGATACATTATCTAGTACCTTGACCTTCTAGGTCTATATCTACTCCAATAGCATATAACCATGAACCTGTAGGGCTTACTTTAACTCTATGATAACGACCAGCACTTCTTAAAGAGCATCTATTTTCTGATGAAGCTGATACTGCTGTTGAGTATGTAATAGTGTCATCTAACATACGCCTAGAAGCCACAGAAACGTCACCAGAGCCATTTTCTATAATAGGTCTAGCTAGTTTAGCCACCGAATTATAACCATCCTCTATATCGCCTGTAGTTAATGTAGCGGTTGTAGTAGCACCTGTAAAGGTAACTATTTTAGCATCACGAACAGCACCAAATAAGAGTTTACCACCTGTCCATAACCTATCGTCTAAAGATGTTGCAATAGACTCTAAAGCACCAAAAGCATCCAAGTCCTCAAGCGTTACTCCAGAAGTTGCGATAGATGATAAGTAGTCTGTATCTGTTTCAGCAGATGCCCATTTTTTAGTTTGAAAATTATAAATAAGTAATGAACGACCAGAGTCAGTATTAGGATAGTTCCATACCACTAGGTTATTAATAGCATCTATAGCAGTAGACATATCATTAATATTATTTAAGTCTACATGGGTAAAGAAGTATTTGTCTATCTTGTCTGCACCAATACCTACAATGTTTGTGCCATCACAAGCATAGAAACCATCATCTGATAAGAAATAAGTAGTCGCACCATAGTGGGCTATACTGCCACCAGAAGTGCATCCTAAACCCCTAGAAATAGTGTCAAATTGGAAGAATAAAGGGCTGCCAATGTATGACATTCTAACCAGACCACGTTCTAATAAGACTAAACCAAACTCGCCACCTGTAATGCCTTGTATATCGCCACCATCGCTGATTATCTGATAGTCTGACTGACTTGCACCACCGCTAGTCCAATCCGTTTCATCATTGATGTCTGACCATTGAACTTTGTTAGGTGTTCCACTAATGTTAGCTGCGACTACAAAGTCCCTTACGACTGTGATATACTTACACACAGGAGCAGAGGCATTTACATCTGCAAATAATGATGAGCTATTCACAGTCCATGCTTGTATTTTAGCTTGGTTATTAGTGGCTAATAAAGTATCACCAAATTGTACAAACTGCCATCTATCAGAGCCACTATAGTTACCTGTTTTACTTACGTTAGTAAGGGCTAATGTTGCAGAATTATACTTAAAGAGTTTTGTAGCACCACCAGCAAATAATTGATTAATAGCACCAAACTTTCCTGCGTAGACATTATTTAAGTTCTCTGACGCATCACTAGAAAGGTTTACAACAGCAGGGAATGGTGCGTATCCTACACCTACTGGTACTACATTTGTAGCTTCTGTTAATGCACTAGAAAGTGATGGTTGGTCTGGTAACCACTCTGTAAATTCTATACGCTTTGTTGCCATGTTTTATCCTATTTGTGACCATGTATTAGAACCTGCTGTAGAGGTTGTCCATGTTTCTGTTCCTGTTGTAGCGGTAGTCCATGTTTCTGTGCCTGCGGTAGATGTAGTCCATTCCTCACCTAAACGATAACCTTTAGCGGTGACTGTAGCTGAAGCAGATACGACAGGGAATACATTAAATATCCTAAAGCCACTACCTGTAAATACCCCTGAACCATTTACCTTTGCTATACCTAGTTTAGTAAGGATGCCTGATGCTACTACTAAACCTGATGCTGTGATAGCACAAGAAGCAAATATAGTAGAGAACATATCACAAGTGACAGACGCAATACCATTGACATTAGCCACACCAAAATGTGTTGTACTAGCTAATGAGCTATAAGGTGTTTGAGCAAATGCACTTATGCCAAACATTAGTCAGCCTGTTCTGGCGTATGTTGATTGCCATTAGCGTGGTATCTAGCCCATTGTGCTAAAGCAGCTTGTTTAATTTTCTGTTTTGCTTCCATACTAAATTTTCGTCCTTTTCCAGCTATAGATATTTTATTACGAGTTTCTTGTGGCATTATACGACCTGTCATCCATTTAGAACTAGCAGGATTAGGCTTTCCTTTTAAAGCTAAAGATAATTTTAATCTATGTTCATCTGATTTAGGTTTTGCTAAACCAGTATGAATAGTTTTAGTAGCACTAGCTAAACATTTTTTAGCATACTCATAAGAATATGAATTCATTTTTCTATTACTGTTTAATGATGGGTTTTTAGTAAACATATATAATGCAAGTTGCATTTTTGACTTACTTTTACCATCATACATTTTAGATAATAATAAGTGAGAAATAAAATGTTCTTTAGCTGTAAGATAAACTAAATTATTTTTATTACCACCTCCTAAACTTTTAGGAATAATGTGATGTTTTTCTACATAACATCCAGAAGTTTTTTTATTCCAATTGCGTTCTACACATTTGGCTATAATGTTATTATACCATTTGGTATATTTATTCATCTGCTGGTGTTGGAACTCCACCTTCGCTTACCCATTTTAAGTAGGCTTGGTAGTCTGTGTTAGCTGGGTCAAATGGGATTAATGCTCCGTCTTTTGTTCTAATAACTGAAGATACTGGCATATCTGGAAATATTTGTTTACATTGTTTATACATTTTATAGCTCCGAAGTTCCATCTAAATATCCAGTTCCAGCTGAATTTATTGTCATTACACATCCTTGTCCAGCAGTTAATCCTGAAGCCACAGTTATAGAAGTAAAAGCAGTATCTGTTCCAGCATATCCACTTGCAACTGATGTAACTGCGTAATTTCCAGCTGTATTATTAATACTTAATCCGCCAGTTGAAAATGTAGGAGCTGCTCTCATTGTTACAGGATATTTAATTATAAAATTTCCACCAGTAGTGCTATTAGAATATCCAGCACAAACACCAGCATATGCTGGACCAGTAAATTTCCAATAATACCTCTGACAATTAGCCAATTCCTGATTATACAGTCTGCGTTCAAATGGTGTTGCTACTGTGTTTTGTTCTAGTTGAACACCTGTGATGTACCATGTAGCTCCGTTAGTGCCTACGACTGATGTTGCACCAGTTGCTGTATAAAATTCTGATGCAGCCCATGCACCAGCAGTTCCGCTATAGGTAGTATTGCCTCCTAAACCAAAAAATACTCTTACGCCAATTCCGTTAGTTGCACCTATCCAAGTTCCTGATGTATCACCAGCAATAGTTACAGACTTTAGTTCCCAAGTATTAGCTACAGAGATTGAATAAGTAAATGGATAGCTTCTATTACCTGCAGAGTTCATTAAAGAACCTCCAAAAGTACCAGTCAATGAACTGCGAACCCAAAAGGACAATGTTATTGTTTTAGCATTGGCTGTTCCCCATCCTAAATCAGCAAAATTATAACCTTCAATATATTGTCTAATAAGAAAAATATCACCAGCTAAAACTGAATAAGAAGATAAAGAAGTTACCCCTAAATAGTTAGAAAAACCTACTGGTGGAGTTACTGCCGCAGCATCTTGTTGAACGCTAAATTTAGATGCTTGAGTAAGCCCAGCAGCCCATCTATCTACTGTATATTGTAAATTTGTAGGAGTAACACTAGCACCAGCATTTCTTTGGTCAATAACCATAGCACCATTTATAATTTTGTTCTTAAGAACGTATGGGCTTGCAGCGGCTGGTTGTAACGAAGTATCGTTAAATGTTACGCCCAAACTTCCATCTATCGTCATTGTCATTTGAAAAACTCCCAGTAAAAACCTTTGTTAAATTTATTCATTACGCACCAATCTTTTATACTATGTCTATCTGACTTTATAAACTTACCTGCTTCTGTTAATGAAACAAAGGTTAATTTATTACCATTTTTGTCTGTTGCTGTTACACCTTTAGATGGTTTGCCACCACCTTTTGGTCTGGGTCTGCCATATAAAGGACTGTCTTTACCTTTAGGCTTTGACACTCCACGCATTGGGCTTGGTTTTCCCCACATACCATTATTTTTACCACTAACTTTAATAGATACTTCTGGTCGTTTAATACCTTTTTGTGGATGAACTTTACCCCACATAGGATGCTTATCACCAGAACCTACACCAGAACCACCTACATTTATATTAGCTAACTTAATACCTAATCTTTTTAACTGGTCTATTCTTTCTTCTTCAGCAAGATAGGCTAGTTCCTCATCTACATCTTTTACTACAAACTTTACAGTAAATCTTTGTGCTTTGTTTACTACATTATGCCAATGCTCATTTCTATTTCTAGCGGTATAAGCACGATTAGCTTTACCCTTGCCTACATAAAAGATGGCATTGGTATCGTTACGGATGTGTTCATATACATAAAACATAATGTTATTATACTATGCTAACTGCTCTAGTGTCATTGTCATAGTGCTGCTCCTAATTTAATTCTGTTAGCTTCTACTTGTGCTTGATAAGCTGCGATTACTTCTGGTGTATGTGTTACTCTGCATATATCTTGCACTTGTTGTTCTTGCGCAGAATAATCTTCACCTGGAGTTATGCACCATCTATGGAATGTGCGAGAAATTTGGTTTCCATTATCAGTAATAATAGTAGCTTGACGAACTTGAACAGTTCCATTTTCTACTACTTCTACTCTATCTATTATTGTTTGTTTTATAAGTGCCATGATTGTTCCTTATGATGTTTGGTATGTAATTGAGCCAATTACACGGGCTGTATTTCCAAAAATAGCAAACCCATTTAATCCAACAGTTGTTGTATTTCCTGTATTTGCTACAAAAGTGCAAGTTGCACCCGAACCAGCTACATACAACGAAATAAAATTTACAGCCGTAGCAATACCTGAATAATATGAAACTGAACCAGTGGCAATCGTAGAAGAGTTTGTAAATGGCAAACCACTTATAGCAGATGTGCTACCTGTTCCAATTAAGTTAATGCTAAAATCAAAAAAGCAATTAATAAGTTTTCCAACTTTTGTATATTTTCCCTCTTGTGCATAATATGTAGCAGTGCCACCAACAGAAGGTGTCCAAGTTCCTTCCTCATAATCATCTAAACAATTAGCATCTGCACTAGCACTTTGAGTTGCTGGAAATTGAACGCCATTAACAGATAAGATACCATTAGTGTCTTTTGTTACTACTGTCCCTGTTGTCGCTGGCAAAGTTAATGTGGTTGTTCCTGATACTGCTGTAGGAGTTAGGGTTGTTGTGCCACTCGTTGCTCCTGCTAAAACTAGATCTCCCAAAATAATTCTCCTTCAAATTTGTTATTTTTCATAAGGTTTAATTTTCCTTCTATAACTTGTAAATTGTTAGGGACATGAAGTCCAGATACTGTCTTACCTTTTAATGGGATGATATGGTCAACGTGCCAATCAAATCCAAATAGTTTAGTTCTTAATACAGCTAATTCATGTGCTTCTTTAATTAACCATAAATCATCTTTAGTAATCCATTTAGGAGTTCTATTTAATTTATCTGCACGTCTTTTATTATTGTCAGCATTAACTCTTGCTGAATGTTTTTCTCTAGTACGTTTTTGCATAGCTTTAAATGCTTCTGGGTTTGCTTTACGCCACTTTTGAGTATTAGCATTTAGTATATCTTTATTTTTATCTCGCCATTCTTTTTGATGGGCTTTTAATTCTTCATCAGTATAACGAGGGCTTTTAATTCCTTTATTATGTGCCACTTGTCCTTTTACAAACCTAGTTTTAAGACCTACTCTTAATAAGTTATCTACTATTTTTGCTTCAGTTTCTGGAATATGTCTAAAACCTTTTTTAGATATACTTAATTTAGCCTTTACTTCATCAGACCATGCTTGACCTTTATTCCAAGGCACTTGCCCTTTAACAAACCTAGCCACTTATGCTCCTTCCAATGCTGTTATTCTTGCTGTAAGTGATGTGATAAGAGCTTGTTGTTCTTGTATGGCTGCTGTTAGAGTAGCTACTAGGAATGATGTGTCTATGCCTTGTGGTTTAATAGAACCATCTTCATTTACTGCATCTTTTTCACCACTAACACAATCAGGAATTATTGCTTGAAGTTCGTGAGCTATAAAACCTTGACCATCAGAACCATTTATTTTCCATTTATAAGTAACAGGTTTTAGTTGAGCAACTTTATCTAAAGCACCTGTTATAGGTGCAATGTTTTCTTTTAAACGATAATCTGATGAGGTAACATATGTAGTTGCTGTTGTTGATGTTTGAATATATCCTACAAGTGTTCCGCCTGATAAAAATCTTAATGCTTGGGCAGTAGCATTACTTGCAGTGTCATTAAAAGCTAAACCTTGAAGGGTATTACCTGCATAAGATATACTTACTTTACCTGATGCAACTTGAGATGTAGTTCCCACCATCACATAACCACTAGAGTCTATACGCATACGTTCTGTGCCGTTAGTGTAAAACACATTTTGACTTCCAGAAAGTTCTATTGGTCCATAAACGTTTCTAGCATTATTTATAGATAAAAGCTGGACACCTGTGATAACTGTAGAAGTCTGTACTTCTAAATTTGAGTCTATTCCTGTTCTGACATGAAGTTTACCTACAGGACTCGTAATACCAATCCCTACATTCTGTGATGCGTCTATAGTAACTGCTGTGGTGTTACCTGTTTGTAAAGCTAAAATTGCTGTGCCGTCAGCCGTTTGGACTATGGCTGCTGGACTTGTACTTGCGTTTATGGTTGATGCCATTTATTTCTCCTAAAGGACTACCCATCTAGCACCGCTAGGGATAGTAACTACGACTCCGCTATTAATAGTAATTGCTCCTACTGACATAGCGTTTTTACTTGTTGATAATGTATAACTTGTTGTAATGGTTTGACCATTTTCTACAAAAACTGTATCTGTGCCACCACCTGTAGCTCCACCACCTAGTGATGTCCATGCAGTAGCATTGTATCCTTCGTATGCACTTGTAGTGCTATTATACCTTATCATGCCTGTTGCTGGTGCAGGTCTTTGTGCTGTTGTGCCTACTGGTACTTTAATGCTACTTGTGCTGGTAACAGATAATGCTCCACCTACAGTCAGGTCATCACTACTAGCACCTGTTTGGAAGTTTTTAAGGTGCGACATAATAGCTCGCATAGCATTATTAACATCTGAAGGTAACATTCCCTCACCAATATTAATACTTTGCACATCCGTATTACTACCTGCGGTACTTGAATATTCCGATAGTTTTGTTTTTGCCATTATAGAACCACCCATCTTGAGCCACTAGGAACTGTGACTGTAATACCAGTTGATAATGTAACTGCTCCCACACTATGAGCTCCATATCCTGTAGGTATCGTGTAACTTGCAGCAATAGTCATATTGTTTACAAAGATACCATTACTAGCGGCTACTTGTGATGCGGTTAATAATTTAGTCGTGTCATTATATGTGAGTGTAGATGAACTTGATAAAGCACTTGCACCATTTCCAAAAGGAATATAGTTAGCAGTTAATGTAGCTACACCTGTACCACCATTAGTGACAGGAAGTGTGCCTGTAACATTAGTAGTTAAATTAGTAAAGGTTGTTGATGTTGTGCCTGTTCCACCATTAGCTATAGGTAATGTGCCTGTAACACCTGTAGTAAGCGGTAATCCTGTGGCATTTGTAAGCACACCTGATGCTGGAGTGCCTAGTGCTGGTGTTACTAAAGTAGGTGAAGTAGCAAATACTAAAGCACCAGTTCCTGTTTCGTCTGTAACAGCACTTATTAAATTAGCACTAGATGGTGTTGCTAGAAATGTAGCTACACCAGTACCTAATCCACTAACACCTGTTGATATTGGTAGTCCTGTGCAAGAAGTTAATGTGCCAGAGCTAGGTGTGCCTAATACTGGCGTTGTTAGTGTTGGTGATGTTAATGTTTTATTAGTAAGAGTTTCTGATCCTGCAAGTGTAGCAAAATCACCATCTGACAAAGCTGTGTTAAATTGTGCAGTAGTGCCACTTAAAGTGTTAGATGTTAAATTAACTGTTTTATTAGTGAGTGTGTCTGTAGTAGCTTTTCCTACCAACGTATCTGTAGAAGTTGGTAAAGTTAAAGTGCCAGTATTGACAATAGTAGCAATAACTGGTGATGTTAAAGTCTTGTTAGTTAGCGTGTCAGTAGTTGTTTTACCTACTAAAGTATCTGTAGCTACAGGAAGTGTCAGAACAGAAGTACCTGCAGTTGCTCCTGATAATACTGTAGTTGTGCCTGATGTAGAACCACTAAACTTAACACCTGTTGTGCCAAATGTAGGTAATGTTGCAAATACTAGAGAACCTGAACCTGTTTCATCTGTGACTGCTGCAGCTAAATTAGCTGATGTAGGTGTTCCTAAAAAGGTTGCTACCCCTGTGCCTAAACTTGTAATGCCTGTGCCACCATTAGCTACTGGAAGCGTACCTGTTACCCCTGTGGTTAAAGGTAGCCCTGTAGCGTTTGTAAGCGTAGCGGATGCTGGAGTTCCAAGAGCAATAGCATTACCACTAGCGTCTACATATAACCCTTTATCAGCAGGGTAGGTACAGAATACATCTTTAGAGTTAGCAGCAAAATTAACTGCTGCATTACTATTAGATGATGCAATAACTGTTGTCCTAGCAAGCGTACCTGCGGCTACCGTGCCAATACCTACTTCCCATGTTCCAGCAGTAGAGTCTACGATAGCGTAATAGGTTGTATTAGTATTACCTATAGCTGTAGAAAATGTTTGGAAACCAGAAGCAGCACCAGCAAGGGTAAGTGTACCTGTGCCTGATGTAACGCTTGTTTCTTTAACTCTGTCTTTAACGACTAAAGCCATGACTTATCCTTATGCTAAAGTTACAGAAAGGCTACCAGAACTAATCTTAAATATATCCGCAGCATCAACTGTTTTACTTGCGTCTAATGGTGTATGGTATAAAAGGTTTCCTGATGTAGATGCGTCATAAATACCTATGTGACTGACAACTCCCCATGCCAAAGTGCAAGTAGGAAATGTAACGTCAGCAGAATTTGTAGTGACACCATTACTAGGTGCTGCAAAAGTAACTGCTGTTCTAGCATAAGAACCACCTGATACTTCTGTGCCTGAATTTGCGTCTGTTGGGTCTGTAGTAAATAATGCTACATATACGGTAGCGGGTGATGTATAGGTTGTTGCTCGTAGAGTTGCATTTATAAGTGCGTTCTCTAGGTAATTACTTAATTCTGACATGGTAATTCCTTATTGTGTTGTTACGTTTAATGAAGTACTAGCATACGTTCCACCAAGATCACTACTAATAATGTTGCTAATTGCTCTGTCATACAAGGCAGACCACGTTTGTGTTCTTGCATCATTAAGTAGATAAGGTTCAGCTTCACCTAATGTTGCATACAATAAAGCATCTTGGAAATAAGCTAAAAATAAATTACTAGATGTAGAACTAGAAATAAATGTGGGTTTAGCGTAATAAAGCATTTGCACTTCGTATGTGCCATCCGGTGCAGGTGAAAATTGAAATTCTGTTGCTAGTATTGTAAATTTTGTAGGTAAACCAGAGTTTGCTACTTGACCATTACGAAAGAATAAGTCAGGGGATTGAAACTCTAAATTTTTAGGTGGATTACCTGTAATATGTATTTCTCGTAATTCTAAAAAGTCAGAAGGTAAAGCGACTGTGCTATCACCACCTGTAGTATTTGCTGTGGCTACCTTTAGCATTTGTCTTACTCGTAAGTCACGACTCATTCTATTTTGTGCTAGGTTTACGAAGTCAGGTATTTGACTGGTAAGGTCTGTCCTGGCTAAATAGTCTGCGACTACCGCTATAAACGTAGTGTAATTTGTAAATGCCATTATATTTCCTCTAATTGTCCTTTAAGTCTAGCCCAACATTTATCCATCTCGTCTTTATGCCATTCTGCACTAGCGATTGAACGTAGCCATTGGGT
>Ga0209086_10004687_pt1 | contig 10074 bp, 10 predicted proteins | sample M_130207_XF_Meta_FD_187312 | JGI IMG/M metagenome (GOLD analysis project Ga0209086, IMG submission 187312) | Freshwater microbial communities from Lake Montjoie, Canada to study carbon cycling - M_130207_XF_MetaG (SPAdes) (version 2) | ecosystem: Environmental > Aquatic > Freshwater > Lake...
TAGTGAAGGGTATGATATACCTTATACTATTAACCGAACTATTAAAGTTTTAAGTAAAGATGATATTAGAAGGTTTTGTTTGTGGGATGAGATGCCCAAGAAACGAACCTTTGAACGATATGGTAACGAGCAAAATACATATGACTTGGTTGGTCGTGTTCATATGGACTATATGCAATTGTATCGCAAATACACATATGAAGAACGTCATAGTTATAGTCTAGATGCAATTAGTGAATATGAATTGGGCGAGCATAAGACCCAATATGAAGGTACCCTAGATCAACTATACAATAAAGACTTTAAAAAGTTTATTGACTATAACCGTCAAGATACCATGTTGCTGGCCAAACTGGATAAGAAATTACGTTTCCTAGATTTGGCTAACGAACTGGCTCATGACAACACAGTATTATTGCAGACTACCATGGGTGCGGTTGCTGTAACTGAGCAAGCAATTATCAACGAAGCTCATGAACAGAATCTAATCGTCCCAAATAAAAAACAGCGTCTGACAGACGATGATACGCAAGCGGCCGGTGCGTATGTTGCATATCCAAAGAAAGGATTGCATGAATGGATTGGCGCAATCGATATTAACAGTCTATATCCCAGTGCTATTCGTGCGTTGAACATGGCACCAGAAACTATTGCAGGTCAATTACGTCCAGTAATGACTGAACAATATATAAAGCAAAAGATGGATGGTGGTTCCTCGTTTGCTGGCGCATGGGAAAATATATTTGGTAGTTTGGAATATACTGCGGTTATGAATCAAGAACGCGGTACCGAGATTACCATTGATTGGGAATCAGGAGTATCATCAATACATAGTGCTGCTGAGATCTGGAAGATGGTCTTTGATAGTAATAATCAATGGACTCTTAGTGCAAATGGTACCTTGTTTACATATGATAAGAAAGGTATCATACCAGGATTGCTAGAACGTTGGTATGCTGAGCGTAAAGAGCTTCAAGATAAAAAGAAAAACTCCACTACTAAAGAAGATATTGCATTCTGGGACAAACGTCAATTGGTTAAGAAGATTAACCTAAACAGTTTGTATGGTGCTATTCTTAATCCGCATTGTCGTTTTTATGATGGGCGAATTGGACAAAGTACAACATTGACTGGTCGGCAGGTGGTTAAACATATGAATGCCAAGATAAATGAATTGGCTGTTGGTGAATACGATCATACTGGTATTGCTAATATATATGCTGACACTGATAGTGCATATTTCAGTATGTGGCCTATTATTAAGTCAGATGTGGAAAGTGGAAATATGACCTGGAACAAAGACACTTGTATACAGGTATACGATGCTATTGCAGAGCAAGTCAATGAGAGTTTTCCAGAGTTTATGAAACAAAACTTTCATTGTCCAACACGGTTGGGTGAATTGATCCGCGGTGGGCGAGAATTGATCGCAGTCAAGGGTCTGTATATTACCAAGAAACGATATGCAGTATTGATATTTGATCTAGAAGGTAAACGATTGGATGTTGAGGGCAGTCATGGTAAAGTAAAAGCAATGGGCTTGGATCTTAAGCGTAGTGATACACCCAAGATTGTTCAAGAGTTTCTTAGTGCTATATTGATGGAAGTACTGCAAGGTGCTACTAGGGAAGATGTATTGGAAACGGTTAAAGAGTTCAAACTTAAATTTAACGATTTGCCGGCTTGGGAAAAAGGCACACCCAAACGTGTCAATAACTTAACAAACTATACTAAAAAAGAAAAGCAATTGGGCAAAGCCAATTTACCAGGACATGTTAGAGCGGCGATGAATTGGAATACACTACTACGTATGAATGGTGACAACCACAGTATTAAAATTACTGATGGTATGAAAACTATTGTATGTAAGGTTAAAAACAATCCCATGGGATTTACTTCAGTAGCATATCCAATTGATCAACTATCGTTGCCAGATTGGTACAAAGAGCTATCCTTTGATGTTGCTGATATGGAAGAAGCGATTGTGGATCAAAAAATTGAAAACCTATTGGGACCATTGAACTGGGATCTAAACGCCGCGTCAAACAGCAAGTCTACAATTAATTCATTCTTTAGTTTCGGTTAACATGAATTCAATACGACGTCCGTTAACTGAGCTAATACGTTATGAAAAAGACGTATTAGAAATACTATCGCAATACCCCGATAAGCGCGATTCCGCCAGAGTTGAGTATCTGGATTTAATTCAACGTTTGTGGAATTTGCGTAATAGTGATGCCAATATACAAGAGCTTTCTGCTATACATGTATTGATTAATCAACTGTTGGAGATTGATTCGGAAATTGTTGGTAACCTAACTAAACTATCCCGGGGTATTGAGGCAGGAATCAAAAAGTATATACAAGAGTTAACTTCGATATTTGCACAAAACCAAGCACTAAACTTCAAAGCAGTTACTACTTATCCACCAGATTTAGCAACCTCATTAACTAGCGATACTGACTTAATAAATTACATTAGTAGTATAATATCAAGCAATGTAGACTTTAAATATCCAGGCTTACTGATTGGTGGAGAATTGTCGGATGTTATTGGGTTAATGGTTGGGTGTGATCCTCTGTATACCTGTGTAAACAATACTCATGTTGCTGGGTTACGTAAATGTATTAACAATGACTTCTATTTTGACAACAGATTAAGACAATATAATTATGACGAGTTTACAGTTGATTCACTAAATGCATTACCAACAGCACAGTTTGGTTTTATTATGTCGTTATGTCATATTGATATAATGCCATGTCATGGGATACTTACATATTTAAATAAAGTTAAAACTCTGCTTCGGCCTGGCGGAACATTTGTGTTTAGTTTTTATGATATTGGTATACGGGATTCATTGTTGGATTTTGAACGTCACTATACTAATGAAAGAAATAGAATTAAAGTAACACATGAGATTGATATGCAGTGGTGGCGGCATCTTACGCCATATCCTGGTTGTCAAGAGTTATCAACCTATTCAAAGTTATTGGAAACAGTGGGATTACGTCTAGTAAATTACAGTCGATTTAATAGGCATTCAGTTGTGGTAGTAAAACAAAGTGGTGACTTGGCCACTGTTAAAGCATTGCAAGCATCTGGTGAAATAAAATATCAGCAAGGCTAGCATTTTCTAAATACATGTTGTATAATAACCTTATTAATGGAGATATCAATGAAAGATTGTTTAAGCGAGCTAGTAGCACATACTCAAGTATTGGGTAACATCAGTTTTGTTAAAATTACCGGTACCGAAGAGGCAACTGTTATGGAATCACTTAGTGATGACAAGGCAGTTATTATCCAAGGCAAATACAAAAATCCTATTGCAGATTTTATTGGTGTGTTTGGTTTCCCTGACTTGGGCAAATTAAATATTGTTCTTAACATTCCTGAATATGCTGAAAATGCAAAAATTTCAGTAACTACTAAAACACGCAATGGTGAAACTGTACCATCAGGATTACATTTTGAAAACAAAGCTGGTGACTTTAAAAACGATTATCGTTTTATGACAACAGAAATTGTTAATGAAAAACTTGGTGAATTAAAATTCAAAGGCGTAAAGAAATGGAATGTTACATTTACTCCATCAGTAACTGGCATTCAAAAGTTTAAGTTCCAATCTCAAGCAAATTCAGAAGAGCCACATTTCATTGCCAAGACAGAAGACAAGCATCTAAAGTTCTACTTTGGTGATCCTGGTAGTCATGCTGGTAATTGTATTTTTGAACCCAACGTGACAGGTACATTGGCTAAAGAATGGAATTGGCCAGTTAAGTCAGTTATTGATATCCTTAATCTAGTTGGTGATAAGACCATGATGATTAGCGATGAAGGTGTTCTGCAAATTACGGTGGATAGTGGTGTTGCTGAATACAATTACTTCTTGCCAGCGCAAATTAAATAATGAGTCAAACTGAACACAACTCCGCTGTACCTGAGCCAACCATTGACGATTTAACAGCAAAACAGAAGGATTATGCAATCTTTCTGCCAGCAATCAGTGGTTTTTATAGCGGATATGTAGGCAAACAGCGCCATTCTAAACACATTGAGGATGAACGTATACCTACAGGGTTTGAGAATGGTATTGAGGGGTTAAATTTTCTAAATCCCAAAGAAGCCTATTTTCCTTATAAGTGGGGCTTGTATAGTGCAGGGCATGCCAACTTGGATACTGCTAAGTTTGATCCCAAAGAAGATATGATTCGCAATCGTGACCCTGGTAGTTTTATATTGGGTGATAGCGGAGGGTTCCAGATTGGCAAGGGTGTGTGGGAAGGTGACTGGCGTGCCGGTAGTGGTTGTGCCAAAGCACATAAAAAAAGAACTCAAGTATTAGACTGGATGGAAAGTTACATGGACTATGGCATGACATTAGATGTGCCGGGTTGGGTATCTAGAACTCCGTCTGGTGTTGCCGCAACAAAGATTTCTAGTTATGAAGAAGCGGTTGAAGCCACCAAATATAACTTTGAATATTGGCTTAAAAATCGTCGTGGAAATTGCAAATTCCTAACAGTATTGCAGGGTGATAGTCACACCGAAGCGGATCAGTGGTATGCTGAGATGAAACAGTTCTGTGATCCAAAAGTTTTCCCCAATGACCACTTCAACGGTTGGGCCATGGGATCACAAAACAAATGTGATGCTCACTTGGTACTTAAACGTCTTGTTACATTAATTTATGACGGCTTGTTGGAAACTGGCAAACAGGATTGGGTACACTATCTAGGCACAAGTAAACTGGAGTGGGCAATGATGTTCACAGACATTCAGCGAGCGATACGTAAAAATCATAATCCCAACTTTACCATTAGTTTTGACTGTGCATCACCATTCCTAGCTACCGCTAATGGACAAGTGTATGATGAGAACCGGTTAGAGAATCGCGGTAATTGGGGATATCATATGACCAAAGCCGTGGATGACAAGAAGTATGCACATGATAACCGATTGTTTAGAGATGTCATGTTGACTGAAAAGATAAACGGCAAGATTGCCAAGACGTTTATTGATAGTCCTATTATGCAACGTACTAAAATTAGTGATGTTTGCTGGTATGCTCCGGGCGATCTAAATAAGATCAAGAAAGAAGGCAGAACATCTTGGGATAGTTTTAGTTATGCGATATTAATGGGTCATAATGTTCATGCTCATATTAAATCAGTTCAAGATGGCAATGAAAAATATGCCAGTGGGACTATTCCAAAGTCGTTGGTGAAGGAAAAACATGATCGTGTATATTTCCGTGAATTGGTTGACGCAATTTTCAGCGCACCTAGTTATGCCACGGCTTGGAAATTGGCAACAGATCCTTACTTGGACAAATGGTGTACTACAGTAATAGGCAGCAGTGCCAATGGATTTATAGGCAAGAAGGCAATTAATGCTTCTACTAAGTTTGGCGAGCATTTTGAATTTACTACGGTTACTGCACCAGAAACAAACGAAGATGGCCTAGATTTGGCTAAATTAGAAAAACTAGAACAGATTGAAGAAACAAACAGTTGATAGTTTCGCCTATTTACTATATACTTACACATCACTTGCAGATAAAATAAAATGAACGATAACATTATATCAATTATGGATCAACGCAAAGTCGCATTACTTGAAAAGTCCTCTCAGATTAGGGAATCAGCAAAGAAGATGATTTGGGTAACCTTTGCTCTTGAGGGTATGCATAAGTACCCACAAGCACTGGAGGATCCTGCTCTTGCAGAAGTTAAATTTTTGGGTTACCCTCATCGTCATATGTTCCATTTCCGGGTGTGGATTCAGGTCTTTCATGAAGACCGAGATATTGAATTCATCTTGTTCAAACGCTGGTGCCAGTCCTTGTATACCAGCAACAATTCCGGTCTACCGGAAGGAATTTTAGAGCTGAATAATCAAAGCTGTGAAATGCTAGCTGATCAGCTCTATTCAAAGATCACCGACCGATATCCAAATAGAGATGTTTGGGTTGAAGTAAGTGAAGATGGTGAAAACGGATGTTATGTGGAATACAATATCCCAGACACTAATGTACCAAAATTTAAATCCTATTAATTTTTCACAAAGGAAGTAAAATGTCGCAACCAGCTTGGATTAAAAAATACCTTGTAATGAAGCCTGAGGTTACAAAACTATTCGAAGCGATTGAAGCATATCATACTCATTGTAGGTGGGAGTTGTTGCCGTTTAACCCTGCTGATGTAAACAATATGCGTAGTCAAAACTGGAAAAACTACCTAAAGACACAACAGAAAACCAGATAATGCCTACACTATTTATTGTTCCCATTGAACCTATTGATCAACGATATACTAAACAGTGGTTTGACAATATACCGGTTCTAATTAAACGGCGGGCAGTGGAAAAGAACATTAACTTATCTATTGTTAATGTTGCTGGCAGGGAAAGCACCGGTGGAACAACTGCTGGTGCTTTCCTAGACTTTTCCACTACCAATGCATATAAAGCCAGTCAAGTTGAATTTATTAGTCAGATGTTTCAACGTGGTGAAGTAAAACCCGGTGACAAATTCCTAGTAACAGATGCTTGGAATTTTGCTATTACAGCAATTAAATATCAAAGTGATTTGTTGGATATACCAGTAGAGATACATGGTATATGGCATGCTGGTGCATACGACCCCAGTGACATATTGGGTATGAAGATGCAAAAGCCTTGGCCGTTTCATGCAGAACGTAGTTGGTATTACAGTTGCGATAAGAACTACTATGCTACCAATTTCCACCGTACTATGTTCCTACATAATTTAGATATTCCGTATCAAGATACTGGTCGTGCGGTAGTAAGTGGGCAACCACATATCAGCGTGATTGATCATTGCGGGCAGTATTTTAATAATCCCAAAGAACGTATGTTGATCTGGCCACACAGATATAATGCCGATAAGCAACCAGAGATTATTGAAGATCTTAAAAATGAGTTAACTTGTGATGTAGTGATTACACAAAAAGCCAACCTCAATAAAGAACAATACTATCAAACATTAGGTAGTGCCGCGGCAGTATTCAGTTGTAGTCTACATGAGAATTTGGGTATCAGTATGATGGAAGGTTGTTTGGCTGGTGCTATCCCTATTGTACCAGACAGGTGCAGTTATAAAGAAATGTATTTGCCAGAGTTTAAGTATCCTACTGAATGGACTAGTAGTATTGACTCGTACCATAAGAATAAAGTTAATTTATTGGGATTCATTGCCGAGCGTGTCAATAACCCCCAAGCCTATGCCAAAGCAATGCAAGAGCAAATACAAATTTTAAAAACTGATTATCTAAATGCTAATGTAATGTTTGACAGTATATTAAATTTAAGTTAGAATAACACAAAGGGGATGCATAGTGAAAAAATTGATACATGAAGTATTAGATACAAATAAATCAGTATACCAACTTTATGGCGAAGTAACTGACGGTGGTCTGCCGGGAGTTAAGCAGGTGGTATTTACAACTAAATCATCACATAGTACTATGCCTAATGAAGAACAACGTTTGTGTTCGTTCTTCCTTCGGTCAGATGGAATTAAAAACTTACGTGACCTATTGGAGAGTGCTTGATGACCAATGAAGTAACACCTGCTAACATAGACGATAATGGCTACGAAGTGGGATATTTGGGAGATGCTATCCGCTTTAGAATGAAACGTGACAAGAAACGTTTTTGGGCGGGAGATAACATTAGCGATTATTTGCACGAAGGCGATAAAGAAAAACTAATTGCAGAAGCCGCAGTAGCATTTGAACGAGTGTTAGATACATTACTTATTGATCGTGAGAACGATCCCAATAGTCGTGGTACTGCCAGACGATTAGCAAAGATGTATTTTAACGAAGTCATGGCTGGTAGATATGATCCAATTCCAGGTGCTACTGCTTTTCCAAATGATTCAGAAGATAGATATGAAGGCATGCTTGTTGTGCGTAGTGAGTTACGGAGCATGTGTAGTCATCATCATCAGCCTGTATCTGGTATTGCTTATATTGGTATCATTGCCGCTAATAAATTAATTGGTCTCAGCAAATATACCAGAATAGCACAGTGGTGTGCTCGCCGTGGTACGTTACAGGAAGAACTTACCAATGACATTGCACGAGAAATAATGAAGGCCACAGACTCAGAGAATGTGGGTGTTTACATCCAAGCTACGCATGGTTGCTGTGAGAATCGTGGTATTATGGCACACAGTAGTCTTACACAAACAACAGTATTAAAAGGTGCATTTCACAACGATATGGGAACTAAGAAAGAATTTATGGACAATATTAAACTACAACAAGACTTTGCTCCGAGGTAATAATGACAAAGATCATTGAGATTGATTATAAAAAGACGTTGGGATTAATAAACGATTTATGTAGACAGATTACTATCAGTGATTGGAAACCCGACTACATTGTGGGTATATCACGCGGTGGGTTAATGCCAGCAGTATACATGAGTCATTATTTTAATTTACCAATGCATACGTTAAAGGTTACATTGCGTCATGAATCAGAAGATACTGAAAGCAATCTTTGGATGGCGGAAGAAGCTTTTGGATATGTAGAGCAACGAGATCGTGATGAGGATGTGTCCTGGACTGATGTTAATAAACGTAAAAACATTCTGATTGTGGACGATATCAATGATACTGGTGCCACATTTAATTGGATTAAAAATGACTGGGAAAGTGGTTGTATGGGAACCGTTGCCACTGATATTTGGCAGGAGATCTGGGCAACCAATGTAAAGTTTGCGGTGTTGGTAAACAACGAGGCCAGTAATTTTAAAGAAGTTACGTATGCCGCCAAAGAGATTAATAAACATCAAGAACCATCCTGGGTTGTATTTCCTTGGGAAGAGTGGTGGATGCGATGAACGACAAAATTAAAGAAGCATTGGGAATATTGCAAGAGGAATGTGCCGAGGTCATTGTTGAAGTCAGCAAATGCAATCGCTTTGGCATGGATAGTAATCATTACAAAACTGGTATTCAGCATAGCAAAATGTTGGAGATGGAAGTTGGTGATGTATTGGCCATGGTGGATATCCTTGTTACGCAGGGTGTATTAGATCGTGATGAGTTAGATATCGCCATACAAAACAAAAAAGAAAAACTCAAGCTGTGGTCTAACATCTATAAGTAATTGTATGTTTAAGAATTCACCACAGTTTTATGCACACATATCTGCGCTAACTAATGGCAACTTGGTTTTACACGACAAAATTGTTGTAAAAAATAATAACCAAATTGATATAAAAAACAGAGAATGCCCGCACCGAGGATATTTAATGCACACTCCTGGTGATGTAGTTAAAAATGTAATGTGTAAGCTACATGGATTTGCATGGAACAATGATGGCTCCCCGTTGTCACAAGAACCATATTGTGATCACTTTTATAGACTATCACGTTGTGGTTCTGCGAAGGTTGGGGAAAGTGGGTTAATATTTCAAAATTTTAATGAACCAATAGACGCCAAATGGGTCAAGATACTTAGTGCTGATAAAGATTTAGTTTATAGTCACAGTGTTATTGAAGCTAGCACAGGTAGCTGGTTATGGTTAATGGAACAAATGACAGACTTGCTCCACGTTCGACAAAATGGAGTACACCCTAGACAAAGTTTAGAAACACCATTGGATAAAATTGAAATTGACTTTGGTGATGGTTGGGCAATTCAAAGTTATCCAACTTGTTATGGAACAACAGGATTTTGGCTTTTTATTTATCCTGGATTCAATGTAGAATATGAACCAGGACAATTGATTATAACTCGAGTTACTCCCAACGATCCTACCCAGGAGTATGGATTTACTTGGCAAATGCAATTTTATTATTCTAAAGATATAGATAGCGTAGCCAAAGAGATTTGGGAAAAATGTATTGAAGTATATAGGGAAGATGTTAGATCAATTGAAAATATTAAACGTCCATTTAATCCATTAAAAACTACCGTTAGTAGATGGGAAAATCAAATGATACATTGGGGTGAGTGGTATTCAAAAAATAAGATATGACAAAGTATTGGGGGTATCATTTAATGTTAGATTGCGCTGGGTGTTAATATAGA
>Ga0209086_10004690_pt1 | contig 10070 bp, 8 predicted proteins | sample M_130207_XF_Meta_FD_187312 | JGI IMG/M metagenome (GOLD analysis project Ga0209086, IMG submission 187312) | Freshwater microbial communities from Lake Montjoie, Canada to study carbon cycling - M_130207_XF_MetaG (SPAdes) (version 2) | ecosystem: Environmental > Aquatic > Freshwater > Lake...
AAAGATTGTGCTGGCTGCTCTCGCCAGTTGATCGTTGTCGGAAGTTGCACCAGTGGCCTCTCGAAATAGGTTGCACGCGGTCGGCCAATCAGTCGTACCACGTTCAAGTTGTGTTTGCAGATCGGTGGACCAAAGAGTTGAACGCACTGTTTCAGCAGGAATACCACTGAGAGAGGAGATCTGCTCGACAGCTTTTTTATGGTCGAAGTGAACGATCACATTTCCGAGATCAAGAAAGATATATTCTGGTGAATTCATAGTGAAAGAGTTCTCAAAATAAGAAAGGCGTGCTCCATCGCGTACCCAGCAGGTTCGCTCCCGTCAGGCGTCAAAGCAGTTGCATGGTGTGAGAAAAAGAGGCAGCAGCTTTTTTCTTTGTTTGCGAGAACCTATTCTTCAAAGCGGTTTTCGTCCACTGCATTGCGTCAGTGCGTACGGAAAGAGCAGAACACATTCGGGAGAATCTATGACAACTCAACTCAACCGGTACTCTTCACGAATCACACAGCCCCGGTCTCAGGGGGCCTCGCAGGCGATGCTTTTGGGTACTGGTCTTTCATCTGCCGACCTCAATAAGGCGCAAGTAGGCATCGTGAGCATGTGGTATGAGGGAAACACATGCAACATGCATCTGGACAAACTGGCGATCAAAGTCAAAGAATCTGTAGTGACTGCAGGACTGGTAGGAATGCGATTCGGTACGATCGGAGTAAGTGACGGAATTTCGATGGGCACGGATGGAATGAGTTTTTCTCTTCCCTCGCGTGATCTGATCGCAGATTCGATCGAGACGGTCATGGAAGCCCAGTGGTATGACGGCTTGGTCGCAATTCCAGGGTGTGACAAAAATATGCCCGGATGTCTGATGGCGATGGGACGACTCAACCGCCCTTCGCTGATGGTCTACGGCGGCACAATTCGTCCGGGGCATCTTCTTGATGGAACCACGCTTGATATTGTTTCAGCGTTTCAGTGTTACGGAGAATACGTTTCCGGCCGAATCGATGATGCACGTCGGGCAGATATTGTCCGGCACTCCTGTCCTGGCGCTGGTGCCTGTGGTGGAATGTACACGGCCAACACCATGGCTTCTGCGATTGAGGCGATGGGTATGTCGCTTCCCGATAGTGCATCGACACCAGCAGAGGATGTTGGAAAACAAGAAGAATGTCTTCGCGCTGGGGCAGCGATTCGTCTGCTTCTGGAACGCGACATCAAACCGCGTGACATCATGACGAGAGAGGCTTTTGAAAATGCCATCGTCGTTGTGATGGTCTTGGGAGGTTCGACCAATGCGGTACTGCATCTGATTGCAATGGCACGGAGCGTTGGGGTGCCGCTTACGCCAGCCGACTTTCAATCGGTAGCCAAGCGAGTTCCTCTTTTGGCCGATCTCAAGCCGAGTGGCCGATATGTGCAGGAAGATTTGCACTCGATCGGAGGCACGAGCGGTCTGATGAAGTATCTGCTAGGCGAAAAACTTCTCACGGGCGACTGTCTGACGGTCACGGGCAAGACGCTTGCCGAAAACCTGATTGTCTCAAAGGGACTTGCTGAGGGGCAGAAGGTTATTCATCCAGTTGAAAGGCCGATTAAATCGACTGGCCACATTACGATCCTTCACGGAAATCTGGCCCCTGACAGTGCGGTTGCAAAAATTACAGGCAAAGAGGGAAATCGTTTTCGTGGACCGGCCCGAGTGTTTGATAGTGAAGAATCAATGCTTGCTGCACTCGAGAAGGGTGTTATTCAGCGTGGCGATGTAGTGATTATTCGCTACGAGGGGCCGAAAGGTGGACCAGGTATGCCGGAGATGCTCACTCCCACTTCGGCGCTGGTGGGAGCAGGTCTCGGAGCCGATGTTGCGCTTATTACCGACGGCAGATTTTCTGGTGGCTCGCACGGATTTATTGTTGGCCATGTTGTTCCGGAAGCGCAGGATGGCGGTCCGATTGCACTGGTTGAAAGCGGGGACATGATTGTGATCGACGCAGAACTCGCGAGCATTGATGCGGAGGTCAGTGACGAGGAGTTCGCAAAACGTAAGGCTCACTGGCAAGCCCCCCCGCTGAAGGCGACCCGTGGCGTGCTTGGCAAATACGTGCGATGTGTTGCGCCGGCATCCGTGGGGTGTGTTACGGATGAAGTCAATGACCGATAAGCGTCGATTTCGAGGACAGATGCATCCGAACCGTCAGCGATGAAATAGAGCGACCTGGATCTGAACTAACCCGGAGCCGGCAACACGCCAACGGGAGGAAGTCCAGCAGGACCGGGAAGTGTCTCGGGTGCTTGATAGTAGGGTTCTGCCGACGGGATCGGTGATACTCCGAGTCGCTGCACTGTTTTCATCAGGATTCGTTGTTCGAGCAGGCCATCGCGTCCGAGAGGAATCCAACCGGCGTTGAATGATGGGTTGGCAACAGGACGCGGTTGTTCACCAACCTGCTGCCCGAGCGTTGGTAGTGGCGAGCCGTAGCGATAGAGAGAGTCGTCGTTTCGAAACGAAGCACCGCCTGCAGTGGATTTCATTGGTCGGGAGAGATTTTCCAGATCCTTGAGCACAGTTACTTCAAGACGCCAGCCCGACGAATCGGGTGAAAGACGAACAGTTGCTGTACGACGTATCGATTGGAGCGTGCTTTCGAGTCGCTCACGAAAACCGACTGAATCTCCTCGCCAAGGTTCGAGCAAGGTCGCACCGGTCTGCGGATATGTGTCGACCCGTCCTTCGGTGGCCGCCCCTCCGGCAAACGTCACCCGCTGCTCACGTTGAATTTTAAAATCATCATCAATGACGTCCACAAGGATTGGCCAGATTATTTCGGGATCGATCTGAGGGAGTAGAATCGGGCGAGATGGAGGCATCTGAGGAGCTTGCGCCACGGGTGTTGGAGCTGGAGCTGTTGATGGTGGAATAAACCATCCGCCCATGCCATCACTCACTGCGTTGGATGGAAGAGGCATCGGCGGACCCTGAAGAACAGGAGTTGATGCTGGTGCCGGCAGCAGCCCTTGTGCATGCAGAGGCTGCGAATCGAAAAAGAGAGTCATTCCTGCTAAGCACACAGTGAGCCCGCCCCACGTGGAGAGGAATAGATTTCGAAATCGTTTCAGAAAAAAACGCCCAAAGCGATGTGCGGGCATGGAATGCCTCATGGGGTGCATGTGCCAAGAGGAACCCTGAATTTAAAAAAAATCCAAGAAGCTCCGGGGGGCAAAGAGTGGCGGATCACCGCGTCTAACTCAAGACCAGTTCAAGCCCGTCACAATCGCAGCGAAATCCCCAGATCACCCAGTACGCAAAAAAAGTGCCGTTCGAATACTTTTTTTCAACAAGGCAAGGCAGTCGCAGAACATTCTTATGACGCCTAAAAAATCACTCGTCATAGGCCCCAAGCCCCTGCCATCAATCAATCGAAACGGAGTCTTCGTCAAAATCTTCATGTACACCCAGTCGATTTTGCATGTCATCAAAGCGTTTTGCAAATCGTGAGTGGGATGTATGCAGATGTTCTCCCTGCGAGATAAAACGAATCCGTTCATCGTGATCAACGCCATACGATTGAAGTATCTCTTCAAAAGGAGTGCGATCTGTGGCGTAGATAATCAGCAGTTTATGCTCGTCAAGTTGCACTTCCATCGGCCGCGATGGATGCATCACAGCAACGCCAGTGCACCCGTCGTCAAGGATGAGATCCTCGAAATCCCAAAGCATGCTTTCGAGAATGAGTCGTTCAATTCCTTCTCGTGTGCCGGAATGTACGAGGTTGGCATGATCACGGTGGCTCGATTCAAGAATGACATCACAGGTATTTCCAAGCGGTTCCAGAAGCGCAAGGAAAACCTCAAAGAGAACTTCACTGCTGGCTGAAGCAATGATTGCTGGGAGCTTCCGGTGTGTTCGTGAATCGACATAGGTGTCGAGGCGATAACCTGCTTGCGGTACGACATCGAGTTGGTATCCAGGTCGAATGGCATTGGTTAGGGTAAATCGTCCATAACGACGACGAGCGAGATGGTTTTCAAGCATTGCATGATTGGGGTGTGCCAGAGCCTCCTGCGGTGGGCGAGAGGTAATCTGATTTTTAGAGTTTCCAAGAAAGTCGTTTAAAAATGTCATAGTGCTGTTCGTCGCGGCTTGGACAGAGGAAGGATTGTTCGATGGAAGAAACCATTCAAGGCAGTGACTTCCGACTGCCTTAAACCTAGGACACACTCGGAGGCCGTGCGGAGCGTTTGAGTCGGTGAGAGACGGATTTGAGGCTTTAATGAAGGATGGTCGTTGCCACACAGGAGGTCTGAGCCGCATAATCAGAGGTTTTCCATCAAGAATTGAGGAAGCCCTTATGGACGGGAAAATCGTCGCAACCGGGATCACCTTTGATGATGTGCTGCTTGTTCCACGCTATTCCGAAGTGGTGCCAGCCGAGGTTGACGTTTCTACAGAACTCACTCGTCGCATCAAACTTAATATCCCGATTGTCAGTTCTCCAATGGACACGGTCACCGAATGTGAGATGGCTATTGCACTTGCTCAAGAGGGTGGCCTCGGAGTCATCCACAAAAATTTGTCAATCGAACGGCAGACTGAGGAGGTTGACAAGGTTAAACGCAGTGCCAATGGAATCATTTTTGATCCTGTTGTGCTTCCACCAACGGCCACCGTCTCCCGTGCCCGAGAGTTGATGGATCAATACAACATTTCCGGAGTTCCGATTACCAGTGCCGATCGACGATTGTTGGGCATCATCACTCGTCGTGATCTGCGTTTTCTAGAAAGTGGTGACACGCCGATCAGCGGGATCATGACGCGGACAAATCTTATAACCGCGACTGGAAACGTAACACTTGAACAGGCCGAGCAAATTCTCATGGGAAATAAAGTAGAGAAATTGCTCTTGGTCGACGGATCCGGTGTGCTGACAGGCCTCATTACGATCAAGGATATAGATATGATGAAGCGGTTTCCGCAGGCCTGCAAAGACGGGCAAGGGAGGCTGCGAGTAGGAGCTGCGGTCGGGGTGTTTGATTACCAGCGAGCAGAGAGCCTGATTTCAAAGGGAGTTGATGTTCTCGTTGTCGATAGTGCTCACGGTCACTCTTCAAATGTCATCGAAACCGTTGCGGCAATTAAGAAGCGATGGGATATTGACGTCATTGCGGGGAACGTGGCAACTCGGGAAGGTTGTCGAGATTTGATTCGAGCTGGAGCAGATGGAGTCAAAGTTGGGATCGGTCCCGGGTCGATCTGTACTACTAGAGTGATCTCAGGTGTCGGTGTTCCACAGATCAGTGCGATCTGGGAAGCAGCGAATGAGGCCGCTGAGCAGGGTGTTCCGATCATCGCCGATGGAGGGATTCGATACTCGGGTGACATTACGAAAGCGATTGCTGCGGGTGCGTGCTCGTGCATGATCGGAGGACTTTTGGCGGGAGTGGCTGAAAGCCCCGGTCAAATGGTTCTTTATCAGGGGCGCACTTTTAAGAGTTACCGCGGCATGGGATCGCTGGGTGCCATGGTGCAAGGATCGAGTGAGCGATACAGACAGCGAACGGGTGATCGAACAGGAGACAAGCTTGTTCCAGAAGGAGTCGAGGGAAGGGTTCCGTTTAAGGGGCCACTGAGTGTGTTCGTGTATCAGCTTGTTGGCGGCCTTCGGGCCGGCATGGGCTATTGCGGCACAAAGACAGTTTCTGAGTTACGAAGAGACGCGCGTTTTATACAGGTTTCCGCCGCCACGATCCGTGAGAATCATCCGCATGACATCGTTATTACGCAAGAAGCGCCCAACTACAGCGTTGAATACAAGGGACAGCCGTAGACGTTTTTACGAGCAACAAAGTTGTTCGTTGCAGACATGCATAATCCCATGGATGGCGATTCTTGCATGCATTCTTTTTCAGCCAAATGCTCCTGCTGCGACCTGGCGTTCCCGAAGCGAGAAGCCTAAAGCTCTCAACGTCAGCGATCAGGTCTCGTTTGCGAAGCGATCACAAATAATTGATACAGAAGAAAATATCTTTTCTGAGAATGATGAAAAAGTTGTACCTCCAAAGGCAACGGTGCCTGCTGAACCAAAAAAGAGAGACCGTCAACAACCCCGAACGATCACTCAGCCAGCGGAGATTGAGGCTGCAGCCCCTGCCGTTCCTCCATGCCAAGACTCAGCTGATCAATGTCAAGATGCACTGACAGCGCTTCGTTTAGATGGAATCGAAGAGATCAACCTCGATATCCGAGTTGGAGGAATTTCCGGTGACGACTATCCGTGCGAATGCCGACTTGAGGGAGAAGTTTTTAAGCCTCGATCGTGGAGCCAGACGACCGTGAGCTGGTATGCGGCAGGATATTGTCACAAGCCGCTCTACTTTGAAGACTCGAATCTTGAACGGTATGGCCAATCGCGTGGATGGCTCGCCGATCCATTTGTGAGTGCCGCGCACTTCTTCGTCTCGCTTCCGGTATTGCCGTATAAAATGGGCGTGGAACTGCCGTGGGAGTGTGTCTATCCGGTTGGATATTACCGGCCGGGAAGCTGTGCACCTTGGACAGTTCCTGCGGTGCCAATCAGTTTGCGCGGCATGGCAATTGAGGCTGCGACAATTACTGGGATTGTGTTTGTCCTACCGTAATGAGTTTGTGGGCAGCAGCACCCTCTTCGGCGTTGGAATCGTTATGTTCGGTCTTTTCTCCGGTGAATGATTGCGGGTCGTATCGAACGAACAAGCGATGGGGAAGAGGTCGGCATCGTCGTGCCGATCTTTCAAAGGAATCACCTATGAATTGATTCCACACGTTGAGGCATCATCGTGCAACGTGTTCTCTGCCGCGTGAAGATCGACCGGATAAAAGTCGGGGACGACAATGCGAATGTCCTTTTTCGCTGGACTGGCCGCAGCGGCTACCGTTCCAATGGCGATTTCGAGTATGGCACCCCATCTGGCAGGCTTGCCAACGGTTGTTCAGTCAGAAGCGATGTGGACAAGGCTTACTGATGTTGTGAACGGAAAGAAGGATTCAACTGTTGATTCGTTGAGATCATCGCATGATAAAAGTTCAGCAATTGATGCGACACTTCGGATTCCGGTGGTCGCCATGGAGGAGGCTTTTCGTTACGAAATTACGCCTGCCGGTATCCTCGGACGATGGCCCCGTGTGACCACTGGGTTGGTCAAACAATCCCTTCGAGGCTACCGGGTTCCTCTGGTGAGTGGCACTCGCATCGATGACCTTTCAGGATCGATCACGTACTGGTTCAACTCTCAGGGACGCTGCTCGAAGATAGAGTTTATTGGTCGGACCGGCGATGCGAGGAGGCTTGTCGAATTGCTTGAATCCCGATTCGGACTCGAACAGGTTACTCCGATCGAGCCTGGCACCTATCTCTACCAACTCACATGGAGTAACCAGGCACTTTCCTGGGCTCTCATTCGACCCAGCGAGATCATTCGCGAAAGCGAGCCATTCGACCGATTTGCGATCGAACTTTCATTGTCGGCGTTGTCAGTGAACTAAACCGATTGGAAAACGTTCCCGCGGATCGAATTCTGAAAGTAGAGTCAGATAAATCTGTGACGAGTTAGATTTTCACGACTTTAGCAATATAAGCGTAGCGGCTCCCGACTGTTTCAAAAGTCACCAAGGCCTTGCCGGAAGTGCCAATCAAGACAAGCGCCTCGTGAAGTTCCGGTCGATACTTTACATGAAAAAGTGCAAGCCATCGCTGCAGTCCGGCCGAAAACCAAGCTGGTAAAGTCTTCTGGTCCCAGAAGTCAACGATCCACAGCGTGCCTCCTGTGCGCAGGTTGTTGAGCGCCGCATCAATGGCCGGCTGCCAGGTGGGAATCATTGAAAGACAGTAGGAAAAAAAGATTGTGTCAAACGGTTCTTCTTTCCCGAACATACGTTTGGCATCGAGATCCTCCGCCAATCCTTGTCGCAGAACAATGGGACCAGCGAGTGCTCGTGAAACCGAGAGATCCGCCGTTTCAAGCATCTCGTGCGAAGCGTCGAGACCAAACAGCAGTCCACGATCCTTTCGTCGAGCCAGGCGAATCAAATTTCTAGCCGTTCCGCATCCAACTTCGAGCGTCGAGCTGTTTGAATCGGTAACAATTTGATCCACAAGACGATCGCGACCAAAGAGGTAGTAACGACGGGTCAGATCATAGATGTGCCGCGTAAAGCGGTACATATTGTCCATGCGATGGGCCTGAGAGTTCTGCTCATTGCGAACAGGCCCACCCGAGAGAGGATTGGCGGGAGAATTCATGTCGAGGCCGCCGTACCTTCGGTCTTTGTGTAAAGATGAAACATCCCGTAGATCGCTGAACGATCCTGCCGATGCAACTCAAGCGAACGGGCTTGATCATAAAAAAAGAGGGAGCTGTTTTTTGGAGAAAGAGCATTTGCGACAGGAGAAAGTTCGCCTGCTGTTCGGAAAATGACTCTGGCATCATGCGATCCAACGCGGGCAATTTCAGTCCACAGGTCATCGATAACCTGTGGTGGCATCCAATCCTGACTATCGAGCAACACAAAACCGTTGAGTGCGCCAGGAGGTTCTTTTCCAAGATAATCGCCAAGCGATGAGACGTGCGTCTCTACTCGATCGACCACCGAGCGTATCACGTCAAAATTTTCAGGCTTGAGATAATCCGGAATCGCTTTTCGATTTTGATGGTCGTAGCGACGTCCGAATGCTTGCCATGTGAAATAATTGTCATCAAGAGGAAAACCGCAGGCAAGCCTTTTGACACGATCGAGGTACATATCGAAGAGCTTGCTACCACATCCTCCCGATTCTTCGAGCATTGCCGCATGCTGGCTCGGAGGAATACCAAGGCTGTAGACAGCGACGGGTTGTCTACCCATCCAGCGGACGAAAGCATTTCGAAAGAGAGGCTCGTACATCGATTCAAAAATCTGCTTCTGTTCATCAAGCGTCTTGGCGTGAAGAAGTCGCGATGGATCGCGGCGAGTAACTCTGGCGAGGGTATGGATTACTCTAAAAAATTGTCCGAGACGAGCCTGCTCGTAGAAACCTTTTCGAAAATAACCGATTCGCTTTGGACCAAACTTTTTTCCTGGCCAATCGCTCGACTCCCAAAATGATAACGTGAGCGGATCGAGATGATGTCGGATGTACTTCGTGTAGTTTTTGAGATTGTCGGGATGCTGGCCGTAGCCGAAAAAATTATAAAACGACTCATAGTCAGGAAGGTACTTGATGGCCGCAAGTTTGAGTCGCGTTAAGCACATGTGGTTGGCGTTGAGATCAACGGCCACAATTTTTTGTGGCTGGTGGATGAGATAGTTCAGTACGTTGCAGCCACCGCTGGAGATGGTCAGCAGTTTCGAATGGCTTCCCAGATTGAGTGCGGCTGCATCTACTCTGGGATCTTCCCAGATTTGGTTGTAGACGAATCCCTGAAACCAGAGCGTAAACATCCGTTCAAGTATGCCCCGCTTTGTAGCAATACTGTGGTGATGAACGGCCTTGTGTAGGTGTGACTGCGGAGTTGAACGAGCAGTGAGTGTCGACATGGATACGATGGGGAGTGGGTTGGTGTTAAAAATTAAAAAAGTCAGTGGCAGAACCTTTTAGACAACGGTTCCAAAACGAAGTCTATCGCGATTATTGTGCATGGTGCGAGAGACTCCCTAGAAAAGAGCGTACTTTGCAGAATTTGATCATGAGAAAGACATTTTGAACAACTGTTTGGAGATGGTTTATACAATCCTTTGCTCCAGCATGCAGGAATTACTTACAGGATGTAGCGACAGTGAACAGCGATCATTTGGCCAGTCATCTCATCGTGGCAAAAGAGTCGCTCGATGACAGAAACTTTTCAAGAACCGTGGTATTGCTCATTCAACATGACGATGACGGCACGTTTGGGGTCGTTCTGAATCGAATGCTTCCTGTTGGATTGGAAACCATCTGGGAGCAGCTCAGCGAGACCACTTCAGTGATCGATCGACCGGTGCACGCCGGGGGTCCCGTGGAAGGACCGCTGATGTGTCTGCACGAATCACCAGAGGTGGCGGATCGTGAAGTTCTCGG
>Ga0209086_10004698_pt1 | contig 10060 bp, 15 predicted proteins | sample M_130207_XF_Meta_FD_187312 | JGI IMG/M metagenome (GOLD analysis project Ga0209086, IMG submission 187312) | Freshwater microbial communities from Lake Montjoie, Canada to study carbon cycling - M_130207_XF_MetaG (SPAdes) (version 2) | ecosystem: Environmental > Aquatic > Freshwater > Lake...
AACAAAAAAAAATGAAAAAAGCGTTATTAATTGTATTATCGGTATTAGGTTTATCAACCATGACTTTTGCACAAAAACATTCCAAACAAAAGTCCTTAACAATCGTTGTAGGTAAGTTTGCATTCTGTGGAGCATCAGCGGCAAAACCAACAGGAAAAACAATAACAGTAGAAGGTAGAAAATTCCTCGAAGGAGTTTCAACATGTCCTGTAATGGATGGTCCTTCTGTTGCAAATGTAATATTAGTTCCTGACCCTTCAGTTACACCAGACGGTACAGATAAAACAGTATGGTCTTATTTTTGGTATTATGACAGTGTTCCTCAAGCACCAACATGGCAAAACTTGCCAACGGTAAATAGAACATTTGTTGTCGAGAGAGGTCCTCAAGGCGGTATGAGCAATATGTGGTGTATGCCTTGTAAGATATTACCAAATAAAGTTAATGGTGTAACGTTAGCAGAATGTTTTGGTCCACTTAATGAATTAGCATTTCCAATGCGTAAAGCGCTTAGAGCACATCCAGGTCAAACATCTGTGACACAAGCACCAGTAGGAGCAACATATCCTGTAGGAACAATTATCCCTGTGAATGTAATTGGTGATGTTAAGAGTAAGAAATAATAAATCAAAGAACTTATAATAAGAGCCCACCTCACAAAGGTGGGTTTTTTTGTTGATTAAAATTTATTAATTTTTATATTATTAGCTATGAAAGATTTAATTCTTATAACTGCATATTGTCCAACTGAAGAACAAGAAAATGCTTTAGAGAGGTGCGTTAATTCGGTGTTGGAATGTGGTAAACATATTGTATTAATTTCTCATTCTCATGTATCAATTCATATTCAAAAAAAATGTCAATATTATTTTTATGATTACAACAATGAAATTTCAGATGATTATAATTTGTTAGGTCATCATCATTTTAAGTTTGGGAATCAAAAAATACAATCAAGATTCTTCAATAAATATTTTTATGGTTTTGCAATTTATAGAATGTTTTCAATTGCTTGTCAAATAGCAATAAATTTTGGATATCAGAATATTCATCACATTGAATATGACGGATTGTTGTTAGATAAAAATTTAATTGATGAAAATAGTAAGCATCTTGAAGAATATGATTCTGTGATATACACAGATAATGGTAAAGAAGATGGGTTTCTTTTTGGTTCTTTTAAATCTTTAAAAGTGATTTCCTTACCTGAACAATTTAAAAACTATAATAAAGAATTTATTGAAACTGAAATGAAATTAATTGAACCAAAACAATTGGAAGTACTTACAAAAAATTTATTTATTAACTCAGGAAAAGTATTGTTTAAAAATGAACCAACGGATAATAGATTTAAAAGGGGAGATAGAGTTTTTCATCGGAACTTACACTTCACTCTATATTACAATCCATCAGATAGAACTTTAAACATCTTCTACAAATCAGTTAAAAACTCTTCCGAAGAAATCGTTGTTATTGTTAATAAAACTACAATGTTTAACATACAAACCAAACCTTTTCATTGGCATATAAAACCTTTGGGTATTTTTGATGATATTAATCATGTAAGAGTGGACAATTCACAAAAAGTTATTTATGATAAAACCTTTGATAGTCAGTTTAGAGAAGTATTCAAAATAAAATCGTACATCACTAGTGAATAAGATAATCAATTTTACTCCAACAGGAACACAAACCACAAGGGACAATTCCATGGCTCCATTATTACCGAATGAAATAATAGAGGAGGTACACAATGCATATGAGGTGGGGATTTCCATAGTGCATTTACATGCGAGGGATGAAGAGACAAAGAATACTTACAAGAAAGAAGTATATCAGAAGATTATAGAGGGGATAAAAAAACATTGTCCTGACCTGTTGATTTGTGTTTCATTAACGGGAAGAAATTTCCCTGAGGTAGAGAAGAGAACTGAGGTATTACAATTATATCCTGACATGGGTTCATTAACCATGTCATCATTAAACTTCCCATCAGGCACATCAATTAACCAACCTGATATGATATTATCTTTAATCAAAGATATGGACAAATATGGTGTACAACCAGAGATAGAATGTTTTGATACAGGAATGTTAAACTATACAAATTACATTATTTCAAAGAACATATTAAAGCCACCATATCACATCAATGTTATATTAGGAAACATATACAATGGCCAATGTGATTTCGGAACCTTAGCAACAATCAAATCAAACTTACCATTACATTCATACACTTGTTTAGGTGGGATAGGTTCCCAACAATTAAAAAGTAATGTGTACGGATTGTTAGACTTTGATGGAGTCAGAATCGGGTTGGAAGATAATTTATATTATAAAGATAAGGAAAAAACAACTAACATAGAGTTATTAAAACGAGCACATAGGATAATGAATGAATTAGATATGACTCATTATACATCAAACAAATTAAGAGAATTAGGATATGGAAACAAACTTATTAATATTAGGTAAGGGAGATAATATTATTACGATGGTATTAGATAATCTATATTCAAATAACCATACGCCAAAGATTACAATATACAATAATTTAAATTTACCAACAATAAATCCATTCAGTCATGATAAATTTCACATGGATGTATTAAATGAAGTTAATTTAGATGATTATGATTCATTTACGCTCGGAGTGTATCAAACACAACATAAGATGAAGATAATACAAATCATTAATCCTAATATTAACAAGTTCATCAATATTATTCACAGTGGGTTAGATATATCTAATATGAGTAATTTAGGTTATGGTGTATTAATTAATTCCAAAGTATCAATTGCTGCACATACAACCATAGGTAACTTTGTATCAATCAATAGACATGTCTCCATAGGTCATCACACGGTCATCAATGACTATTGTTCAATCAACCCTGGTACCAACATCGCAGGAAACGTAACGATAGGAGAAGGTACAACAATAGGTATGGGGACAAATATATTACATCAAGTAAAGATAGGTAAAAATACCGTAATAGGCTCGGGTTCTTTGGTAACAAAAGACATTCCTGATAATGTTGTTGCATATGGTTCACCTTGTAAAATTATAAGAGACAATCTTTAACAGGTGGGGGTTTTTTAATTCTAAAGATATTTAATAGTATGAACATACGAGAATCAATAAAAAGAATATTACGTGAAGGGTTGGATGATAAATGGACAAGTGATGATAATCAAACGGTTACATTAAAAGAGTTGTTAGATATTGTTAAAGATATTCCAATAACAAAGATGTCAACAAAGAAACTTATTAAACGTGCATTACATGCAGATAATCCCGACGAACAAAAAAATATTGAAAAGGCTGATTTGAAATATCCTGTTCTCATATTAGTTAATGATGATGAATCCATTAAATTTATTGTTGATGGTCATCATAGGATTCAGAAAGCATCCAAACATAAACTACCAACAGTAAATGCAAAGTTAATCAAATTTAGTGAATTACCTAAGAAGTTTAGAGAAGTATTAGGTGGAGAAAAAGAAGAAGAATCTGAAAGAATGGTTAAAGAAGAGAATAATAAAAAAAATACGTGGAAGGAAGTTAACGGTAAACTTATAAATAACTATAATTTTTCAAATTATGATGAGACGGTAAATTTTGTAAACAAGGTAGAAAATATCGCAAAAAAACAAAATCATCATCCTGAAATTACATTTGGTTTTGATAAGGTTAAATTAACTATAACAGACCATGAAAAAGGTGGAATTTCTGATAAATGTCATAAGTTTACTAAAGAAGTAGATAAATTATAATGAACTTACAAGAAAACATATATAGAATCAAAGAAGTGATGGGGATTAATGAATCAACTATTCCAATTTCAATTAGAAGAAGAGCCAATAAGGAAACATTACAAAAATACATAATTGATAGTGAGATTAGAAATCCAACTCTTTGTGATGATTTTGAAGATGGATATCAATATGCAAGTGATGTTATTGACTATGCACTTGATGAATTTCTTCATGAAATGGATGAAAACGCACTTGAGGAAAAGTACTATATGGATACAGTAGAATATTTAAGAAAACTATGTAGAGATTTATTTGAAGAAGATATGGTTAATGTATACGAAACAACTTGTTCTGAGTATAAGAATATTTCAAATAGAAGACAAGAACAAACAGAATCAGAAATAACCGAAAGATGTTGGAAAGGATATAAGCAGAAAGGAATGAAAACAATGTTCGGAAAGAGATATCCAAATTGTGTTAAAAAATAAGAATATGAGCTTACAAAAAATCATAAGAAAAGTATTAAAAGAAGAATTTAATAATTTAAATCAATTAAAGAGAAGAACACATTTGATTGATAAGTCAGTAGAAAGATTTATAAAACTTCTGATGAATCCAGAACACTATGAAACAAAACAAAAGTATTTGGATAAACTAATTGATTTAGTATTACAAGATTTACACGGAAAATATTTTGTGTATTCTGAACTAACAGATGAAGAGTGGGATATATATAAAAACTTTATAATATCATACATTATGAAAAAATATTAAATATGAACTTACAAGAAGATATACATAGGATTAAAGAAGTGATGGGTATAACTGAATCCGAAAGAGAAATATTTGATTTTTCTGATTTGGTTAACAAAGGTGTTTTGTGGGTCACCGAACCACATGTAAATGGTGAATTAGTTCCACCAAATTGGGAAGGAGATTCAAATATTATCACTCTATGGAATTTGAAATATCCTGAAAAAGGTCAAGAATGGGTTTACGATGCAATAAAACATCCAAAACCTGAAGCAGTACAATATTGGACAAATGAAAGTCAGTTCAGTCTCAGCCAAGAAAAATATGAACAGATTTTGAGGTCTATTGAAATGTTGAATAGAAAAAACGTAGATAATCTTAATGAAAATTCAGAAGAAAAAAAATGAACCTACAAGAAAACATACATAGGATTAAAGAAGTGATGGGGATAATTGAAGAACAAAAAATTCAATTACCGATAACCATTACAGGAACTTATATTGCCAATAATTGTGATGAATTACATGCATTTCAATCAACAAGTGGTAAAGTGATTGGAAATATGAATGTTATTGTTGGAAAAAAATTAGAGGAAATATATAACAGTGGAATAAATCCAAAACCAATAGAGGTTATCGTAAAAGTCAATAATATGACAGTTAGTTGGTCTGTTACAATAGATAAAAGTAATGACGGCAAAGCTTGGGTAGGTTTCACAAGTAGAGGAGCTGGTTGTAATAACGATGTGATTAATAGAGCCAATTCAGAAATTGCTGGTAATGATATAGAAACTCTTAAAGCAAAAATATTAAACACTTATGGAGAAAACAATATTGATGTCGAAGAAGTAAACGATTTTATATATCAAAATCAAAATAACGGATTTAGACAAATTTTTTATAGATACACAAAACCGAAATCATTCCCTTCTTTAGAATCAGGTAAAAAAGAAATAAGTATAAATGAATCATCTAATAAAGGTGTTATTGATTTAATTAATGAGAAAGGATTAATTACTGCTGTTAAATTCCTTGGCGGATATGACGAGTTAATTAATTTGTTAGGGGATTATAAATTACCAAAAGAAGTATATGTTCAAGCAATCAAAGATTTTATGAATGATTATACTTTAATTTCATTTAGTCAACTTGGTTTTGACCCAATACCTTATAAAGAAAATAAGGATGAATACTATGAAATAGTTGAATTAGGTTTTAATGGTGTTTTAATTGATGTTTGGGGCGGATATAAACTTGAAACCTTAAAAGGTGAATATCGTGTTCCTTATGAAGAACTAACGTACAAAACAATTAAAGATATATTTGAGATGATAGTAGAAGTGGACCCAACTCAGTGGCATTAAAATTGAACTAACTCCCACTTATTATCTAAGGTAAGAACAATTGCGGTAAAGTTTTCAACCCAATCACCTGAATTATAATATTTGATTCCGTTAATTTCTTTTATTACAGGAATATGTATGTGACCACAAATAACTCCGTCACATGATTTATTTTTACAATATTGAATGGCTTTTTTTTCAAAGTTATTAATGAATGATAAGGCTTTTTTAAAATTCTGTTTGATAGATTTTGATATTGAATAATATGGAAGTTTTCTCCATTCTCTATACTTGTTATATATTGTATTTAACCTTAACGCCAAGTCATAACCTATGGAACCAATTTGGGTAAGCAATTTAAATTTAGAACTGAAATCAATTTGGTCACCATGTAATACAATATATCTTGTATTAATAAACAAATCATTTTCAACCCATTCTTTATTATCAATAATATATTCATCAACGAATTCTATGTTTCCTATCTTGGTCCCAAAAAATTCACGAATATTATCATCATGATTTCCTCTAATATAGATAACAGGAATATGACGAGACATATTAAGTATTTTGGTGATTACTTTTGTATGTTTATTCTTCCATTTGCTACCGCGTCTAATTGCGTCAAAGTCAATAATATCACCATTTAATATTAAAACATCAGTCTTAATGGAATCCAAGAAATCCAATATCTTTTGTGGTCTACAATCTTTCATGCCCAAATGAAGGTCGGACATTATAACTATTTTATACCCAGTAGTTATGGTCATTTTTAAAGAATTCAGGATTGTTTTTGTTTATCATGGATAGAACGGCCATTTTCATCATATAGAATAATCCTTTCTTTTTAAATCGTCTATCTGTTGTATATACTTTTTTATCCATAACATAAAAAAACGATGGCGATATTTTGGAGCTAATATGAAAATCTTCAGCAAACTTATCTTCATTAACAAATCCACCTATTCTATCAAACACATCTTTATCAAATAACATAAATCCACCAATAGCACATGGACCATGACTAATAAAGAAATCTCTAAAAAATTCAAACACAGGAAAAACAAATGAATAAAATCCTGTACATCTAAACTTACACGTAACAAGATGTAGACAATGACGTATGATGAATTTAGTCGAGTTTTTAATGGTATTCAAGTCACGTAAAAATATGTCAGCATCCATGAATAAAATATATGGAGTTGTACATAATTCAGCTCCCTTATTTCTGGCAACACTAGGAAGTCCTCCATCAATAATCTCAATCTTTAATTTGGGGTAAAGACCTGAATTAATAATATCTCTTGTAGAATCATCAGAACAATCTGCAATAATAACTCTGGTCCCAATAATATCGTATTGTCTATTTAAAAATCCAAGAGTGATATCTATTAATTCACTTTCATTCTTGGAAGGAATAACTATGGTAAGTACATCTTTTATCATGATTATAAATATAAAATCACGATATGATATAATATTAATTAATTATTAATATTAAAAAAGGGGTTGGGGATAAACGACTCCCGGACAACGACAGATATTATTTCTCATATCTACGCGGTTCAATAACGGACAAATAATCTTCAGCAAGTTCTTTCTTCATGGCTTCCAAATCTTCGCGAGTATATGTTGGTTCGAACAGGGGTCGTTCGCGGAATGAAACATTCTCACGGTTATCCCATTTATCTAATGATTCCTCAATGGTGGGGATAATATATTTAGAATACTCACAATCATTCCAATGGTTATAAGCGTCCCTAGAAACAACATACATAACATCACCGTAGTTATCGATATGAGAAAGGTCAGGATTAGTAGAATAGACATCAACAATACCATCCTCACCTGTATACTCCCAACATAGTTCCTGTAAAGCATAAGTACTATATACATTAACGGTCCAATTCCTACCATAAGACCTAACCTTACATATATACTCATACCCATCACTATAAAATTCTATGTGGTTAGAGCATTTGTTTTTAATGTCTATAATCTCTTCAATTGTGTATTTTGTTATATCGAATTCCATATTACAAATATAGTAAAAAATTTTGTGATTTATATAATATTTATTTATATGGTATATAATGATGTATTAAGATTAGGTGAAGGGATTGTAATCCCATCTTCACATGATGCACCATATATTTTCCCACCATCAAATCCTAAACTTATTAAGTTAATCCAAGAAGAAGCTCAGAATGGATATTATTATGAAGGTTGTGGTGAAGATAATTGTGGCGCTGGAGAAGGAAGAGAAAAGTCATTTCTTCAATCCATAAATGCGCCAACAAATAATAATGGAACTTTTGATGATTTAGACCTCGGATATTATAATGGATATGTTTTGTTTTCCAATATAGAAGCAAATAAAGAAACCTTAAATAAGTTATTGTCTATTCCTGGTGATACCGTTAAAGACGTTATTATAAACGCAGCAAAACAGGGAATTGCAACACAAAATAGTAAGCCTGTATCACATATAGATTATTTTATAAGATTATTAGAAAATAACTTTACTGAAGAACAATTAAGTCAAGAATCCACAAAGGAAAACATTATACAATTCCTTAAAGATGGGGAAAATATAATGTGGGGAAGTTATGATATTAATACAGGAGGTCCCAAAGGTTCATTATCCGAATATGCTAAGAAAGCAACACATCTTAGAAGAAAGAATTTAAAGAATAAAATATCAAAAGGAGGAATTGCTTTTATAGGTGACGGGCACATTCCTGAAATAAAAATAGATTTCCCAGAAGCACAGATTATAGGAACACTTGTAGATAACACAAAAATTCAAGAACAAGTTTATAGGATAAAACAAATGATGAGTATTATATAGATTATATGTTATGTTCATTCATTACGGACAATACATTCCTCACTTCGTTCGGAAGTCCTCCACTCATTCACATACCATATAATCTATTAAACAATACGATAATTAAAGTATACCTGAATGCTCGAATCATGTTCGGGGGAACACATCTTAAATAAACTTTTAGTTTCTGTTCTCAATTCACTTTCAATTTTACTACTACTATATAAAAGAAAACCATTACCATCAACATTATTTTTTAATGCATACGTAACAAAATATACTAATTCAACATCACCAGCAACATCAATATCATATTCAATAATCTGAGGATATTTCGGTAAGATAAGTCTATCTATAACAGTTTTAAATTGTTTTAACATACTATTGTTTTATAAGGAAAATAACTTCATTAAGAAATTGTCCTTTATCAGGACCAAGCATCATAAATAAAGTATAAGTTAATTCTTCTACTTTATTCATCTCTTCTGTAACAGTAAACATTCCATCATCTTCAGGTTTAACATAATACTTAACCGAATATTTTTCCATATTATCATATAATGATATACGATAAGAATCTATCCATGGGTACTTAGGTAATACCAATGATTCAATAACTTTACTTAGAGAATTCTTATTCATACTTATATAAATATACAAATTATATTATATAATCAGTTGTCAAGTAATGCTTGACTACTCGACATCATTAAATCTTCATGTCGAATGTACACCATTTTTTCGACATTACAACTGACAAGGATTACTTGACAGTTCCTTATTTAGGGGTAAAGACGATGGACATATCATAACCAATAGCATACAAATAACTCTTAAGGTTACTAATGGTTATTGTTTCATTTTCAAACCTTCTTTCCGTATCAAAAACGCCCTGCTTAGAAATTTTAAGTTTCTTACCTACATCATTCATAGATAGTTTCTTTTCTTTCCTCAATTTAGTAATTCCTGTATATTTTTTACTAATTGTTTCATAAGGTTTTAAAGATTTTATATATTCCAAAATATCTTTATCAGGGTTAAACCACTCACCCTTTACGCGAGAATCATTAAACCTACTATGAAGTTCTTTTTCCATTTTATCACTACCCTCACAAACTGTTAGTATTCTTAATTCGTGAGGTGATGAAGTTTGTAATTGTCCTAATCTATTTTTCACATCAGTAGTAAAACCAATTTTAATGTGTTTTGTTTCTGTATTTTCTATAAAGTATATCATAATAATAAATATACCAAAACATTATAAAAAGTAAAGTAATACCTTTACAAAAGTAGAAAAAAGTAAAGAAACACCAAGTGGCAACTTTACTTTTTATAACCCCCACCATAATAACATCCATATATATTGTCCCCCA
>Ga0209086_10004701_pt1 | contig 10057 bp, 7 predicted proteins | sample M_130207_XF_Meta_FD_187312 | JGI IMG/M metagenome (GOLD analysis project Ga0209086, IMG submission 187312) | Freshwater microbial communities from Lake Montjoie, Canada to study carbon cycling - M_130207_XF_MetaG (SPAdes) (version 2) | ecosystem: Environmental > Aquatic > Freshwater > Lake...
CTCCTTCTTAAGGCGGCGCTCGCGCTGGCCCCTCTCTATCTCGTGACCGCCGTGATTCTTTTTGCGACGCAGAGCCGGCACGGGGAGCGATGGCGCGGGCTGATTGAATCCCTGTTGCACTGGATTCCCCTTCTGGGCGCCGCCCACAAGGCGCTCGCGCTCGCCCGGCTTTCGGCGGCGCTCGAGGCGCTCATCAGCGCTGGCGTGACCATTCTGCCGGCCTGGGATTTGGCGGCCAACGCCTGCGGTTCTCCGGCCATGCGCCGCGTTGTGGCCTCTCTGCAGCCTGGGATGATCGCCGGTCAGACTCCCGCCGAGGCGATCCGAACCCGCTCCCACTTTCCCGACCTGTTCACCAACCTGTACTCCAGCGGCGAGCTCAGCGGTAAACTGGATGAAACCTTGAGCCGCCTGTACGCGCATTATCAGGAGGAGGGCACGCTCAAACTCCAGGCCTTCGCACAATGGCTGCCGCGCCTGCTCTACGGCATCGTCGCCGCCGTTATCGCTTATTCCATCATCCAGTTCTGGACCGGCTACTTCAACCAGATCGCCACCCTCACCGGCGGGTTTTGAAACCCCGCCCCCACTTGAAACCGTATTCTATCCCATGACACTCCAAGATCTCCTCAACAACGAAGAGCTGCGCTGCCACGAATTCCCCGTCGCGCGGGATAAAATCTTTCTCGGCCACGCCGGCGTCTGCCCGCTGCCGCGCCGGGTCGCCGACGCCGTGGCCGCGTGTGCCGCTCAGGGGACCCTGGGGGATCAGGAAGCCTTCCTGCTCCACCGGCTGGCCGACGCCCGGAAGCTGGCGGCGCAAGTGCTGCAGTGCCAGAGCGAGGAAGTCGCCCTGGTCGGGCCGACCTCGCTGGGCCTGAGCCTCGTCGCCGCCGGCCTGAGCTTTCGGAAAAGCGATAACATCCTGATCTATCACGACGATTATCCGTCGAACGTCTATCCCTGGATGGCGCTCGCTGCCAAGGGCGTTCAGGTGCGCTTGATCAACACCCGCGGACTCGGTGTCATCCGGGCCATCGATGTGATGGGGCAGGTGGACGAAAACACCCGGCTGGTCGCGCTGGCGTCGTGCCACTTTATCAGCGGCTACCGGCTCGAGCATCAGGCCATCGGGAAATACCTGCGCGGCCGGGGAATTTTATTCTGCCTCGACGCCATCCAGACGCTCGGCGCGTTTCCGACCACGGTGGAGTCCGTGGATTTTCTCGCCGCCGACGCGCACAAATGGCTGCTCGGCCCGTGCGGCGCGGGCGTGCTTTACGTTCGGCGCGAACTGCAGGAAAAACTGAACCCTCCCCTCTATGGCTGGAACAATGTGCGCTGCCCAAATTTTGTCGCCCAGGAGAAGCTTGAGTTTCGCAATGACGCCACCAAATATGAGGCCGGCACCCATAATCTGCTCGGCGTCGTCGGGCTGATCGCCTCGCTGGAGCTGGTACGGGAGATTGGCGTGGACAACATCGCCGCCGAACTGCTTCGCAAGCGCGCACTCCTCGTTCCGGCCTTGTCCGCGAAGGGTTATACGGTGTTGAATGCGGAAGCGAAGCCGGAAAATGCCAGCGGGATCGTCACTGTTTACCAGCCGGGCGTGGACCTCGCGCCGCTGCACAAAAAACTGGCGGACGCCGGCGTGGTCGCGTCGCTGCGGAGCGATCGCAAGGGTCAGAGCTACCTCCGCCTCTCGCCCCATTTCTACAACACGGACGCGGAGTTGCAGCGGGTCTTGGAATTGGTGTGAGATAATTATAACTGCGGATGGGCATGGATGGGCGCAGACTCAATCTTCACTTTCGCTTCAGGTAGTAGGTGACCGCGCCCTTCTCGCCGATGGTTATGTGGCCGGCCTGCTTGAGATGTTCGACGAGTTCCAAAGCCTCGACATCGGTAATTTTGTTCCCAAGAAACGCAACTAGAAAACTGACCAGTTTCTTTTGGCTCCGGGGGTGGGTGGCGGAGGGCTTGCGCAAATGCTCCAGCACCTGAGCTTCCTGTTCGTCCAAGAGCAAAAGCTGAATCTTGGGTTTCGGCGGAAGTTTTGGTTTGGGCGTAACGGCGGGTGGGATTGAGATTGCTGGCTTGGCGGGGGCGCTGAATATCAGCTTGCTGAAATCGTCGTGACGTTGGACGCGAACATTTTTGCTGCGCAGATGTTCTAGGAGCGCGTCGTAACCTGTGTCTTTAGATATGATGTAAAAAAAGCCGCAGGGATTGGCCAGGACAGCGCGACCGAGATAGTAAGCCAAGACGAAATCCAATGCGTTTCGGCCGGATGTTTTCAGGCGGATCAATTCTACCTTAGTGGCGTGGTGTAGGAGTTGTTCGACCAACTCGGCGTCGAGCTTGGTTTTTTGGGCGCCTAGCAGCAACGTGAGATGAACTGTCTTGCTCCCGATGATGGCGGGATCAACTGTGTGGACGTTTTCGTAATCTACGAAGACATGGTTTATGGGTGGCGGGAGATCGTCGGTTTTGGTGTGCATGCAATTCTTTTGTGACTGGATTGTTTCAGCGTCACTTTGTAGACCGGCTGAATTTTGTCTGTGCAATCCATTCGTGGTGGAGGGTTTTCAGTCCCGCCGGCTGAACTCCAGGATCGCTGCGCGCCACCAGGGGGCGAGTGTTTCGCCGGAGCGTTGCCAGGATTGCTGGTGCAGCCAGACCATCAGCTTTTGATCGGCCATGATCAGCATGCGTTCGGGCCCGGTCAGTTTGTCCGGCCCCTCGGTCAGCAGCCGTTCGCCCAGGGTCTGAGCCCGCTCGCTGCCCGCGCCGAGTTTGGAGAATTGCTCGGCGTAGACCGGGTTGAGCTGCTTCTCGCGCAGCAGCGAAACGTGGATGGCGTTGACGTAGGGATCGAGGATGGACTCGGCCAGCCCGGCGTGGGGGCGGGTCGGCGTGGGATCGTCCGTGAGCTCGTGGATTTTCAGGTTTGAACGCAGGGAGATGATTTCTTCCGGCGGCTCGGTTTCTTCCGGCGTGAGAAATAGTCCGACGCTCTTGGCGCGTGCGCCAAGGCTGCGGCGGCTGGTCAGCACGCTCAGGGGAATGGACAGGGCCATGCCTGCCAGCACCGGCGTGAACCACCAGAACAGCGACGGTTCCAATTCCCACATGAACATTCCCCAGAGGATGCCGATGAGAGTGTGTCCCCAGTGCCGCTGAATCGCATAGAGCCAGGTCGTGCCGTCCGCGGCGCGTTTTTGCGTCGTCCAGCCAACGCTGATGCCGAGGAGGTTGGTGAGGACAAACCGCGTGTGCCAGAGCATCAGCAGCGGCGCGTGCAGGGTGGAAAAAATGGTTTCGCCGACCACGCTGGACGTCGCCCGGGCGAGCCCGCCGTAAGTGCGGCTGCGCGGACGATCGCGCGCCAGATCGATGAGCGCGAGAACTTTGGGCAGCATGATGACGGCCATGCAGATGACGAACACCAGGAGCGCGTGGGCGGTGCCGCTCCAGTTCGCCAGATAGGGCGTGAAGGCCTGCACCGGGATATTGGAAAGGCCCGTGAATTTTTGATACCAATAAATCCAGTTAAAGGTGATGAGAAAAGCCAGCCAGAGGGGTCCGGCGAGGTAGCCGCAGATGCCCAGTATCAGATGCAGCCGGCTGACGCCGCGCAGCCCCTTGGTGAACAGAACGAGGGTGTGCTGCAGGTTGCCCTGGCACCAGCGGCGCTCGCGCTGCGCGTTTTCGATCAGGGCCTGAGGCGCCTCTTCATAGCTGCCTTCCAGATCGTGGGCGAACCAGACTTCCCAGTTTTCCCGGGACATCAGCGCGGCCTCCACAAAATCGTGGCTTAGAATCTGGCCGCCGAACGGCTTGACCCCGGGCAGTTGCGGCAGATCGCAGCATTGCATGAACGGCTCCGTGCGGATGATGGCGTTGTGCCCCCAGTAATTTCCCAAATCAAGAGCCCAGTAGTTCAGCCCGGTGATGAAGATGGGCGCGTAGAGCCGGTTGGCAAACTGCTGGATGCGCCCGAACAGGGATTCCGCATTAACGAGCGCCGGAACCGTCTGGATCAGGCCCACGCTGGGGTGGACCTCCATCAGCTTGACGAGATTCACGAGCGTTTCGCCGCGTAACACGCTGTCGGCATCGCCGCAGATAAAGTAGCGGTAGCGGCGGCCCCAGGCATTGAGGAAATCGCGCACATTGCCGCTCTTGCGCTCCTCGTTCATCAGGCGGCGCCGGTAATAAATCTTCCCCAGCGCATCGAGTTCGCGGATCAGGTCGTACCAGCGCCGCTCCTCCTCCACCCATTTGTCCGGGTCGGTCGAATCGCTCAGGATGAAAAAATCAAACCGTTCCAGCTGGCCGGTCTTTTTGAGCGATTGATAGGTCGCGCGCAGGCCCTCATACACGCGGATCACGTCCTCATTGTAGATTGGAAAAATGATGGCCGTGCTGGTGCCGTCAATGGACTGGCTGTGATAGGGCTTCAGCTGGGTGATGCAGCGGCGGTCGCCCCGCATCCGGAGGAAAAACCCATACAGTCCGTGCATGCAGCCGATGGCTGTGAACAGAAACAAGATCACGAAGAGCACCAGCAGAACCGTGCGCGATGCCGACCAGCCGGTGCGCCAGAGCAGGTCCGCGAAAATCAGCGAGACCAGCCCGGTGAGCAGCAGGGCGCCGGAATAGAAGATGAAGACGCGCCAGCCGCGGGCGATGCGGAGAACGGGCGGGGCGGGGTGGGTTGGCGGTTGGCCCGGCATGAGTGAATTGTCAGCGGCAGTCTTCTGTTATGAAACCGTGAACGGCGATCCTGATGCGCTTATCTTTAACCAGAAAGGGTCAAAATATCAATCTTTCTGGAGGGGCCCCTGCTAGCGCGGTCCGCCGAATTCGTCCTAGGCTTGGCTTTCCCCGTTCTTTTTGGCTTTAGCCGCCTGCCGTTGTTCCCCAAAAAAACGTTGCAACAAAACCCGGCATTCCTCCTGCCGCACGCCGGACGTGATGTCGCAGCGATGGTTCAGGCCGGGAAATTGCAGCAGGTTCAGCGCCCCGCCCGCCGCGCCGCCCTTCGGGTCGCCCACCCCGAACACCACCCGCGCGAGCCGCGTGTGGACCACCGCGCCGGCGCACATCGGGCAGGGCTCCTTGGTCACATACAGCGTGCAATCCGTCAGCCGCCAGTCGCCCACCGCCTCCTCCGCCTGGGTGAGCGCCAGCATCTCCGCATGGGCCGTGGCGTCCTTGAGCAGTTCGACCTGGTTGGAGGCCCGGGCGATGATCCGCCCCTCCCGCACCAGGACCGCGCCCACCGGCACCTCGCCGGCGGCATAGGCCTTCGCGGCCTGACGCAGGGCTTCCCCCATGAAATAATCGTCGCTGTGCAGGTCAATAATGGGATCGTCGTTCATTTTATCAATTGCGGGAGCGGATGCGAGGTGGGCTGATCTTGATGATTAAAATGGATGAGAACCGCGGATCAGGGCCTCCTCACATCGGCGGCTTGGAAAGATTCTTCCAGGGTCCATTCGTTCCGTCCGTCCGGATGGCAATGGCAGTGGGCTGTGAAGAACCCGCCGCGAAACTGCCAGAACCATGGCCAGATTTTTTCACGGTCGGTCTGGGGAATCGTCAGCGACGCAATTGTTTCGCGCGGGAAAAAACCGAACCGGCCCTCCGCCATGGGCGGCGGAAGGGATTTCAGCTTCGTCTTCACCTCAAAGAGGAACATCAGCCAGTGCGCCTGACCTTCATAACCGTGTTCGCTGATGAGCCCGGTCAGGTGCAGGTCCGACGGATGCAGTTCCAGTCCGATTTCCTCGTGCGCCTCGCGGCAGGCGCAGGCGTGGGGCGATTCGCCGCGATCCATTTTCAGCTTGCCGCCGCAGGGGCTCCAGAAGCCGCGGTTCGGCTCCTGCGCCCGCTCCAGCAGGAGGACTTCGCCTGACTCGCTGAAGCAGTACAGCAGCGTGGCGATTTTGTACGGCAATGGCATCGCTCTGATTTTCAAACGCCGGCGCCCGGATGTCGACTGGAAAAAACCGGACGTTTCACCCAAAAAGCTAAAAGAAACCGGTCGGGCTTGCTGCAGGGCCGGTCGGAACCCAAACGCGCGGCCTTTTAGACAATTTTTAGAAATAGTTTTACAACGGCGAAATGTGCGCTGAAGATAGATATTATTTTACATAAACTTACGAAGACTATCAAAAAAGCGGGGGGTAGATTTTTCCAATCCGTTGCGATCCGACTGCCCTGCGCGTTCATTGTCGCGAGTTTTCTATTTTGGGCGAACGACGGACGGGCACAGTCATTTCAAGTCTCATCCGTCCAACCCATCAGCGAGGTGCAGCCGGCGGAGTCGGATTCGGTCGTGGCCGTGGCCGCTGATACTTATGGTTTATCGCAGACGTCCTTGGAATCGCTTCCTGTCATGGGCGGAACTTTCTGGATTGTGGAAAGCAATGGAGTTATTCCGCCGTTCCCATTTCTGCCGGTGCAATACTGGAATTGTCACGCGTGGGAAATGGCAGATGGAATTTACTTGGTTGACGCGACCGGCGGGCAGGTTCCCATACTTCCGTTCAGGTTGGCGCGGGAAGCGATGACTGCGAATGCCCTTCAATCCGCTCAATTAGCGGTTGAGGCACAGGGCAACGCCGTTGCCAATTTGATTGGTCAGGTTCAGGACGCGGAGTTTATGCAGGCAGCGGCAGCGATGTTTGGATTCGATATGCGGATGCTTGACAGCGGTAGCGAGTCTTCAGCGAACTTTGCTTACAGTTTCGACACGAACGCCCTTTGGCTGGAAATCACCAATTTTTCTAACGGCTTTTCCTGTTACAATCTTCACAACGCGACGAATCTTGTTTATGCGATTTGGACAACGACGAATTTGATGATGCCCTTTGCCGTGGAAACCGAACTTTGGCCGACGGACCCAAACTGCCAGCCATTCACTTTGCAGAACAACAGCCGCCAGTATTTGTTTGTTAGGGCGGAGGATTGGACTGGCGTTGACAGCAATAGTGACGGTGTGCCGGATTGGTGGGCATGGAAGTATTTTGGAACCACGGACGCGGCGATGACTAATCTTGATTTGTCCAACGGCAACACCTTTGCCCAGGATTATTCCAACAATGTCACGCCGACTGTTTTCAAATTCACCGGCCTTGAAGTGCCGAATAATTATATCAGCACCACGACGGCTGCCGTACAACTTGATGTTGCGGGTAATCCGTATTACGTCGCTACGCTGATTGACGACAGCAATTTTTCCAACGCCGTTTGGAATACTTACAGCGGTTCGACCGTCACCGTCAACCTCGGCAGCAGCCAAGGCTGGCATGACGTATGGATTGGCTTGCGCGGACATGCGGATGATGGGGCGTATGCCGTCTGGCAATGGAAACGGTTGAAACTGGATTACACCGCGCCCACTTTGTTCATCACTAACCCGACGAATACCACGGTGGACATACCCATGATTCAGTTGCGGGGATTCAGCCCCGAAGCTCTGAGCAGTATCAGCTACGATTTGACCAACGCAGCGGGATGGCAGAGCAACCAGCAAGTGCTGGTGTTAAACCAAACTTACGATACAAACACATGGGAGTTCACGACGAATACTTTTCAAGCCTTTGACGTAGCGCTGACCAATGGAGCGAATACTTTTATTTTCCACGCCACGGATCTGGCGGGCAACGCAACGACGGCGAGCTACAGCGTATCGTTGGATTATTCCGCCAAGACCAATCCGCCGAACGTTCAAGTCACTTGGCCGCAGACGGGCATGAAGATTGCCAATAACACCGTCACCATTCGCGGACAAGTGGCCGACGCGACGGTGATGGTTTCAACTTCTATAATCAATACCAACGGCGCGACAAATCTCATTACCGGTGTGGTGGAACGGAGCGGGCGGTTCTGGCTGAATAACCTGCCATTGCAAAGCGGGACGAACACGCTGGCGGTGACCGTGGCGGATGTGGTGGGCAATGTGACGACCACCAACTTGGTCTTGGTGCAGGATGCCATGACTCTCACGATGAATAGCGTGACCGATACTTCAGAGTTATGGCAGCCGTTCATCAGCGTCAACGGCGCGGTGTCCGATCTGGCGGCGACCATTTATGTCAACGGCATTCAAGGCACGAACTACGGCGATGGCACTTGGTCGGCAGACAACGTGCCGGTGACGGACGGCGGCGTAGCCATCTTTGATTTGAAAGCGGTTCCCGCCGGTGGCGGTGACCCGGATAACAGCGTGAACCAAGACAAACCTTGGCGGGTGTATCTTGCTCACGATATGCAGAACCAGACTGGGAACACGCATGACAACAGCGCGGGCGTGGAGAATGATGGCGGTGATAACACCGCAGACGGCGATGAAAATTCTGACTCCAAGAATTTTTATCATTACGACCACGATTGGGATTCTGTCAATGGCGGCTCCGGTTCGCAATACAACCGCTCCTTTTGGGTGGATGGGAATGGCAATTCTAGCAGTAACCTGACCTCTGGCACGATGATGTGGACGCCGCCCAATGGCGTGGAAACGGACACGGCAGACGATGGCACGGTGACAACGAATGCCATCAGCTTACCAATCTTTGGCAATGAGCATTGCAAGGTGAATGACCCGAAGAATCCCACGCCTACGGTTTACGGATTGGATGGTTGGGATGATGACATCATCACCAACACCTACGGCGAAAACTACACGCGGAAGGCAGACACGATTTGGCATGTCCAGACCGGCGGGCGGGCAGTGCCGGGATTGTTAAACCTGTGGCAGTTTAGCGGCGGGGCATGGGAAGTGTTGAATAAGCGGGCGACTCCATCATTGCTGCATGACCAAGTAATAGACCCGACAAAGATAAAGATCTTGGGCAATAATCTTAACACAAATGGAATCTGCTACAAGCTGCTGCCGAATGACACGGAGTTTGACGTGACCCCAAAGGTTTCCGGAAAAGACTTCTATACATTTAGCGTCAGCGGGCAAAAATACTTGTCTTACTTTGATGTATATGTGCTAGAAGGAAATCCAGGCGGTTTCTCGCCCATTGGCGAATATGATGAGGGACATGCGTGGTGGGGATTGAGAACAGAAGCCCCACAAGATGCACTCAAATACTTGAGTCCAACCAACCAATGGTTTCTTGCTCAAGAGAAATACGGATACTATCCGACGACCTACACTTTGCCGGGATGTCTTTGGTGTCCCGGTCAATTACAAGTTCCAGAGTCACATGGAGAATTTACGGTCAAAATGTCATTTTATATCGGCTTCAATAATTTGATTAATGCTATTGAATTCACGCGAGGTTTGCGTGCCAGCCCAGGAACTTATGTGGCTCCAGGACACAATTGTATCCAAGCAGTTAGAGATGCGGCTGTTTCAGCGGGAGCAGGATGCGCGCAAATGTCTATATGGCCGCAATATTTTGGAATGATGATTAACCTGATGTATCCAGACGAGGACACTGTGTATTACAAATTCTTTTTACCTTAAACTTGCGTATGAAAAACAAGATAATAGCTTTGACCATTGGGGTTTTAGTTTTGGCATTTTTTGGGTTATTCCTTTTGACCTTGCAGCGGCACACGGTGATACCTCGTAGTATCAAGTTGACTGACTGCACAAATAGTGTTTTAGAGTTTGATGTTCGGATTCCGAAAGGGAATTCTTACTATTTAGTTTTGGCTACGCCCGGCGTAGGCATGACATTAAATTCATCTTATATCTTTTCAGGAAATGTTCACATTCTGGATAAAGCAAATCCGCCGATTGATTTCCCGATTGGTTCTAAATTGGCGCAACAATGCAACTGGCTAGAAAGAAATGGCATTCCGTATAGTCTTGCTATTACTGGTTTAAAAAACACCAACTGCCCACTTTTGGATAATTTAATACACGGCGCTAAAGATTATCACGTCAAAATTATATTCAATCGGCCACCACCGACTTCGACATCAATTTGGCTTCATTGGTTGCAGGCGTATAAAGACAAAGACGAATGAGCTTACAAACATATTTTACCCGTAGCATTTTATGGAAAAAAAATAAAATTAATTTTTT
>Ga0209086_10004703_pt1 | contig 10054 bp, 13 predicted proteins | sample M_130207_XF_Meta_FD_187312 | JGI IMG/M metagenome (GOLD analysis project Ga0209086, IMG submission 187312) | Freshwater microbial communities from Lake Montjoie, Canada to study carbon cycling - M_130207_XF_MetaG (SPAdes) (version 2) | ecosystem: Environmental > Aquatic > Freshwater > Lake...
GGCCGGCAAGCCCGCCGTCTTCACCGCCTACGATGCCGCCGTATTCCAAAAGGCCATCCCCCGCGTCGCCTGCTACCTTTCCAGCATCAGCCCCGCCACAGCCACCCCCCGCGGCGTGGTGGACTCGCTGGGGGCCATCCGCAACAACCTCTGGAAAGCCAACCTCGCTCTGGAAATCATCACCGCCCCTAACTACACCCAGCACACCGCCCTGCGCTCCCTCGTCACCGCCCTGGGCGAGATGCTTGTCCCCCAGCTTTCCGACCCCACCAACGACATCGGCGCCAACAAGTTCAGCACGACCTACTTCCTGGCCTATTGCGTCGCACAGAACCACACGACTCAAATCAACGCGCATGAAGGCTTTTATGGTAGCCAGCTAAACTACCAGCTCACTTTCGGAGTCCCCGCCGGAGCAATCACGGCAGTCACCGGATAACCACAACAACCCACCACCCCACCCACCATGCCCTACACAGCACCCAATTCCACACCCTACGAGGCATCGCTGATGCCCATCTCCACCCGCATCCTCACCGTGAAACGCGGCGACGGCACCACAGCGGGCGGCGGCACAGCCACCACCGTCGGCACTTACCTTGCCGAGAACTGCAACATCAGCCGCCCCTCCAACGTCATCGACCGCATCGACATCTACGGCGCCGATGCCGGAACGCCCACCGTCGTCCGCAAGAAGATTACCTGGTCGAGCAAAGTCCAGATTAACATCGCCCTCTCCAATAGCATCCGCCCCGGCGATTACTTCGAGGAGAGCATCGACGTGGACGCCGCCACCGCCTCCGCCACTGCCGTCCGCTTCGTCATCTCCTCCTGCAACAAGGATGAGACCGCCGGCAACCCCCACAGCTACAGCCTCGAAGCCAGCGAAGACATGGTAAACAGCCCCAAATATAACTGATCCGTGCCTGTTGTTGTCCTAACCCGTGATTGCCCCGGATTTGCGGAAGCGGCCCGGCGTGAAGAAGAACTTCGCGCCGTGCCCTTCCTCGGGCTGGAGGAGCGCATCGCCGGTCTCCCCGTCGCCCCGCTCACCCTCCGCAAGATCCAGTGGCTCACCATGACCCGCTCGCCGTTCCTTGCCAGCCTCCCGCCCGATGTCCTCATTGAGAAGCCAGGCATCGCCGTGGACATCCTGCTCTTCCTCTGGATCTGTTCCCCCCAATTTCAGCCCGGCAATGAAAAGGCAAAGGCCCGTTTTTATAAGACCCACGCCGCCGTCCTGAACATGGAAGCCGCCAAAGTCTGCCGAGAGATTCTTGATTACATTGACGAAGCCTTCCTCGATGCCGGCCAAGATGATGGCGACCAGCGCAGCTACTACTCCACCGCCGCGTCCATCGTCGGCTACTTTCACCGCAGCTATGGTCTTCAGATTGACGTCTGGGAAAACCACTGGGCGCGCCGCCTCGTCCGGATGCTCACCGGCCAACCTAACATTTTGGACATCCCCCTCCGCATCGCCTTTCAGCTCATCCGCGTCCAGCAGCGCAGCGCCAATCCCGAGGCCCAATTCACCAACCGACTCAGCCAGCCCAAAGTCGATGACTGGATGAAATCTTTGAACCCCAAAACTAACTGATCATGGCCACCAACAGCGAAGAAATCCTACTGCGGCTCGGCATGGACGCCTCCGCCATGACCAAGGGCACCATGGCCGCCATGGACGTCCAGAAGAAAGCCGCCGCCGACTATGCCGGGTTCTGGAAGAAAGCCACCGCCGAGCGCGAAGCCGCCGAGGTTGCCGCCGACGTCCGCGCCGCCAGCCGCGCCAACCGCGCCGCCGCCCTGAATCGCCAGCGCGCCTCCCAGCAGGCCAGCCGCAACGCCGCCGCCAATGCCGAGATTGCCAATGGCTACGTCCCCGAAAACATGGCCTCCGGTGGCTCCTCAGAATCCTCCGGTGGCCCCAGCGTCAAACGCCTTGCCCGCATCGCCAAAGAAGGTCGCTCCGTTTACAACGACGTCGCCTCTGGCAATTTCATCGGAGCCGCCAACGGCGTCGGCAAGCTGACCGGAGAGATCACTTCCCTAGGCAGCGCCGCACTTATGGCCGCCGGAAAGTTCCTTGGCATCACCGCCGCCCTGGCTGGCGTCTATGAAATCGGCAAGGCCGCCGTCCAAGCCGGACAAGCCGCCGACCAATCCAATGCCTCCGGAGCCGCCCTCAAATCCCAATCCGGCAGCCTCGCCGACAAACTTGGAATGGCACCCGGCTCCACTCACGAACAGATCATCCGCCGGCAAAAGGAACTCATGGCCATCCAGGACAAGGCCGCCCAGGCTGAAGCCGCCGCCGCCGCCAAGCTCTTGGAAACCCAGAAGGAAAAAGCCCGCGTCGCCAAAGGCATGGAAGAGATGCAGAAACATTTCAACCAGCTCCGCCAGGAAGAGATCAGCCTGAACAAGGAAGCCAACAGCATCCGCAAACAATACAGCGGACTTCAGCGCGGCATCGCTAACATCGACAAAGCCGTCCCTACCATCGGCGACCTCGCCGGGCGCGACAATGTCTCCCAGCTCGACCGCCAGTTCGGCGCCGGCGGACAGTTCGACATCGGCGATGGAAAAGGCCCGCTCGCCGGAGCCGCCCGGGACGCCCTCTTTTACGAGAAGAAACAGATGTACGACCGTACTCACGGCAAATACGGTGAGGCAGAACTAGACCGCCAAAAGCAAATCAAAGCCGAGAACCAGCTCGCCGCCGCGGGCATCGAGACCCCCGCCATGAAAGAAAAAGCCATGCGCGAAAACATGGTAGAACTCAAAGAGAACATGAAAAACCTCTACGGATTGGCCGCCAGCAAGGGCATCAAAATCGCCGACGCTAACTGATTATGGCATTTACCCAACCCAACCCGCTTCCCTACAAGTCCAGTCTGATGACGGACGCCAAGCCCCGCACCCCGGCGCGGCGGCGCTACCCGCTCCCGGCTTCCTGCCCCATCCAGTTTGCCGCCTACGCCTTCGACGTGGACTTCGAGCAAATGCTCTCCAGCTTCCCGCCAGCCTCCAAGAACACCCCCAGCAACAGCGGCACCACCTTTAGCCTCACGGATGGAAACGCCATCCTCACCAGCCTCTCCCAGCCCTCCGTCACCGGTGCCGGTCTGGGCACCTACACCGCCAGCTTCGCCCGCGTTCCCGCCTCCTGGGATAACTTCGAGACTCAAGTCGTCAACTATCCGGGCTGGCTCAACACCGTCGCCAGCGGCTACTTCCGGGATGCCAAGCCCACCGAAGTCACCGTCCGCATCCGCACCGACTACTTCGTGGTGGATCCGGACGGCGTCCTTTCCGGTCTGACAGTGCTGGACTCCGCCGGCGTCAGCCTCGCCACCGGCTCCCGCATCGTGACTTCCAAGGGTGCCATCCCCATCATCCGCCGCACCCCGTGGCTGGCCACCTATGGCGGGGCCGCCATCCTCAACGACGAAGCCAAGTCCCTTGTCCCCGCCGCGGGCGTGGCCGGTTACTTGCCCACGCTTCCCACCTCCGAGCAATACCGCTCATGGTGCGGCATCGCCAACACCTTCCTCGCCGGCAGCGTCGCATGGGACGCCACCCACCCCCCCGTCTGGAACGGCACCTCCACCACCGACGTCACCAGCGGCCAGTACATTCTGAACAACTCGAAGCTGCAAGACTACGAAGGCAACATCGTCGCCCGCGTCACCGCCTATGCCCTCGCCGAATAACAACCTCAATTTGCTTGGCCAAACCGTCACCGCCCCCGCTAGTCCAGGGGAATGGATTGGCCCCACATGGCGAGACCGAATCAGCGGAATCTTGACTTGCCTGCTCAAGCCGACATTCACCGTGCGCGTCGATGATGGAACCGGACTTGTCACCAACATCGACGCCGATGTGACTATGGGATCTACAGGATACAGCGTCCTGCTCCCTGTTGTTGCCAAAGCAGGGTCTACGGGAACGCCCATTCGGGTTCCTTTTCAAAACTCAGGGCCGCCCAGCGTCTCAACACTGACATCCGGAATTACCTACCAAAACTATGAGCCGCCAAGCCTTTATTTGGACTACACATCCAAAGTCCTCTACTTTTGCACCAGTACAGGGTCATCAAGCACCAGCGTCTGGGCACCTCTTAATCAAGGCTGGAATTTCTCTCAAAACGTCGTCAAGTACAGCAGCCTGATCACTTATAAACGGCATCAGGTTGTCTATGTGGATACCGCCAACTCAGCCCTCGGACAGACGCAGGCATGGCCCGGGCTATGGGTCGCCACTAAAGACGTACCTCTGCCCACTTTGGAAAAGTACTACCCCAACGTCCAATACAACCCGGACTCCGATGGGAAAATAACTAACTTTGATTCCTCAAACAATTACTGGATGCCCGTCGGCGAGAACCGATTCCAGTTTATGGTCTCCACCCTGTCCAATGCCGATTACTTTAAGGCCAAGCTCTGGGATGGAACCACTCTGAGCAGCGTCGAGTTCACCATCGCCAAGCCTAAAAACCTGCGCCCCTCCAACGCATCTGAAACCATCGACGGCGTCTCTGTAGCCTATTCCGCCTACACCTCCGACAACACCCGCACCGCCACCGATGGGACCAACACCGAATACCAGGTCATCTGTCCGCGCTATGTGGCCAGCTCCTCCGCCGGCACCGCGGTTATCACCGCCTCGCTGGTCCTAAACGGCAGCGGATTCGCCGTCTCTTCCAAGGCTATATTCATGCAGGAAGACAAACCCGCCCGCGTCTGGGCCCGCCGCTACGTTCAATAATTATGGCCGCTGGATTAAAGGTCTGCTGCTCCATCCTCGAAGGCTCAGTCAAAAGCCTCAAGGAATCCCCCGTCAAACAGCTTCAGGGAAACGAGCTGCCACCCGGGTTTCAATTTGTGGCAGTCTCCTGCACGGTTGGAATGCCTAAATTCAACAATGGCGGATATGCCGCATCCCTTTCATCTGTAAAAGACAAAACACTTCAGTCAATCAGAAGATTTCACACCAAAACCACTTTTTTTGATTTGCCGATTTATGACGTTACAAGCTCTTTGTTTCCACTTCCTGTGGCGTCAAGATTCAAAAGAACTTACTCTTCCGAAATTTCATATCAATACTCTCCGCTTGAAACACTTCAGCCCACTGGAAATGAGAGGACGTTTACCTATGACTCAGATGGAAACTACAACGGGGATTCTACTGAAACGTATTTCGACAAATACGAAACCTATTTTAATTACTGGGGCAAAACTTACACCGAATACACAATAAATTATACACTGGGTTATCCAGACCCAGACACTGGATTGTATGATCGCAGCGGCTCTGTAACTGTCAGCAATGAGTTTGATTATTCAGGGCACAATTCTTATCTGCGAGACAGAATAAACACCGTTGACGCGGCCGGATTCGCAGCGCTTTGGGCCACGACTCACCCGTTTGATTCCTACACCGGAATCAGTAAAAATATTAGCCCTGTTCAATCTCAAGTCGGCGATATGGCTCGAGGCCAGTATTCTGGTGGTCAAACGTCTCCATCCAATATCTACACAGGATACGGTCACACTGAAGTGGTATCCACTTCAAACTCTAATCCATTTACTGGAATCAATTTTGCTTTAACTGTATCCGCACTTCAAAGTTCCTATGCTGCTATTGGCGGCGAGTCTACTGCAAGCAAAGGTCAGTTGAAATACATCGGAGCAAGGCCTCTCAATTACTTTCTTATCGAAACGCTTCGCCAAGGGTCCAGCGGAATAACTTGGCCCGCATTTCCTTACAAAGTTTTATCCAGTGGCACCATGTACACCAACGACATCATTGATATCCCAATTCCAAGTTTCACAGCTCCATTTATGTCTTCCAATTTTGGAGGGATGCCAGTGTATGGGATGGAAGTTCGATTTGTTGTTGGAGATCCCGGACCCATTACATTCCCAGGAGGATATGTGGGGTCTCAAATTTCAAGCTGGTAAATTATGAACCCCGAAACCCGCGCCCGCAAAAAATACGAGCAGCTCAAGAAAGAGTTCGAGAGGCCCAAGCTCGACCTGCACTCCATCGCCCACCTCGCCCGCGATCTCGCTGCCGCCGCCATTTCCCTGGCGTCCAAGCCAAAATGAAACTTGCCCTCCTCAATTCCTCCGGCGGACTCTGGCTGGAAATAGATTACCCAACCACCCAAGCCCTCCAGTCCGCCCTCACCGCCGCCATCCCCACCCTCGCCGCCCACGGCATCCTCGAAGTCATCGGCAACAACCTCGACTGGAAGATCAACGGCTCCACCGTTCAAACCGAATGAACATCACCCGCCGCTGGAAAAAGTTCCTCGCCGTCGGCTGTAGTCACGGGAACCTCATCGACCCCGTCGCAGCCCACGCCGTCCTCCGCTTCCGCGACAAATGGAAGCCCGCCACTACCGTTCACCTGGGCGACTTTGTGGACACCGCCGCCTTCCGCGCCGGCGCCAAGGGCAGCTCCGATGAGTCCGAACCCATCACCCCCGACATCGACGCTGGCATTGAGTTCCTGAAAGCTCTGCGCCCCACCATGGTATTCAATGGCAACCACGAGGCGCGGCTCTGGCGTCTTCAAAACCATCACAACGCCATCGTCTCGGACTGCGCCAGCCAGATCATCAACCGGCTCCGCATGGCCACCACCAAGCTCAAGGCTGAGTACGTCGAGGACTGGGGCATCCGGGCATGGCGCAAGCTCGGCAACTATTCCCTTGGCCACGGCTACCTGTTCGGCGAATCCTTCCTGCGCGATACCGCCGAGAGCCATGGCAACACCATCATTGCCCACGCCCACCGCGCCGGCATGGCCACCGGACGCAGGGCCGATGCCGCCACGGCCTATTGCGTCGGCACCCTCTCCGATGTCCCCAACATGGACTACGCCAACGCCCGCCGCTCCACCCTGAGCTGGGCCGCCGGTTTCGTCTGGGGCGAATATACCAATGACGAGACCGTATGCTGGCTGCACGTCCAGCCGCAGGGTCAAAAGGAATGGAGGCTGCCCCTGTGAAAAAGACCAACGCCATTGCCGCCCTGCTCACCAGCCAGCTCATCCCCGCCTTGGTATTTGACGACAAAGCCCAGACCATGCAAGAGATCGCCGCAGCCGCCGGCATCGCTCGCAGCACCGCCGCCGCAAAAATCCTAAAGCTCATCGCAGCCGGGCAAGTCGAGCGCGTGTGGAAGCGCGGCGCAGGACGCCCCATCCCGGCTTACCGAAAGGCTGGCAACCGGTGACAATTTACCTAGTCGACATCAATTTTGCTGTTTCTTGGTGTCTTGTGTACCGCAAAGCAGAACAGCGTCAGCGGTGCAGCTAGGTTTAACATTTTATCCCGTTCCTTTGCCGGACGAGTCTCGGGAATATACTAGGCGATTCGCCATGGAAAGCTCGAACGAAATGCAAGTGGGCAATAATCTGCTGGATTCTGGCGGACGCTTGCAGCGGGATATTTAATTTTGGCAACCAATGTCTCCAAGAGGGGCATTGCGCGTTGGCAATATGGCTGTGATTCGGCTCTATGTTACTAGCGATTGTGAGGGCACAAGCGTTATCTGGATGAGATTCATCAGCCATCTGGACCGCCTCTGTGATTTACCCGTTGTTGCCGTTCTTACTGGGCAGTGAAACAAGCTCAATTCAGTAAAACAAAACCATGACAAAACCCAACAAGACCAAGGTCACCGCCGACCTCCTCGGCCGCACCCTCCACCCTCTGGACGAGCTGGGCATCCCATACGCCCTGGTGCTGGAAGGCGTCCCCACCATCTTTTCCAACTCCAGCCCCATCCACGCGCAAGCCATCATCGAGCGCCAGTGGATGCTGGGAAACAAGATCTCCGAGCTGGAGATTGAGCAGATGGCCGAGAAACGCTGCGCCATACCGCCCCGCGACGAGGACTAAGGCCGGAGCGTCAAGCGTTCACGCGTTCACGAATACGTGAACAGGAAGCATCGCATGAACATCCAGCTCCCCGAAATTCGGGGTGCAGCTACCCGAATTTGGTAACGAAATCTGTTTCGTGACCAAATGCAGTTATTCATTTACTAAGGCCGGAGCGCCCAGAACCGTTCCGCCTCCGCCCGAGTGACCAAAGCCTTATAATTCCGATGGAGGATGCGTTCACTGTGACCCAGCGCATGGGCCACCGCCGCCGCGTCACCCGTCAGCGCCAGCCACATGGACGCCGCCGTGTGCCGGGTGATGTCATGAGGCCACTCCTCCAGCCCCAGCGCCAGCCTGAACTCGTTCCGCTCCATCTGGAGTTGCTTGGTGGTCAACGGCAGCTCCGACTTCAGCCGCTTCGCCTCCTTCAAAAGCTGCAAAGCGCGGGGCGGGGGATACACCACCCGCCGCTGGCTCACCTTGGAAGTCTGCGCCTCCACCCGCACCCAGCCCTCGTTAAAATCCACCATTGCCCACCGCGTTTTCTGCGCCTCCTCTGGACGCAACCCGCAGAACGTGGACAGCACGAACCATCCGAACGCCCGCGGCTGCTTCCGGAACCACGCCAGCGCCATCTCCACCTCCTCCGGCGTGAAGATTCGCACCGGCGCCTTCGGCACCTTCACCGCGTCCAGCCGTTCGCATAGATTCGCAGGGCAATAGCCGCGCCGCAGCCCAAACTTGAACCAGGTAGAAATCCGAGCGCGCATCGTCGGCTTGGATCTCAGGTTCTGGGCGTCCATGAACGCCGCCACATCCGCAAAGCTAACCGCCGCCATCGGCACCGACTCCCGTCCTTTGATAAACGCCTTCACAATCTGGGACAGCGACGAGACATAATCCGAAGACAGCCCCGACTTTTCTTTTGAATCCACCATTTCCTTCCAGACCAGCGAGCAGGATGGAGAAGCTATTGCCGCGGCAGCATCCGGCCGGGTGACCAGCGCCATCAAGTCAAGGTTCCGACGTTCCGCCTCCCGCCAGACCGAGAACATTTTCTCCCGGTCCGACTGGGGAAGTCCCGACCAAAAGTCATTAATGCCGATCTGGTCCCCCCGCAACCTGCCGGCAAACGCCTGGGCGGCTTCCTTGGCGGTGAAATATTTCCGTTTACAGAACCCTTGATCATGCCAACGGACCATGAACGACTTTTTGCCATTGGCTAGGCACGGATAAAAACCGATTTTTTTCATAATTTATATCGCAAAATATCGCACGATATCGCAAAAAAATCAAGTTTCAGTTCGTTTCAGTTTGTTTGAGTTTGGAGCGAGTTTGCAAAAGGTAAGCAATAAAATCAGCCAATGTTTTCAATGCTTTTGTGAGGAAGCCCTTGTGAAGATTGAATGGCGACCCTACCGGGAATCGAACCCGGGCTACCTCCGTGAAAGGGTTGCTGCAAAACTATGTTTTTGCTGGGGTTTTGAGGGTCCAAAAATTATATCGCAAAATTTATCGCACTAAAATCGGCTTATTGTTTGCAAAATGATCCAGCCAACGACAAACAAAACCAAGGAAACGAGGCAGATGGTTCCATAGATATTTAAGATAAAACGGAACAGGGTCATGCCCAGAGATCCACACCCCGGACACCATAAGGCTCGAATGCTTTTGGTCTGGCCGCAGTCCGGGCAGGGCACCAGCCGTTTTGCAACAGCCAGGGCGGCCGCCGGCGCGGGGACTGGGGCAGCCTTGGCAACGGCAGATTCTTTCCCGCAGTGGGGACAGAACTCGGTGCGGCTCATGCCGTCGTATTCAAAGAGGCCGGAGCAGTGCTGGCAGTGGGCGGTGGCAATCATATTTGTATTTTTTTGTGTTGATGCTACTGTTTTTTCGATTTGCGGTTTTGGCCCAGTCGAATTACCAGTTCAAATGGGGAGCCAAGTGTTTCCGCGCCGAGTGGCGCGGCTTGGTTCCTTGTGCCCCATGGCCCTGGTAAGCCTGACTGGTGCAATACTGAGCCGCGCTTTTCGCATGATAAATGACGACGATGACATAGCCACATCCATCCGCGATTTGATCCACACCCACAAGGATTCACCCGAAAGCCTTAAAGAGCTGAAGGCTATGTTTTTAAAGTGGGCTTCGGCTGCGGAA
>Ga0209086_10004705_pt1 | contig 10053 bp, 11 predicted proteins | sample M_130207_XF_Meta_FD_187312 | JGI IMG/M metagenome (GOLD analysis project Ga0209086, IMG submission 187312) | Freshwater microbial communities from Lake Montjoie, Canada to study carbon cycling - M_130207_XF_MetaG (SPAdes) (version 2) | ecosystem: Environmental > Aquatic > Freshwater > Lake...
GCCAAAATTTTACAGAGTTTACACTATTAAAATATCCATGGATTTCTCCAACCAATTTTCTTACAGAATCAATATTGCTTAATTCCACTCTATTCAATTGATCTCTCAGGAGTTCCGGTTTTTGTGGGCCAATACTATTTTCTTCAAAACCGTATAAGACGTTAGATTTTCTCTCTGGGTATTCTGCAAAAAAAATTTCTTTAGTTTTGCCCAGTTCTGGTATAACCACGCTGATACACCCTGCAAGTAAAGCTAAAATACTGTGATATGAATAATTATCGTACGAAATAAAATAGCGTACTTGATTTAATTTCTTATTGTAATCAGAAATATCAGTTGACTGTTCAATCATTTCATCTGCCGAGGTTACTTTGAGCAATGTTCCACTTCTAGGTTGCATGTGTATCCGTTCTCGTTCTTCGAGATCCTGCTTGCCTTTCTTAATTAGGATGGCATCCTCAAGTCTTTCCAATCCTAAATCATAAAAGTGATTCACCATAGTTTCTACGATTCTTATCTCAGTGGTCGATTGGTATGGTGTATTCGCGACAAAGGCTTTGTTATATGTAAATATATATTCAGAATCATCGAATTGTTTTTCTCCACCGTGAAATCCCGGAAAAAACAATATCCAGCGCGCAACCTTCTTGGCCTTAAGCGGGTTACCTATGATTACTTCTGGGTAAATCACAACCGTTTCTTTATCTTTAGCGAGTTCGATTGCTTGTTCTATGTCAATATTTATAGCCCCGTTATTGTTTTTTTCACTACCATCAATGATAAAAGTTTCATGACCTTCTTGTGCCAGCAAATTTGCTAATTTATTCAGTACTACGATCCCGCCAACGCGCCAATCGAATTTAAAGGAATAAACGAGGAACCTCATTTGATTTTCCTTGCAGGGTTACCTACATAAACCCCTTCGTCAAGATTTTTTAGAACAACGGTACCTATTCCAACAACGGTATTTTTTGCAATTGTTACGCCCTGCTTTACACTCGAGTTGGCACCTAGAAAAACATTTTTTTCTATTTTGCAATTACCTGAGATTATTGAACCAGGTGCAATTGTGACAAAATCACCAATTTGACAGTCATGACCAATTTTAGAGTGACCCAGAATAATTGCATGCCGTCCAATCTTCACGTTTATTGAGATAACTACTCCTTCACCAATAATTGCGCCCTCTCCAATTTCACTGTTCAATCTCTTATGTGCGGTTGGATGGATTAATGTCGCAAAGTTAGCTTTTCCTTCGATTTTCTTAATTATTTCTTCTCTTAGTAATGAGTTTGCAACTGCAACAACCCAAATAAATTCTTCGATTTTTATTTGAGAAAATGGGATGACTGAAACCCCGTCAATTTCTGATTTAGTCATGAATTCATCATCAACCGTAAAGATTACTTCCTCGTAACCACATTCCCGTGCAAAATCCGCGGCTTCCCTACCCAACCCACCTGCTCCAAATATCGCAATTTTTCTCAATTGTTATACACGCTGAATTTGGAAAGATCTGGGTAAGGCAAAGTGATGTCTGCATTTTGTTTTTTTGATCTATCATTATCAAAGAATTGGTTCATTAACAAAATTCCTCGTGTTGCAATTTCGGGCATGAGATAAAAGTTCCAACCCAACATATCGATATCGTCTTCGTGGTAACTCATTTCTCTTCGACCGCTAAACCTGGACCTCTTAAACCATTCATAAGCAATTTTGTCATCGGTTAATATTGCGCCAGCTTTTGAGAGTTTAAGATGCTTATGAGGGCCGGTAAATGAAAGACACATAAAGGTGTTTTTCACATACATATCGGCTGTGAATCGAAGGGCAGAATCCCATGTTCGTGTCGGCTTTAGTTGATACGCACCCGTCAAGGTATTGCTCTCAGTCTGTTCAAATTGAACTCTACCTCCGGCATGAATTATCTCGCACGGAACTGAAGGGTACGTTCTTGTAGGAATTGTTACTGTTACGCCTTTAATTCCTTCATACATTAAAGATAAAAAAATAGCGTTACTTTCACTGTCAAGAGCAACGGCGTAAGGTGCTCCAGTATATTGACAAAGTATTTTCTCAAATTCTTCTGTAACTTTATATGTGCCTTCGGCCATAGAACTATTGTGACTTAAGAATGTAAATGTTTCAACAACATGAGTTCATAATTATCTAGCAGTAATTTGGCGCTCAAGTGCTTATCAAAATCTGCTGATTTTTTCTTATCAGGAAGTGAATATGGCTCAAAATGGTTAGACAAAAACTAAATAAGGAAAACGCGTGAGAAGCGTAATTCACGCCTGAAACTTGTGGGGCGGGTCGGGCTCGAACCGACGACGACGGAATTATGAGTTCCGGGCTCTAACCAACTGAGCTACCGCCCCTTGTAGGAGGTAACTCTAATGCAGGAATAATCATGCTGTTGCACAACTGCTGTCTTGGTCAAGAGTAAATCTACTCGAGCTCCCTACGATGGCCCGCCCACTTGGGGGTCGTATGGATTTTTGGCCAATGGATAAAAATCATCCAAGGTCGCTAATGTTTTTAATGCCTAATAGGGCCTATCCACTTGAAGTATTCGCCAGTTAATTGCACCCTTTGATTCCTGGCTGAATCTGAACCTAGGCCAAAGTGGTGAGATATTTTTGTAATTATCTGTTCTACGGATTTTTCTGTTACAAATCGCACCCGTGAAATCTCTAAATTACTTAAGCCATTTCCGATATGTCTCATGGTTTCGATTTGAATATCAGTTAGTCCAGCCAGCACAGATGCGAATAGTTTATGACTGTAATCATTATCGACTTGCAGCCACATTGAAACCTCTTGAGTGATCGCGGCTTGGGCCGATAGCCCAATCGCCTTGCAGATTAATTCAATTAAATTGTTCGAAGATTTTAAGACTAACTGTGAACCTGCAGGAATTTTACTGAGCACCAATCCAAGGATTCTAAGATCGGGGCTGTCACTAATAATTATTAAACCTACAAGGGGATTAATTGCGCGAAGTTCTTCACAGAGCTGTATCGCTTTGTTTGCGTCAAATCGGATATCAATGATGACGGCACGGGGAGTCGTTTCTTTAAAGATATCGATGGCATCTTTGGGGTTAGATGCCATACCTACGACTTTAACTCCATGGTGCAAAAGGGCGGGACCAAGGAGCGAAAGCTCGAATCGATTGTCATCTACAATTAATGTTTTCATGAGAAATACCGACACTAGAGCACGCCAGCCATTACTGCCTAGTCAAAGTCAAGGGTTTTCCCCTATATTTTTCTAGCGCCTAGGAAGCAGACTCACCTACGCCCATGCACATGAAAAACTTATCTCTGCAGATAACCTTCTACCAATGTCATCTAAAAACTTTTTCTTGGTATTCGCGCTCAGCATCTCTTTTATGCACGCTCAAATCTCACCAGCTAGTGCGGAGCCCGTTTACGTATTCCCCGTAGTCGGCTGCACTGTTGACTACGCTCGCGCTCATCATGACTATGCAGCTACGGATATTCTGGCCAAGGCTGGCTGTAAATTTGTTGCGCCTATCGGTGGAGTAGTTGACGAGGTCAATCGGGTTGATCGGTGGAGTGGAAAAACTAATCTTGGTATTGATCGAGGCGGTTTATCGGTCTCGATAATTGGTGATGATGGAGTTCGATATTATGGGTCTCATTTACGCTCGATTCCAGTGAGCATCGAACCTGGCGTGATTGTTGTCGCTGGGCGGTTGCTGGGATCGATTGGAGCAACGGGTAGCGCCCGCGGAACTGCGGCGCATCTACACTTTGGAATCTCGTGGCCAACTCCGGCCGATACCTGGTGGGTTCGTCGTGGTGAGGTTCTGCCATGGAGGTATTTAGATGCGTGGAAGAAGGGGAGTGATCTTTCGCCGTTCAAGCAAGTTGCCGCAAGAAAGTTAAAAGTCGGTGAGATTCCACCTGTTCCGATTAGAAAAAAATAACCCCCACTGTTACCAGTGAGGGTTATTTATAAAGCGGTGTTATTTAGGCAGGGTTTACTGCATCAGCCTGAGGACCCTTTGGACCCTGTACGACCTCAAATGAAACTGCCTGACCCTCTTCAAGGGACTTGTAACCGTTTCCTTGGATAGCTGAGTAGTGAACGAATACATCTTGTCCGCCACCATCAACTGCAATGAAACCGAAACCCTTTTCAGAGTTGAACCACTTAACTGTACCTGTTGCCATGTTTTACTTTTCCTTCGATATGTGGGTGCTCGAGAAATCCTCGATCACGGTCTTCCTCTTGCGCCAGCGATACCGATTATGTGTTACATGAAACGGGTACTGATTAAGCGTCGGACTGGTACAAACTGTACCGCCATAACCCCTAGATACCTAAAGTGGGGCTGGACAGTGTGAGCGTAGCGGGTGTCTAATTGAGCCACTAGCAGGAGCACAAGGCGGCCGGGGAAGGTCGCAATCGGCGTCCTTGCTAGGAGTTTTCAATGCAACGATTAACCCAATCCTCATCGTCCTTGGCCGTTCGGGGAGCACTCACTATTCACAGCGCACCCTCTGCGTTGCGAGCTCATATCGAATGGGCGCTCGCAGACATTCTCGGTGTAACTACTCGATGCGAGTGGACAGTCCAGCCATTAAAAGCAGGAACCTATAAATGCACTCTTACATGGCGTGACCGACATGGTGTCGCTGCGGCAGTTGCAAGTGCGCTGCGTAGTTGGCACTACCTCTACTTTGAAGTTCAAGAGGATACCAACAGCGGGGGAGAGTTATTCCGTTTTACCCCAGAGCTTGGTATTCATCGTGCAATCACTGATCTAACGGGGGCGGTAATGCTTAACGAGAATCAAGTCAATGAAGTTTTAATGAAAAATTTTGATGATGAGACGGTTCGTAATGGGCTGGCTCTTATTATGGGAAATGACTGGGAAAACGAACTTGAGCGTTTTCGGGGCATCACTCACCAAGAGTTTGCCCACTTGCACGCAATTTAATTGTGTATCATTTAAACATGAGCCAACTAAACGAATCTCCAATTATCACCGTTGAGCGTCGCAAAGCGGTAACAATAATTATCTCTGCAATCATCCTTTCTTTAGCGGTTGGAATTGGCTTGATGAAAGTTGGTTCAGGTTTTGCATCTCGCAGTAGTGATGGAATCACTGTGACAGGGTCTGCGAAAACTACTGCCGTTGCAGACAATGCGGTGTGGACACTTTCAGTGAACCTGTCATCACCAACAGTCAGCGCTGCAGTTAAGAAAGTTGATGCTGATGTTGCTGCGTTATCAAAGTACCTTAATGCAGGTGGAATCTCAGCCGATGCTTTGACACTTGGAGCAGTCTCAACATATGCCAATGAAGAGTACGTCAATGGAAATGCAACTGGTCGCATACTTTCATACCGCGCTAGCCGCGATGTAACTGTGCGCACAAAAGATGTTCAATTAGTATCAAAGCTCAGTCAAGGAATCGGTGCACTCTTAGAGACGGGTATCAACGTAAATAACTATGGACCGCAGTACTATATTTCTAACTTGCCAGAGCTTCGCCCAGAGTTAATGAGTGATGCGATGAAGGATGCCAAGGTCCGTGCAGAGGCACTAACCAAAGCAGTAGGAAGTAAGCTCGGCGCGCTAGTTAATGTCAAGGCTGGACCGATTCAGATCACAACGCCAGATTCAACGATGACCGCTGATTACGGCGCTTATGACACATCAACAATTAATAAGACAGTTACCGCGACGGTTTCAGTAACCTTCAAAACTAATTAGAAACTAACTAAAGAGGGATATTTCCGTGGCTTCCACGACGATGCGGTGCTGCTGCAATAGTTGTAGCTAAGGCGCTTCGAGTAAGTGATGGTTCGATAATTTCATCGACTGCACCTATTTCAACTGCGCGTGCAACTCCTCCTGAAATCTTGTCGTGCTCTGCAGCTAGCTCTAACTCCATTGATTCGCGCTGTTCAGCCGGGATATCTGCCAAAATTCTGCGGTGTAAAACGCGCACCGCCGCAACCGCGCCCATCACAGAAACTTCGGCTAGTGGCCAAGCAAATACACGTGTTGCACCGAGGGCTTTTGAGTTCATTGCGACAAATGCACCGCCGTAGGCTCGGCGGGTAATTAAAGTAACGCGCGGGACAACGGCTTCACCGAATGCATGCAGTAACTTAGCGCCACGTCTGACTGCGCCTTCCCACTCCTGTCCAGCACCGGGTAAGAAACCTTGAACATCTGCGATGACAATTAAAGGAATTCCAAAGGCATCACATGTGCGTACAAATCGCGCAGCCTTTTCACCTGCTGCCGCATCCAGCACACCGGCAAGATGCGCTGGATTATTTGCGATAACACCAACTGTTGCTCCCCCTAAACGTCCAATGATGGTCGTCATATTTGGCGCCCACATTGAAAGCAGTTCAATACTTTCAGTCTCTTCATCTAAGAGCGCATCTACTAATGGGCGGACTTCGTATGTTCGAATTTTTGCATCCGGCACTAAACTTGCTAGATCAATATCTTGGACATCTGGATTCATGAAGCCATGGTTAGCAAAAAGCGCAGTCAAATCACGGACATCGTCAAATGCTTCTTGCTCACTCGGCGCAATGATGTGTGCAAGCCCGCTATTTTTCTTATGCGCTTCAGGGCCACCAAGGTGGGCCATATCGATATCTTCGCCAGTAACACTCTTAACTACGTCGGGCCCAGTAACGAATATTCGCCCCTCAGGTGCAAGCACTACAACGTCGGTGAGGGCTGGACCATACGCTCCGCCACCGGCTGTTGGTCCAAGTACTAATGAGAGCTGCGGAATTCTCCCACTTGCTGAAATCATGGATTGAAAGACTTCACCGAAGGCATCTAAAGATGCAACGCCATCACTTAAACGCGCACCACCCGAGTGCCAAATTCCGATAACTGGAACCTGCGCACCCATGGCAGCTTTATATGCAGTGACAATTACCTTTGAACCATCAACGCCTAGTGCACCGCTTTTAATCGTGGCATCAGATGCAAAAATTACAACTTTATTACCTTTGATTAAACCTGTAACAGCGATCATTCCGCAGTCGGTACGGGGGATTAGAAATTCAAATTTTCCATTATCGACTAAACGCGCAATACGTATCTCTGGATCACGTGAATCAACTACCGTAGTTGGCATCTATATGCTCTTAAAGACCAATACAACGTTATGACCACCAAAACCAAATGAGTCATTGAGCGCTGCAATATCTCCGGCAGGGAGTTTGCGAGGCTTATCCCTGACAACATCGATAGTAACTGCAGGATCTAAATCATCGATATTTATTGTTGGAGGAGCAAGTCGATCTTGAAGAGTCTTAACAATAAATACAGATTCAATCGCACCAGCGCCACCCAATAAGTGACCAGTCATTGATTTAGTTGCAGAGACTGCAACGTGATCGGCATCTGCGCCGAGTGCGGCGCGTAGTGCATTTGCTTCGGCGACATCACCTGCTGGTGTTGATGTTGCATGGGCATTTAAATGAACAATATCTTTTGTTGTTAAACCAGCGTCTCGTAATGCAAATTTGAGTGCGCGTTGAACACCGGCACCATCTGGATCAGGAGCGGCAATGTGATAACCATCAGATGTCAGACCTTGTCCTACGATTTCGCAATAAATATGAGCACCGCGTGCTCGAGCATGCTCGTACTCCTCTAGAACTAAAACTCCACCGCCTTCACCCAAAACAAAGCCATCGCGATTGAGATCATATGGTCGTGATGCGCGCGTTGGATCGTCGTTGCGAGTTGAAAGCGCCTTCATCGCTGCAAAGCCTGACATTGGCATGGCGTGAATTGCCGCTTCCACGCCACCGCTGACTACAACGTCGGCGCGGTTGTTACGAATCATGTCTAACGCGTAGCCAATAGCTTCAGCACCCGATGCACAAGCGCTCACTGGTGTATGCACACCTGCTTTGGCTTGTAGTTCTAGACCAACATTTGCTGCAGGACCGTTGGGCATCAACATTGGAACCGTATGTGGACTTACAAGACGTGAGCCTTTTTCACGCAAGATGTCATATTGATCGAGAAGCGTGGTTACTCCGCCTATACCCGAGGCGATGACAACACCTAAGCGCTCCTTATCCATCTCGGGTGATCCAGCGTCTCTCCACGCTTCACGGGAAGCTATCAGGGCAAACTGCTCGGATCTATCTAAGCGACGTATCTCGACCCGCTCCATCTGTTCACTTGGCTCAACGGCGACACGGGCAGCAAAATGTACTGGAATTAACTGAGCCCAATCCTCAGTCAGAAGGCGAACCCCACTTGTCCCAGCCAAAAGTGCTGACCATGTTGTCCTAACATCGCCACCAAGAGGCGTAGTCGCACCTAATCCGGTGACGACTACGCGACGGGTCGACATTTTAATTCTTTATGTAACTATCAGTTAGTTAGCTGCACGTACGATGAAGTTAACGGCATCACCAACAGTGACAAGATCAGTTACTGCCTCATCTGGAATCTTGACTCCAAAGAGCTCTTCAGCGGCAACGACAACCTCGACCATGCTGAGCGAGTCAACATCTAGGTCTTCAGTGAAGTTCTTGTCCATCTCAATCGATGCAGCAGGAACTCCAGCTACTTCTTCAACGATCTTTTTTAATCCTGCAAGTACGTCAGCTTGTGCAAGTGCCATTTGATTTATTCCATCCGTTAGCTGGTTTATATTCTCTTCATCGGTAGGTCGTTATTCTCTATGAAAATTCGCTTACTTACGAGTATTAGCGGGCTTGAGTGGCGTAAATCTCAAGATTGAGGCGGCAATTGCACGACCTGGGCTGCATAAACCAGGCCAGCGCCATATCCAATCAGCAGTGCCAATGTTCCATGAAGTTCGGGATGCTGCTCGAGAAGAATATCCATTGCCAGTGGAATCGATGCCGCCGAAGTATTGCCATTGACTCGAACATCATCAGCAATCACGACGCTTTCAGGAATTTTTATCTCTTTCGCCATTGACTCAATGATCCGCATATTTGCTTGATGCGGGATAAATGCTCCGAGTTCATCAGGAAGCACTCCGGCGGCTTCTAGAGCTTTGCTGCCAACTTTGCTCACTGTGAAAACCGCCCAACGATATACGGCTTGACCTTGCTGGGAAATATTTGGCCACCCAAGTTCGGCTACACCTTTATCGGGGGCATTTCGAAACTCAGTGTATGCAGGGTTAAGAAGAATTGCATCTCGCGAATCGGCATCAGAGCCCCATGCGACTGGTCCAATACGTGGAGCTTGACTCTGGCCGATGATTACTGCGCCCGCACCATCTGCAAAGATAAATGCGGTTGCCCGATCATCGGGATCTGTAAAATCTGAGAGTTTTTCCACACCAACGACTAAAACATTTTTTGATGATCCTGTACGAACTAAATCACTGGCCATCGCAACGCCGTAACAAAAACCTGCACATGCGGCACTAATATCGAAAGCTGCAGCTTTTGGATTTCCCAGTACGTTGATTAATTCAGTTGCCGCGCTTGGTGCCTGGAAGGGATAGGAAATAGTTGCGAGAATTAAAGTATCGATATCGGCCATAGTTAAATTCGCACGTTTGAGTGCTGATTCACATGCGGCTTGCGCCATTGATATAACGGTTTCATCAGCGCCGGCAAAGCGCCGACTTTGTATTCCGGTACGTTGCTGAATCCATTCGTCATTTGATTCAATACGATCGACGATTTCACTATTGGGTACAAGTCGCTTTGGACGATATGAACCAACTGAGAGAATCTGACTATTGCCAATCTGAGGAAGTTTTATACTCATGCGTGCCTTTCTGCGAACTCACGTGCAGCGATAATGTCATCTGCACTCTTTAGTGCAAAGCCCTCGATTTCTGGAACTGCGCGCTTGAGCAAGCCAACCAGAGTTCCGGCAGGTGCTAACTCAATGACACCCGTTACTCCCATAGCTTTTAAACTCTGCATACACAGATCCCAACGAACGGGATTGGCGATCTGATTAACCATTCGAGCAAGAATATCCCTGCCATCAGTGACCGTCACACCATCTTTATTGGAGATAAAA
>Ga0209086_10004707_pt1 | contig 10052 bp, 14 predicted proteins | sample M_130207_XF_Meta_FD_187312 | JGI IMG/M metagenome (GOLD analysis project Ga0209086, IMG submission 187312) | Freshwater microbial communities from Lake Montjoie, Canada to study carbon cycling - M_130207_XF_MetaG (SPAdes) (version 2) | ecosystem: Environmental > Aquatic > Freshwater > Lake...
TGATCGCATATCGATCCAGCAAGAGGGAAGCCATCCAATCCATACGGAAATTAAAACCCAATAGCCCAAACCTGTCAGAGCGGCGAACCATTTTTTGCTCAGCGCCGCAATCACTGAAGGCAACAGAGCGAGCAATAAAACATTGCTCGCCAACCATGTGATAATGACCCACTGAAATAAATGCGAGCATCCAACAATGAATGCGCAAAGGGCCACGCACAGTGTCCATGCGAATCCTGGTGCGTCCTTGTTGATTGCGCGCAACATGCGCGATAATTCCAGCGCAAGCAGCGGAAGAATAATCAGCGCGCTTGCCGCAAATAAAATGCCGCCAGCTGGAACTTTTTGCATTGGAAGCCACTTCACAGCGACGCCTGTGAAATGTTCATCGGCATAGAGCAAGCCAAGGAGAGATGCGATCAGCAGAAAACCAATAAAAATGCGGGTAATCATTGGTGGTCTATCAACCTGAAATTTGACTGCATGTCAATAAATTGGAACGCTGGGATCAATATCCACGCTCCACAAGTGAATGCCGCCAGCCATGCTCAAGACATTCTGCACACCCGCATGTCGCAACACGGCAGCGGCGCGCAAGCTGTTCACGCCGTGGTGGCACAAAGTGACAACACATGATCCATCCGCATCCACAACTTCATCGGCGCGCGATTCAATTTCTTGCAACGGAATATGAATGGTGTCGGGTATGCAAGCAATCTCGCGGCCCGATTGCGGACGAACATCGACCACGATTATTTTTTCGCCGGCGGCTTTGCGCCGAACATATTCACGCGGCGTTATTTCCCAATCAGGTCGCAGCGGATATCCAGGCGGAAGCCCGCGCTCGTCCACTTGAAAACCATCTGCTCCAGAATTCAGGGGACTCATGGCTTGTTTGTTTCCTTGACTGAAACCCATTTCCAAAGTCCATCGTTGCCCTGTGTTTGCTTTGCCGGCAACACGCCAACCGCTTGCATGGGTTGATCAACAACAAGCCATGGCGGTTGACCGGTGGCCATGCGCACGGGTGAAATCACCAATAAGAAAGCTGGCCATACAACGTCGGCGGCGCCATCGGTTGCGGCCGCACCAACGCTGCTGGAAAGGTAAAGCGAATCCGCGACAGTTGGAAATGTTTTTCCATCGCGCGCGTCCGTTCCGTTCAGCAGCAAAAGTTCGGAGTATGTTGGTCGCGCTTGCACTTGTCCGCGCGGCGCGTCAACCACTTGCACATCCCAATTGCGCCGATCAAGACCCTTCAAACTGGCGGGACTTGCAGCGGCGGGCGCCGTTGAAGGCATGGGACTGTTCAAATCTGGAATTGGGTCATTGCCCGCGTGTGTCAATGTATTTGATTGATTCAGACAACCACCAAGTGCAAGAAATGCCGAGCAAAGAATGGCGTGAGCCAAAACCACGCGCGGGAAATATGCAAGTGAATTTGCCGTGCTGTCTTTGAAACAGGAAGTTGCGACACATGGCTGGCTTGATTTGATGTGGTCAAACAAATTCATGATTCTGAGTTCCATGGAATCCGCGCCTTGGCGAACGCCGATTCAATCGTATCCAAATCAAAGCCCGCGCGCGAAAATGTCCGCGCGATAGAAGTGGGTGATTTACCAGCGCGCGTCAAGCGTTTGGCCTCCGCGCACAATTGCGTCTGCGTGGTCGCTGCGACACGCGCGGATTTTTCCGCAATTGAATCAGGAACGCCTTCGCCGCTGAGGCGTGCTTGCAGCAATTCAGGCGAGACAATTTTGCGCTCGGTCAGTTTGGCCGCGCGTCGCGTTGCGTATGTCTTGTCATCAACCCAGCCTGCGGCGCACATTTGATCCACGGTCACTTGCGCAATGGCTTCTGGCCACTTGCGGCACAAGCGTTCCAACAAAAGCGCGCGCGTGAAATCCCGCTTGGCTAGAAACGCAAGAGCCGCCGCGTGGCACGCGTTCAATTGCGCCAAATGTTCAACCTTGCGCGCCTTGGATTTATTCCAAGTGGCGCCAACGTGAATGCCAAGTTTGTCCGCGTAGTCGCGCCGCTGCGGACCCATGCGTTTGCCATCCACAAACCAATACATCAGTCCAGGATCATCCGCGTCCACGATAATGTTGTCGATTGTGTGAGCCATAGGTGTGCGCGCCAATTATGGCGTTAATTCATCAAGATAGGACGACAATTCCGACATGGCTTTCATATCTTTCGCGTGCTTGGCATGAGCCAGGCCGCGTTGCAGAACGGCGACAGCTTCGTCCACGCGTTCGCAACGCTCCAATATTTTCGCGTAGTGATAGTGGCCGTAGGCGTGCGTGGGGTGTTGCGCCAAAAGTTTTTCAAACCATTGCAGCGACAAGGGCAATTCATTGGCGCTGGCGTATTCCTGCGCGATGCTGTAAATACAAAAGTCATCCGCGGGGTCCGCGGCGTGCAACTTGTGCAACTGTTCAAGTCTTGATTTGGTTTCCACGCTCACAGCGTAGCGGGGCGACGCAATTTCGCCCGTGTTCCATGTATGGCGGCAAGCGGATACCTTTACGCCATGCGAAATTCGCTTGCAAAGAAGCTTGTGATTGTGGCGTTGAGCGCGCTGCCTTTGTGTGGCTGCCTTGACGAAACCTACATCAAGGAAGATCGAACCGACAAGCGCAACAAGACGCTGAAATTGGTTCATCATGTTGGCGGAACGCAAGATTGCATGTTGGTGAATGACGGCGTGTGGTATGTCGGCTTTGGTTCGCAATTGCTGGTGCTTGAGGGCCGAGGGAAAAAACCTTTGCGCACTGAGAACATCAATCCATCGGGAGAGGGCGGCGCCATCACTGACCTAGCGTTGTGGCATGGCGACTTGATCGCCGTCATGGATGGCGACGCCGTGGCGCGCTGGGACATTTCATCGCCGCGACTTCCAGTGCTGATTGATTTTGTGACGGCCAAGCAGCTTGGAATTCGTCCGCGCGGAATTCATGTGGCCAACACTATTTTGTACATCACCGGTGATGGCGGCGTTGTGCGCGCCAGCGATGGCGAAAAATTTCTTGCAGGCGAAAATCCAACAGGCAATGTGGTTGATACAAAGTTTGGACCCGCCGTGCCCGTCGCGCGCCGCGTGCAGCTTTTGCAGGACAATAAATTTCTCACCGCCGCCAGCGCGCTTGAGCCGCTTCCAGCAAGCGCCGGTTTGCCTGGCGGATTCGCCTTTGCATTAAATGGAAAAGAAGGCGCCACCATTGGCCTTATGAATTCCGATTTGCGTGAAGTCTCCGGCGAGCCTGTTCGCGGTGTATTTCGAAAATTGGTCGTGGCCAACGGACGTTTGTGGGCCATCTTTGACACGGAAATTGTTTCGTGGAATATGCAATCTGGAAAACTGAATTCCCCCATGTACACGCTTGTGAAAGGCGCGCGCGACTTGGCGCCGTTGACGGATAATTTGTATGCCGTTGTTGGTTCTTTTGGGCGCGGCGTCCTGCATTTAAACGCCGACAAGGAAGGCGATGGCGACACATTCACCGACGCCGTTCGTGAGCCTGGCCGCTTGGAGCAATCTCTCTTTGATGGTCGGCGCGTTCTTGCTGGAAGTTCCGAGGGATTTTGGCTCTACCCAATTCGTGGCAAGCCCACGCTGTCCGACAAAACCGTTTCACTTTCAATGATTCCCGACACCAAGGTGACGTTGCCATGGGCGGAGGCGCAGATAGACAAGGGCGATGGCAATCCAGCGACTCCAGATGAAGGACAAAAAATTCATTTCAAATCCGCAACGGCCGAAGCCGATTGGGAATTGCCGCCCAATGTGTACGCCTGCGTGTTGGCGGCCGTGGATGGCGACTTGTGGGTTGGACACACAGATGGCATCACCGTCTTGCATCCTGCCAATCCAAATCCCACGGTCACTGATGGCGCAATCGCCGCGTCATCAACTGAAGGAGCGTTGATCATCACCAAGCGAGGAGAACTGCGACTGCCTGGACCCATCTTGTGGATTCATCCGCTTCGAACAGGTCCTGGCGCGGTGTGGGTGAGCCACTTTGGCGGTCTTGGTGTAGCCGAGTTCACGGCCGACGAGACTTTGTTGCAACCGGTTTCAAAGCCTTCGACTTCTTCAACTTTAAATTGACAGGCTTGTTGCGTGTAGCGGCTTTGGTTTTCCGTATTGTGGGAGCTTTTGCATTCATGCAAAAATCCCTGCAAATCAAGTCACTTTTGCAACTTTCGCCGCGCGCCTTGCACGCCTCGCGTCCGTGAGCAATCAAAAGATGGCTGAGCACGCACCAATCTGCGCGTGGAAATAAACCCATCAAGTCAGCCTCCACATCAACTGGATCTTCATACTTGCTTAAACCCATGCGCCTAGAAAGTCGACCAACATGCGTGTCCACCACGACACCCACTTGCATGTCGAACGCGTTTCCCAACACAACATTGGCGGTCTTGCGCGCAACACCGCGAAGCGTGAGCAACTGATTCATGTCGCGCGGCACTTCACCATGAAATTGTTCGCACACTATGCGCATGCTTTCATGCACGGCTTTGGCTTTGTTGCGCCAGAAGTTCAGCGTCTTCACATAGGGTTCAATCTTTGCGGGCGATGCGTTTACAAAATCACGTGGCGTTGGAAACGCGGCGAATAAAGCGGGCGTGGCTTTGTTCACGCCAACATCGGTGCTTTGCGCGCTCAGAATTGTGGCGATGAGCAGCTCATGCGGCTGGGACCAATTCAGCGCGCAGTGCGCAGTTGGATATCGCGTTTGCAGCGCTTTGAACAATCGCGCGGCTCTGGCCACTTGAACCGCGGATTTCTTGCGCACCTTTGGAATATCCATTGTGGCTCCATGTTCAACTGCGTTCGTTTTTGATTTGGACTTCATTCTTTGCGAGTGTAGTTGCGCAGTTAGAATCAATTCCATGCGTGCTCCACCCATTCCACTCGCGGTCACCATGGCGGCCCTTGGCGCGTCGCCAAGTTGTTTCATGCACGCCATGAAATTGAATGTGGCTGGAGTTCAATTTGACGCATCACAGCCCGGGTTGCGTCCGCGCGAGTTGGACATTGGCGCGCGCCGCGATGTCGCGGCAACGCTGCGTCGGCATGAACTTGTCGCCGCCGGCATTGACTGCTTCATTCCGCTTGAGCGCTTCATTCGCCTTGAAGCCGTTGAGCGCGCCATGACGGCGTTGTTTGAATCCATCGCCTTCGCCGAATTTCTTGGGCGCGTGCCCGTGAGTTTTTTCATGCCGCACGACGCCGATCTGGCCAACACCATTTGCCAAGAAGCCGCGCGCAGGGGAGTTCTTCTGGCCGATTTCACGCGCCCCGCGTCAAGCGCCAAGTGTGGAATTGGCATTGATCCCGCGGCAATTCTGTTGGAACAGAAAAATCCAGCGCAAGAAGTTTCCGCCGCGGGTGATCGCTTGGTGGCGGCGCGCGTGAATGACATAGATCAAGCTGGTCAACGCGGATCCATTGGCCAAGGTCGTCTTGACACGTTGGCGTATCGCATTGCGCTTGAAGTGTGTGGCTTGCAAACTTTGCCCGTGATTGATTGCAGGTCGTGGCGTCAACCTGTCGAAGAAAGTGCACAATGCGTCAAGCGATGGAACGAACTCTTACCGGTGGGAAATGCGTGATGTCCGATGCCATTCAACCCATGCACGTGATTGGTGTTGGCATTGACATTATTGAAGTGTCGCGCATTGCCCGCATGATTGATGAGCATGGCGCGCGCTTTTTGGACCGCGTGTTCACGCAAGTTGAGCAGGACTACGCCAACGCAAGTCCAGTGCAACGCGCGCAACGACTTGCCGCGCGCTTCGCCGCCAAAGAAGCCGCGCTGAAGGCGATGTGCATGGGGTTGCGCGAAGGAATTTCCTGGACGGATATTGAATGCGCACATCGAGCGGATGGTTCGCCAACGCTGAATGTGCGCGCAAGAGCCGCAGAAATAGCGCAGAGCCAAGGCATTGACGCGTGGCTACTTTCACTCACCCATATTCAGCACATGGCGGCCGCAACAGTGACCGCAGGACGAAAGTTATAAGAAAGGTAGACTCAAAATGATGAGGCGACGCGGAGCACCAACTTTATATGAACTCACCAAGAGCGGAGGACGCGGATCCATTTCTGGTGGATCGGGCGGATTGTCTGGTGGAAGCACTCCAAGCGTGTCGTTGTTGGGAAATGAGGCGGCGCGTTCCGTGCGCGTGCCCGTTGGATTTTTATGGTTGCTGGGTGTTGCAGTGCTTGGTTTCGCGGCATTGACATATGCGTTTGGAGTTGGACGAGGTCGCGCAGCTGGATTCGCCGAGGGTTTCTCCACCAAAGTTTCAGAGGACAACACGCGCGCCATGGCCCGCACCGTGAACGATCCAATGAAGCAAGGCGCGGCAAGCGTGTCAGTGACGCCACAAAAACCATTGCCGCCTGCGGCAGCAAAAACACCCGCCAATACTGTGACGGTGGCCAAAACAACGGCTCAAAATAATTCCAAAGCGGATTCCAAGACCGATTCCAAGCCAGGAGCCGCACCGGCTTCCAACGCGGATCCGCGCGAAAAAGGCGTGAATTACCTTACTTTGGCTCGTCCATCCGCCGACCAGGCCGAAGCCATGTTGGCATTTTGCAAGGCCGAGGGGCTTGCCGCGTACTTGGTTTTAGATAATAATGCCAAACTGCGAAAAATCATTGTCACTCCTGGCTTAAGAACCACTGCGGCTCTTCAAACCAAAGATGGACAAGAACTTCTCGCAAAAGTAAAGTCGGTGGGGCTGCGTTGGAAAGCTGTGAAAAAAGGCAATAAGGATTTTTCGGACGCCTATCTTGAACTCTTCCGCTGATCGTCGTCGTTCAGTGCCGCGGAAGTCTTAACACTTGAACGACATCGGAAGTTTCTGACATGAGCATTCATCCAAGTTTAAAAACCAAGTCCGGCGCATTGAATCAACATCGCAACGTGCTCACACGCGCGGAACGAATTGAGCGTCTCACATTCGAAGGCCGCTTTGACATTGCGACCAAGTCCGTGCTTGGAACGGTGAAGGTTCGATCGATCAAAGCCACGGTAAGCAAGAAGCCGAAGAAGGAAGCTGTTGCAGGCGCTGAAGGTGCTGCGGGCGCGAAGCCAGCGGCCGGTGCGAAGCCTGCAGCCGGTGCGAAGCCAGCAGCCGGTGCGAAACCAGCGGCAGCCGCTGCCAAGCCAGCCGCCAAGAAGTGATCGCTCGGATTCACGCCACAGCGAGATAAACAATGATTGAACGACTTCTATCAGTTCGAAGTCGCTCCATTGATTCTTCGGGCATTCGCAAGGTTTTTGACCTTGGAGCCAAGATGCAGGATCCAATCAATCTGTCCATTGGACAGCCGGATTTTCCTGTGTCTGAAGCAATGAAGGAAGCGGCCATCGCGGCCATTCGGGAAAATAAAAACGGCTACACCGTCACGCAAGGAATTCCGCAATTGTTGGCCGCGGTTCGCCAACGCCTTGAACATGATTTTGGCGCGGGGTGGTCAACCACAAATGAAAATCTTTCCGCGGTCATCACCAGCGGAACAAGTGGTGGAATTCTTTTGGCGTTGATGTCCATTCTTGACCCAGGCGATGAATTCATTTCGCCCGATCCTTATTTTGTCATGTACCCGCAAGTTGGAAAGTTGCTCGGAGCGCATTGCGTGCTGTGCGACACCTATCCAGATTTTCGCATGACCGCCGCGCGCGTGGAGCCCTTGATCACGGAGCGCACCAAGGCGGTGTTGTTGAACAGTCCAAGCAATCCATGCGGCACTGTGTTAACGGCCAAGGAAATTGCGGAGCTTGTGCAGTTGTGCGAGCGACGCGGAGTCCTGCTTATCTCCGACGAAATTTACGACGAATTCTGTTTCAGCGACGCGCGTGAAAATGGCTTGTGCCCTTCGCCAGGTCGAATGAGCAACAATTGCCTTGTTATTCGGGGCTTTGGCAAGACACACGGTTGCACTGGTTGGCGACTTGGATACGCCGCTGGTCCAGCGCCGCTGATTCAAGAAATGGCCAAGTTGCAGCAAAGCACGTTCGTGTGCGCGCCATCGCCGCTGCAGTGGGGCGTGGTTCCATCTTTTCAAGAGGATCTTTCTTCCGTGCTCAAGGAATACGAAGGTCGCCGCCAAATGGTGCTAGACGCATTTTCAGGTGTGGCCAATGTCACGCGGCCAGGCGGCGCGTTCTACGCGTTTGTTGAAGTGCCACCAAAATTAAATCTCACCGCCGCGCATTTTGTTGAGCAAGCCATTGCCAAGCGCGTGTTGATTATTCCAGGCGGAGTGTTCAGCCATCGCGACACGCACTTTCGATTAAGTTTCGCGGCGTCGCGCGCCAAGCTTTCAGAAGGTCTTGGAATTTTGCGCGAACTTATGAGCAAGTGACACGCGCTTGATGCGTTTTGCCAAATGAATAGAGTCGCAATCACGCATCGTTGCTTTTATCTCGGCGACAAATGCAATGCGTTGTTGATACATGAGCGCGCAAATTGCGCAATCACTCTCCAGGAATATGCGTGAACGTTCCCGACCACGGACTACTGGCGGTGCCCAGCAATTTGCGCGCAATTCTGCCTGATTTGTAGCCAAAATAACCAGCCTCTAGCGCCAAGTGCATGGCGTGCGCCATGTGAATTGGATCGGTGGCGTGCGCAATACCGGTGTTCAGCAACACGCCATCGGCGCCAAGTTCCATGGCCAGCGTCACATCGCTTGGCGTGCCAACTCCCGCGTCCACAATCACTGGATAATTCGCGTTTCCTCCGTGCGCTGGATTTTTCAACAAGTCAATTAAAATAAGTATGGCCTCGCGATTCGCAATGCCGCGACCAGAACCAATCGGACTTCCAGCGGGCATCACACTGGTTGCGCCAGCGTCGCGCAAGCGCACGGCGGCAATCGGATCATCGCTGCTATAGCAAAGAACTTCAAAACCATCCTTCACCAATTCCGCGCACGCTTCAATGGTGCCAACAGGATCCGGCAAGAGCGTGGCCTTGTCACCAAGCACTTCCAATTTCACCCAGCGCTGTCCGGCATTTCCAAGTTGCTCAAGAAGTTCACGGCCAAGTCGCGCCACGCGCACCGCGTCGGCGGCGTTGAAGCAGCCTGCGGTGTTGGGCAAAATAGTCAATTGATCAAGTGGCAGCGCGTCAAGAAGCGATCGGCCATCCTTGTCATACAAGCGCTCGCGGCGCACGGCAACCGTGATCACGTCGGCGCGACTGGCAGCAGTGGCAAGGCGCATTTGCTCGAAATCCTTGTATTTACCAGTGCCAACCACAAGGCGTGAGCGCAACAGAAAACTTCCAACCTGCAGAGGTGTGGGGGTGAAATGACTTTCACCAGAAATTGATTTCTGGGAAGTCGCGGACGCGCGCTTATTGATGTCCACTTCATTTTTGTTTGGCAAGGTATCGCTCATAAATCAGCCACCTCCAACAAGTGTTACTAATTCCACGCGGTCACCTGCATTTAATTCGTGCACAGCATGTTTGGATTTTGGAACAAGTTGCTCATTTACTTCAACGGCGCATGGAACATGGCCACGGCCCAAATGCAAAAGTAAATCGGTGACAGTGCGTACATTGGCGCATTGTTTCTGTTCACCGTTGACTTGGATTTCAATTTCAAGCATGGTTTGAAATAATAGTGCAAGTTAGGTGGATAGACTTGATCGATGCGCTTGATTCATTGTTCAATTCTGCTTTGTGTTATGGCCGCTGTTTTGGGCTGCAAGAAGCCCAAGTTCAACACGAACACGCCAGAAGATATGTTGGACGCCGCCACTGAAATGGTCACCAAAAATCACGCCGAATATTTACCAACACTCATTGAAATTCCTGCGCGCGACGTCACTTTTGATGACGGGGTGACGGAGGCCAGCGCCATTTCCGAGGTGAAGGCCAAGGCGGGCGACATGCTTGCGCGATTGGTGCGCGTGGCAGGCGTGTTGCGCGATCGATTTCCAAAACAGGTGGATAAGGAAATTAAAACCGTGCTTGGCAAAGGCAATAAAGCCTCCACGCGCGATTTGGCGATCGCC
>Ga0209086_10004708_pt1 | contig 10052 bp, 8 predicted proteins | sample M_130207_XF_Meta_FD_187312 | JGI IMG/M metagenome (GOLD analysis project Ga0209086, IMG submission 187312) | Freshwater microbial communities from Lake Montjoie, Canada to study carbon cycling - M_130207_XF_MetaG (SPAdes) (version 2) | ecosystem: Environmental > Aquatic > Freshwater > Lake...
CCGTCTCAACGCCATGCTTGTGAAGCAGTTGTTGGCGGCTGACTCAGCGGCATCCTTTCGGCGAACTGCCTAAAAAGAAAAATATAAGTGTTTTAAAAATGTCGGTCTTCAAATCCCATCTGATTTGCTAAGCGTCACAAAAGGAAACCTTCAAAGAGTGATTTGGGAAAAAGCAAAGGAGACAATATGAATCGCATTCGAGCAGCGGTTATTGGCTGCGGTCATTTGGGATCGATTCATGCAAAACTGCTTGCTGCCCGTAGTGATGTGGAGCTTATTGCAGTAAGCGATCCGATTGCTTTGTCTCGCAGTCGGCTTGCGCAAGAGTGTGCCTGCAATGCGGTTGAAAATTCAGAGGATCTCTCTGGGCGCGTTGACGTAGTGGTGATTGCCGCGCCTACCTGCCTGCACGAATCGGTTTCAATGCCACTGATCGAAGCTGGAATTCATGTTTTTATTGAAAAGCCACTTGCTACCACGGCCTCGCAGGCGAAGAGACTTGTAGCCGCCGCGCATCGCCACCGATGCGTTGTGGCCGTTGGGCATGTGGAGCGTTTTAACCCTGCGTGGAAGGCATCCAAAGTTGGTCGGGGACAACTCATTTCGGTAGAAGCTGTGCGGCGAGCTCCTTTCACGTATCGATCTCTTGATGTGGGAGTCGTGCTCGATTTAATGATTCATGATATCGATCTACTTCTTTCGCTCTCACCAGGAAATCTCAAAAACGTTGAAGCGATAGGAATAGTGGCAACCGGTGGTCATGAAGACGCTGTTCGTGCCCGTCTGCTGTTTGATTCTGGAGTGATGGCCACGCTGACAGCTTCACGAATTTCTCCAGTGTTGGAACGAAAAATCGACGTATGGTCTACCGAAACGATGGTTTCAATTGATTTCAATGCAAAAAGTATCAGCGTGCTCGAGCCCTCAGAGGATGTGCGACAAGGAAAATTTAATGCGTTGAGTATGGTGACATCGAATACAACGGCAGCCAAGGATCGCTTTTTTACGGATGTACTTCACCACACTGCTCCTGCAATCCCGGAAGGCAATGCAATTGTGTCTGAGCACGATGACTTCTTGGACGCAGTAAGGCAAAGCCGAAAGCCAACGGTATCAGGTGAAGATGGCCTGAGAGCGATTGAAGTTGCAGAAGCAATTCTCGAATCACTTACGCTTTCCAGGATGGGCCAGAAGGATCAATCGTTCCGACTGATTCCTTCTTCGGATTCTGCATGGCTTCAAAAGACTGGATAAATGAAAACGTCGAGCCCCTTTTTCAATTGCAGGCAGAACAGAAAAGTCTTCCTAGTTGAATAATCTGGCATAGGCCTCATGTTCGTCGGTATGTCTATTCATGCAGGTCAAAATAGACCGAAAACAGCAGAAGACGTTGAAGCTTATGAAGCATCAGCCAGAGTAAGCCGGGTGGAGAATCCAAATGATTCGTTTTCAATACATAAAAATTTATTCACAATATGTTTCAGCCCTATTCGTAGTGGGTGCATTTTCGTTTTCTTTCATAACGTCAACGATTGTTTTTGGGCAAAGTCTTGAAGAAGAAATGCTCGCCGCATGCAAGTCGGTTATTCTTCGCAGCGACTCGAATCATGAATTCATTGCGGATGCTGCCACAGAAGTTGATTCCGAAGTAGAGAGACTCGTCTCGAACCTCTCCTTGCTCGATCTGGGTCGCTTTGAACGCAGCGGTTTTGGGGGATCAGGCGTCGTTGGAAAGCATGTCCGGCAAGCGATTCAAAAAGATAAAGAACAAGAAGAGTTTTCATTCAAGATGGCGGTGAATGGCCCGCCGTCACGAATTCCCAAAGAACTCGATCGACCATCAGCTGACTCCGTACAACTCTCGCCGCTTACGGCAATGCTCAAAAGCACCTTCATTGGAATCGATCTTTCGGCTGGTCTTGTTGCCGATAAAAAGGTTTTGCTGGAAGGACCTGCACGATGGAGCGGAGCCATGAAGATGTCGTTTGACGGCGAAGATCTGCGTAAGAATTTCGAAATGCGAACTTCGCTCGCTCAAACCACAACTTCGAATTTGGTTGATGTTGAAGTGGGGCCTCGCTTCGAACGAGATTTTCGAGGAGGGTTCACCTTTTTTGTGGATGGCAAAGCACAGGCTCGCGCTGTTCAAGATGCCGAGAGCTATCGATGGAGTGTGCCTGGAAATGATTCCAGCGGGTCAACCATGCTCGGTGTCACAGGCAGAACTGGTTTTCAGTACTAACCGCATCTGCTGTCGACGCCGCAGAAAAAAGCGACGCAAAGCCATTCGTAGGAGTGACTCTTTTGACGCTTCGTGTTCAATGCGTCGTGTGACTGTTTAAAAGAGTTCTGAGATGACCGAACCGGAATCGATTGCTGCCACAGGCCGGCCAGAGTGATCAAGGAAATGAGTCGATGGATCAACTCCCAGAACGTGATAGATCGTTGCATGAAGATCAAAAGGAGTGACAGGACGATCGTGCGGCCGCTCTCCCTTCGAGTCGGTACTTCCCACAATCCGTCCTCCCTTGATTCCACCACCGGCGACGAGTGCAAACATTGCATTGCCCCAGTGATCCCGGCCGGGTGTACCTTTACTCAGAGGCGGTCCACCATTGCCACCATTATTCATTCGTGGCGTTCTACTAAACTCACCACACAAAACAACCATCACTTTTTCAAGCATTCCACGACTTGAAAGATCTTCGAGTAGGCTCGAAACGGCCATGTCAACTTCAGGTAATCGTGTCTCCATTCCCTTTTGAAGATCCCAGTGGTGGTCCCATCCACCAGAATGAACTGTGACAAATGTGCTGCCCGCCTCAACAAGGCGTCTGGCCAAGAGTGTGCTTTGTCCAAATGAATTTCGGCCATAGCGATCACGAAGTGATGCGTTCTCGGATTCGATGTCAAATGCTTTGCGAGCTGCTCCACTCGATACGAGTGAAAAAGCTTCGTTCTGAAAACGATCCATCGAATCAATGAAACCACTCGAATCGACTCGACGCGTTAAATGATCTAACTGCGTGCGTAGATCGTTGCGATCATCGAATCGTCCCAGCGGCATTCCATCGGTGAGCAAGAGATTACGTACCTGAAAATTCGCTGCATTGGGGTCACCATCGGTTTCAAACGGATTGGTTCGAGCTCCGAGATAGTTGCCACCAAAGTATCCCGGACGAAGTCCCACGCTCGATGCATACGGAACACTGATGTAGGGAGGAATGCCCTGCTTGCGAGCGCCACAGACGCTTGATGCAAGAGAGCCGACACTGGGATACTTGCCAGCGGTATTGCTGCCGTTCGGGCCACCGCGACCAGTCAGCATGTAGTGAGCTGCTGTGAAATGATCACCGTTGTCATGGTGGAGAGAACGGATAATCGAAAATTTGTCAGCCGACCGAGCTTGCAGCGGAAAAAGTTCTGTAATTTCGATGCCTGGAACATTTGTCTTGATCGGATGCCAGATGCCACGAAACTCAGCCGGAGCCTCCGGCTTGAGGTCATAGAGATCCAGATGTCCAGGACCACCGTCGAGCCACATCAGAATGACGGCGGTATCCTTGGCGGGTTTGCCGAGGGCTTGCGATGCAGCGCGGGCCTCAAGAACCGTTGACAGGCTCGCTGATGCCATCCCGGCAACACCGATCTTTACAAAATTCCGACGGGACAACCCATGACAATATCCGCCCGAAGTTCCAGTGATGACTTTGAGCATAATCTGTTTCCTCGTATCGCAGGAGTCTATAAATAGCCTTGGAGACTTTCTCTGAAGAGCGAGAGAATTTCAAGTGAACGATCGGAGACGTTCAAAGACGGTGCCAACTCATGAAAGAGTATCGGCACCGTGACGCATCATTCAATACCACACGCAAGAGAAGAACAAAGGACACCATCGAGCACGCATATTCTAGGCGAGCACTCTTGTACTGAACTCATTGGTATCACATGAGTTCAGTACCGCTGTTGCCAGCCAGCCAAAGCTCACGCAAGATCCCGATCTTGAAACAGAACAAGTGCCACGAGAATTGCCACGGTTGAATAGAGACCAGCGTAGAGCGCTGCCCACGCGAGGTAGCTCCAAGGCACTGGAATGCCACCCACAACAGCCGCCTCGATAGTAAAGTGTTCGAGTACCGGAAGAATTGTGGCAAATAACTGCCCAACAAATCGAACGATTGCAAACTTCCCCACGCTCGACTGCACGATCAGCGGCACGAGATGCCCAAGTGCATAGACGGTGAAGCAGATAATGAGGTTCGCAACCATGCCGAGTCTTGTGGAGACGGCGAGGCTGACAGCCGCTAGAAGAATCGCCTCGAACAACGAAAGCACTAAGCCCGGTACGACGGTGATCATCTCGTCAGCACAGTCTCGCCACGTGGGGTCAAGCTTTGCACCTTCGCGGGCATCGTAGACCACCTTCAGGCTCGTCGTGAACATTAACACGCTGCCTAAAATCAAAAAGAGAAGCAGCACGACAAGGATAAGACCAGCAAATTTTCCGAGCACAAACTGTCTGCGATTGATTGGTTTTGACAGAACCGTCAGAGCGGTTCGTCCTTCAATTTCTTCAGCAACCGAAACACTTGCTGACCACACTACGACCAAAAGCGCCAGCACCTTTACGAGTGTCAGGCCGCTGTCTTTGAGCATTTTTACGTCTTCACCAAAGGTGTTGTAAGGGATGACAATAAAAGTAATCAGCAACACCGTGCCCGCAATGAGTGCAACCGAAAAGATCGGTTGGCCAATCGCCTCTTTCGTAGTGGCGCTGGCCACTGCAGCCACACGCCGTGGAATGAGTCGCAGGAGGCTGTAGGCGGCAACAACAAGCACAAGCACAAGCCACGTCCAAGGAAGAATCGCAGTCTGTGGATACTCTGGAGTCACTCGAGACTTTACCAAGAGGGTGATGGGCGTGTCAGATTCATTGGTCAACTCTAGCTCCGCACGCGTTCCAATAAACGGGCTTGTATCTCCTTTTGCCTTGCTCCATTTCCATGGGATATTTGGAGAGAGGTCAAGGTCTGGCAGTTTGACTAATGCAAAGCCTTCAATCGGCTGAGCCGTACGAACTGTCAGAGGCCCGGAGGCTTCAAGAGTGAGTTCTTCAATTTCTTGAGGACGGATTTCAAGCAAAAATTTTTCGAGCTTCACTTTCGGTCCAGCCACAAACGAAGTGTTTGACGTGGTTGTCGAAAACAGCAGTCGCGTGAGGGAACGCCCGATCTGCTCAACATTCACGGCAGGCGTGAGGGCAATGCCGATAGCAGCCAATGAAAACACAAGCCAGACAAGCGGCCCAAGAAAACCATCTCGAAGGCTCGACTGAGCCTCGTCGGCCATTCGTGGTGCAATCAATTTCAGCACTCCCCATGCTGCGACAACGGTCAGAGCTGCAAGAAGAGCACCGATACCAACAAGCCAGATGGGAGGAACGGCAACAGCCCAGCGATTGGCCAAAAGTGGAACCATGAAACACGTGACCCGTAGACTCGTGGATTCTTTTCGTGAGGGAGAGCCACGAGGCACTCCCCAGAAAGGATCAATATGAATTCCCTATCTTAGTTCTATGAACCGTCGGATGAAAAGGGCCGTCTGACTGTTTCGCCCGAAGGGCCAGCGATGAGTGTCATGGCCAGCCTGTCTAAGGGCCAGGTGGCCATGACAAGTTCGATATCGTTCATCGTAAGTTGTTCGACAAGAGTGAGATCATCGGACGCTGATCGGTAGCGGCCCGAGTGACTCCACTCGAGTCCAACTTGAAAGAGACGCTGTCTCGGTCGCTCTCCGGCCATCGCAACACGGGTAGCTATTTTATTTCGTGCGCGTTCGAGTTCAGCCGGCTCAATTCCATGCTTCATCGCTCGAGCATAAATTTCCTCGATCCGCTTTTGAACGTCTGCGGCATCTTCTGGAGCACATCCAACCTGGGTGACAAAGACACCCGCATCAAGATATTCGTGGTAGTGGCACTCTGCATGTTCGGCTTCTCCAGAATCAATCAGCTCCCAGTAGAGACGACTTCCGGAATCGTCGCCAAGCACATTGGCTAAAAGCATCGCCGCATGTCGCAGTGGATGCGAACCATCTGGCCCAGAAGAAAAACGAACCATATAAGTCTGAGCCGCGCTCGTACGAACAATATTTTGCAAACCACCATGAGGCTCTGCGGGCAGCGTACGGCGTGGAGCATCAACAGGTTCCCAGTGACCGCAAAGACTCTTTCCGCTTTGAACAAGATCATCGAAGTGAACGGCTCCACTGGCCACGAGCACGACATTGGTTGGTGAATATCTTCGTCGGTGATAATCACGCATGAGTTCCACCGGGAGTGCTTCGATCGACTCAACGGTTCCGAGTACACTCGATGCAAGCGGATGACTGCCAAAGAAGGCTGCGCGACAACGATCGTCAGCGCCAAAGGGCGGCTGGTCGTCGTACATGCGAATTTCTTCAAGAATCACCAGCTTTTCGGTGATGAAATCCGATTCGCGTAGCGCCGGACGCATCAGCGGCGCAAGCAGTTCGACGGTCGTGCGTTGTTGCTGGGGAAGCACTGCTGCATGGTAGACCGTGTATTCTTCGCTGGTAAACGCATTGGCTGCGGCGCCTATGTCGTCGAAGCGGCGATTAATTTCCTCGCCTGTCATCGACTCGGTACCTTTGAAAACCATGTGTTCAAGGAAATGACTGACTCCGGCCTCATGAGGAGTTTCGTCGCGAGCCCCTGTTTTCACAAAGAAACCGATACTCGTGGAAATCGCACTGGGTGTGATTTCGGCAATGATTTCAAGCCCGTTGGGGAGCACTTCACGCAGAAACTGCACTGGGCACCTCCAATGCCTTCTCGCCTAAAGAGAAGACGGTTAAATCGGTTGGCGGATTCAAAGAGAGCCACGACTCGATCGAGGCGCATGAAATCCGATTAATTCGAGCGAGTTCTTCTTCAAGAGGCATAACTCGTTCGAGGTGGTACCACTGCCTCGCCATCGATGCAGCCCGGGAGCCAACAGACTCCTGCTGCATCACCAGTGAACTGGTGGCCCGGGCCTTGACGCGGTCGAGTTCCTCCTGCTGGATGCCCTGCGGAAGCCGCTGTATCTCAGCGAGAATCACGTCGAGTGTCTCTTGCGATCGAGCGGCGCTGGTGCCGGAATAACAGACAGCCGCTCCCATCGTGCGGTGGGTTTGGTATCCGGCCGACACGCTGTAGCAGAGGCCCCGTCTCTCTCGTACTTCCAGAAATAATCGCGAACTCATTCCCCCGCCAAGAATCGCAATCGCAGCGCTTGCCTCGTACGAGTGTTCGTTGGAATAGGGTGGCGCTGCCCACATCAGGCCCATATGTGTCTGCTGACTCTCGTGATAAATGTGGCCGCTCGTCGCTCCGCGTATGCCGGTTTCGCTCGGTGGAGTGGCTTTGGTGGAATGCCAATCCGCAAAGAGAGATTCCATCTGATCGACCACCTGTGGCCAGTCGATACGTCCTGCCACAGCGATCAGGGTTCCGGTGGGTTGAACATGACGTGCAACATGCTGACGGATATCGTCGATCGAGAGCGACTCGACTTCTTTTGAGATTCCTTCGGCAGGGCGTCCCCACGGATCCGGATAGTAGCTTGACCGCAGCGCCGTAAAAAGTCGGTGGGCTGGAGCATCTTCACTGGCCCGCAGTTCATGCAGGATCATGTCGCGCACTTGATCAAATTGACCCAAAGGAAGTTCAGGGCGTCGGATGATGTCAGCGTAGATGGGAAGTACCGCCGGAAGATGTTTTGCAAGCATCGCACCACTAAACAGCGAATGGCTCGTTGATACGCTTTGTGACCAGTGCGCACCGAGGTCCTCCAAATCATCAATCAGCTTTCTTCCGCTGCGATCCCCCGCCCCGCGAAACATCAGTTCTCCGGCAACTGCTGCAACGCCACAGCCATGCGGAGGATCGTGAATCGCTCCTGAAGGCGTGAAAATTGCCAGTGCCGCCGATTCGATTTCGGGCATCGATTCACCAAGCAGCATTGCACCGCAGGAAAGGCGGTGATTGTGAAGCGACTGCATCAAGGATGTCTCCAGCACGGGGCGTTGAACTCACGCAAAGAGAATGCCATACGCTGGTAGATCAACCAAGTCGCGTATCGTAGAGAGGCTTCTAAAGGCATGCCGGTTCAGATGACACTGGTTCTGAAACCTTGTAAACGGTGCTGTACTTTCGGAACCCAAGTCTTCTATAGAGTCGGACTGCAGCCTGATTGTCGGCAGTAACCTCGAGACTTGCTTTACGCATTCCGTGTGCAAGAAATCCGAGGATGGCTCGCTCAATTAATACGGTGCCAAGCCCTCGACCGCGGTGTCCAGGCACAACGCCAATATTTTGAATCGAACCCATGCCGCTGCGATCTGTAATGCCTTGAATAGTTCCGCACCACTGAAGTTCCTCGGGACTGTGTCCCCAGGAAATGAGCCAAGTCGCATCGGCAAGAAATCCAGGCTTCAAACGAATCTCTTGCATCAACCGGCGACACCCCTCTGCATCACCAAGGCAGGGAAATACCATGGAATCGATTTCATCGCGAAACGAACGATGCTTTGTTCTCGCATGTATTTCAAGAAGCGAATCGTTCCACGGGACAAGACGGTAGCCGTCGGGAATGCCGATGGCTGAACGAGCAGCCACGATGTCAACTTCCATGCGAAAGCGTTTAAAGTAGGTTGATTCCATCTGCAAGACTCCAAACAGGCAAGCAGTGTTCTTCAGGGACAAATCCAATCCCCTGCCATCCCTAGACAATAAGAATGCGCTGCGGATTGGTCAACGTACGGGTTATGAAGGACCATCTTCTGCGGGATTTCGTTATTTGAGTGCGATTTAATCGATGCAATACGAAAGAGTCCTCTTATCTGCTCTTGAGAATCACCTCGCGAGGCGAGACTCACTGTCGGATTGCAGATCATCACGCCGAACAGTACATTTCGAAAATTCAAGGATCGTAGAGGTTTAAAAAAATCGTGGAATTGCATTGAATTCATTGCTGCAATCTGCTGAGCGTCTCGGGCCGGTGCAGTGCGCTTTGGTCGCCACTGTGTTCACTTGGTTGCTCACGGCTTTAGGGGCGGCGACGGTTTTCTTTTTTCGCTCCGTACACCGCGGCGTACTCGACACCATGCTCGGTTTTACCGGCGGAGTGATGGTGGCTGCGAGTTTCTGGTCGCTTCTCGCCCCTTCGATTTCAATGGCTGAACTACAGTATCCCTCGATGCCATGGATGCCGGCAGCAGTCGGATTTTTGTGCGGAGCACTTTTTGTTTTTGCCATAGACAAGCTTCTGCCGCACCTTCACATCAATTTTCAAATACAGGAACAAGAAGGCATAAAAACTCCGCTGCATCGCACAACGCTCTTAGTGTTGGCGATTACCATGCACAACATTCCTGAAGGACTTGCTGTTGGAGTGCTCTTTGGCGCTGCAGCGCAAGGGATTGGAGGAGCAACGTATTCCGCGGCGATCGCACTGGCAATTGGAATCGGTTTGCAGAATTTTCCTGAGGGAATGGCTGTCTCTATTCCGCTTCGAAGACAGGGATTGAGTCGAAGCGCAAGTTTCTTTTACGGACAACTGTCAGCTATTGTCGAACCGATTGCAGGTGTGCTGGGAGCTTTGGCAGTAATGCAGATTCAAGCTTTGCTTCCCTATGCGTTAGCATTCGCGGCCGGTGCCATGATGTTTGTTGTGGTTGAAGAAGTCATTCCCGAAACACAGCGAGATCGCTACACAGACGTTTCGGTGCTGGGGTTTATCGGCGGCTTTCTGGTCATGATGATTCTAGACGTTGCATTTGCCTGAAGACCGTATCAGTGCATGCATCAGCGCGCTGCAAATGTGCGAATGAATACGTTTGAACTATTTTCACTTTGGCCGTGCATGCAATCTCAAGTGATCAATGGATCTGGCGAGCGATCAAGCCGTCGTTCTTTTGGTCTGCGTCGATCGTTGAGTTTTCAGAGAGCGAGGCTCGCGCAGCGACATCAGGCAAGTAATGTTGTCGCG
>Ga0209086_10004713_pt1 | contig 10044 bp, 7 predicted proteins | sample M_130207_XF_Meta_FD_187312 | JGI IMG/M metagenome (GOLD analysis project Ga0209086, IMG submission 187312) | Freshwater microbial communities from Lake Montjoie, Canada to study carbon cycling - M_130207_XF_MetaG (SPAdes) (version 2) | ecosystem: Environmental > Aquatic > Freshwater > Lake...
TTTAGATTTCTTTTTAATATTTAATAAATTTAAATATTTAAAATTTTTTTCTTTAGCAATAATATAACAATGGGAGGAGGTTTGATGCAACTCGTAGCTTATGGCGCACAAGATGTTTACCTTACAGGTAACCCACAGATTACCTTCTGGAAGGTGACTTACCGTCGCCACACTAACTTTTCCATGGAATCCATTGAGCAGACCTTTAACGGTCAAGCTGACTTTGGTCGCCGTGTGACATGTACTATTAGCCGAAACGGTGATTTGGCTTACCGTACTTACCTGCAAGTCACTCTTCCTGAAATCAACCAAGCTATGGCCGGCACTTCTGATGTTGGTGTTTGGGCTCGTTGGTTAGATTTCCCTGGAGAACAAATGATTTCACAAGTTGAAGTCGAAATTGGTGGTCAACGTATTGATCGTCAATATGGTGACTGGATGCACTTGTGGAATCAGCTCACCCTCTCCAAGGAACAGGAACGTGGTTACTTCAAGATGGTTGGTAATACCACCCAACTTACCTTCATCACGGATCCCTCTTTCTCGTCGGTTGATGGTCCCTGCACGTCCACTGCCCCCACTCAGGTTTGCGAGCCCCGTAATGCTCTCCCTGAAACCACCCTGTATGTCCCTTTTCAATTCTGGTATTGCCGAAACCCCGGGCTTGCGCTCCCCCTCATTGCCCTTCAATACCACGAAGTCAAGATTAACCTTGATATCCGCCCTATTGATGAGTGCCTGTGGGCCGTTGGTAATCTGTCCTCCGGTGACGGAACCAGCAAGCGTGTGACATCCGCCTACAACCAGTCCCTCGTTGCTGCGTCCCTTTATGTTGACTACGTATTCTTGGACACTGATGAGCGTCGTCGTATGGCCCAGAACCCCCACGAATACCTCATTGAGCAGCTTCAATTCACTGGTGATGAATCAGTCGGTTCGTCTTCCAACAAGATCAAGCTTAACTTCAACCACCCCTGCAAGGAGTTGATCTTCATTGTCCAGCCTGACGCCAACGTTGACTACTGTTCGTCCTTGACGGCTGGAACCAACCTTTACCGCACACTCGGTGCTCAGCCCTTCAACTACACCGACGGTATTGATGCTCTCCCTAACTCCATCATGGCGTTCGGTGGTGAAAAGTCCACTACATCAGGTGACTTCATCAATGGTTCTGGTCTCTTCAATGACCCGGGAGCCGTCGATGTTACTACCGGCGGAACTGGTGTATGGACTTTACCAGGAGCCGGGGGTGCAGCTTTCCCTGCCTTCGCCAACGACTCTCCCGTTGGAGTGTCTGATGCCGGAACCTTCGTCCTCACTGAAACCTCTCTTGACTTACACTGCTGGGGTCAGAACCCAGTCGTCACCGCTAAGCTCCAGCTTAACGGCCAAGACCGTTTCTCTGAACGTGAAGGAACTTATTTTGACCAAGTTCAACCTTACCAACACCACACTCGTGCCCCTGATACTGGTATCAATGTGTACTCGTTTGCTCTCCGCCCTGAAGAACATCAGCCATCCGGCTCTTGCAACTTCTCGCGTATTGACAATGCCACTCTTCAGCTGGTTTTGTCCAATGCGACTGTGATGGGAACAAACACTGCTAAGGTACGTGTGTACGCTGTTAACTACAATGTGTTGCGCGTTATGAGTGGCATATCGATAGCTTGTGCCCAAAAGTTGGCTGCCTATTTAGTTATTTGCTTACTAAATTGGATAAACAGTGTAAAGCAAATATGTATTCAGAATTATATGAGTACATTATGTAACCAGCTAGTCTCGTTCTGACTATTGAATGAGGCAACATTTCTAAATTGCGGGAACATCCTAAGAGCTTTTTCTACTACTTCCTCTTGTGAAAACAACTGGAATACCCGGGGTAATGACCTAGGGCATAGTAATAACGAAAAAGATTGGACAATCTGCAGCCAAGCTCCTAAGTGCGCTATTGTTAGCATATGGAGAAGGTTCAGAGACTATAATGGAATGGGTTTGAGGGAGCTAACAACTCTCGGTGATAACTTAAGGGATAGTCCATGCTTCAGACCAAAATCTGAGGTTGAATACGTAGGCGGGGGAGGCCTCGCGTATTCGAACTAGACGTGGCAACGTCACAAATATATATTTTCCAAAAATTCATACTATATTTTTATATTATGAATAAATTGAAAATGACTTAAAGATAAGGGTCTATAATACAATATACAACGATGGAGGAAGACAATTTAAAACATTTGGATCGCTTCAAACAGATTTCGCCAAATCCCGCTTATATAGCCGGCTTAATTGATGGCGATGGTTGCATTTTCATCCGTAAAATCGCAAACGGTTATCAATCGGGTATAACAATATCACAATCTAGAACTAATATATTACAAGTCATTAGATATCATTTCGGCGGAAGCATAACAACATCTATAAACAGGAATAATAAGGTGGAAGATATACTAGACGAAACGGGCGAGTTTTACCATAAATACAATAGAAGAAATCAATACAATTTAATGTTACGTAGCAATGAATATAAATTATTAATGGATTATATTAGGTTTTCTATTATAATCAAGGAACCGCAGCTAGAATGTTTGAATGAATTTTATAAATTAGTGGATATTCCAAACATTCTAGAAGAAAAGGAAATTTTGTATAAAAACTGCAAGACATATAACGAAAACAAAATTATGGATGAAAATAATCTAAGCCGAATGAGTTTTGAATATATACAAGGATTATTAGATGCAGAAGGGTGTCTTTACATTGATAAATCATATAAAAAAAAATTTTATATATCTATCGCTCAAAAAAATCATCCGATTATCCTTGAAAAAATTAAAGAATTTCTTGGATATGGAAATTTACAAAAAGATGAATACGTTATATCCAATAATAAATTGGATTGCCTTAAATTTATTGCCTCAATGAAACCCGGTCTCATCGTAAAATATAACCAAGCAATTGCGTTTGAGCAATATCTCTTAACAGATGATATAGAAATTAAAAAGTCCATGTACAAAATTTGCAATGAGGAAAAACACAAAATAGAATGTTTTACAGAGACAAATTGCAATGACCAAGGTAAAGAAGCCTTTAATGAAACGATGCGTATCCGTGCGCTGAAAGATGCCGTTTGCAGAGAAATAAGGCGTAAAGAAGTTTATAGAGAAAAATCAGAAAAAATGATGGGAAAGGGTAATCATAACTTTGGTAAAGAGAAATCAGAGGAAACAAGAAAGAAAATGTCACTTGGTATAAGAAATGCCAAAAACGGTGTAAGCGATGAAACTATCTTGAAGGTGAGGGAACTCATCGCAGCTGGTAAAAAAAATATGGAGATTTCAATATTATTGAGTTTGACGAGACATACTGTATCAATGATTAAAAATGGCAGGCTGATTTGTAGATTTGAAGATCATGAAGAAAGACCTGAAAGATCACAAGAAGAAACAAATATTCGCAGACGGAAAATAACTTTGTCCGAAATGTTAATAGTCGTAGATAAATCGGTGGCTGGAGAAAAACCCGCGAAAATATTAGATTTACTAGACGCTCAAAGGTTGAAAGAAGGTAAAATAAATGATTTAACACTTGATATTATCAAAAATATTAAACGCAATTTACAACAAAACAAATTGCCTTTCTATAAAAGTGAGGTGGGTGAAGAAAAATATCAACATTACGAATCCTTAATTAATGCCTTTTGTAGACAATATAAATAGTATCCATTAGTATTAAATAATGGATACTATAATAAACAAACATAAAGAGAATTTTGTGACAGCAAAAAAAGAACGCCGAGTTAAAAAACGCACGGAAAAGCGTGATATTACCGGCGAAGAAGTTATTTTTATTTTTGAAAAAGTCTTGGAGGGGTGGACGACTATCAGAATATTCAATACCATCATACAAGCAAACCCTAAGTCAGGGGTAATAAAAAAGAAGGTAGAAGTCATTGCCACCGGTAATTGTAAAGTCTTTGAAAACGAACTGGAACCAGCTCGTTATCAACATTATTTAGAATTAAGACAGAAAATCTATAGGGGCAGAGCCCCATAAAGGGGGTTGTAGGGGCAGAGCCCCTATTTAGTTCAACTCCCTCCACCAGCTAACATGTTTCAATGCATACGATTCCACATAATTGCAGTCTATAAATTCATAGTGTTTCGGATCATTTGAAACAATTTCACGAAATCCTTGCAATTCAACCTTATAACTGAATATTTTTTCATCTTCATAGATAATAGCATCATTCAAGAGGAGGGCGTGCATGTTGTTGTATTTCACAATTTCAAAATTATTTTCATTCAGCGGGGGCAGATGCGACACATATTTATTCTCCTTGACCGACACTATCCCTCGGCACCATTTATATTTATTCGTCGGTTTTAGTGAAATATTTAATACTTGCTTCCGAAGGATATCATAGCCGCCGCGGATGATATAGGACATATTCTTACTTAATGAAATGTTTTTATATATATTTATTATAGTTAACCTATGACGGATCTATTTAAATTATTAATGCCCTATGAAGAAAAATGGTGTAAAATGATGGGCTATTTTAATCCATATATTGACGGGTTTAAAACGCATCTCACGAATCAAATGCCTTTTTTTGATAAAGCCTGCTATGAAAGGTATCCGCGCTATCAACGTGTCTATGATAAGTTATGGGTTGTCAAAAGTCAAGGTTTGCCGGGTGGGCGGCTAGAAAAACTGCTCGGCAAAGAGAAAAAAGTCCAGTATCCGATTTTCATCAAACCGCGCTGGGGACATTTAAGTGCATCCTCTAAAAACTGTTTTAAAATAAGCTCACCCGAAGAACTAAATAAATACATTCATTATCCCAACATGATGTGGTCCGAGTTTATTGATGCTTCGGAAATGATGACGGATTATATTTTATTAAAGGGCAAAATCGTCTACCAAATGTCTTGTGTTTATTCCGAGAAACAAAACGGCTTTAGCGATGATTACAAATACGTGTCGCCGGACTCTTTGCCACCGTCTAACGTGACCGAGTGGGTAGAACATCATTTAAATGAACATACCGGCATTGTCAACGTGCAATACCGCGACAATAAAATCATTGAAGTCGGCTTGCGGCTAGCTCGGGGCGGCGCCTATTTACTCAGTACGGAAAATGCGGCACTCATTACGAATGTGAATAATATATTTATTAAGAGAGAATGGGATTATAATTTGACAGAAGAAATGAAATACAAACCCTTTTATGTTTATAAATGTTTCACTACACTGCCCATTATTTATTTGTTTCCACAGCAACTTGTGGATTGGTATGTACGAAAAAGAACCACACGCCCCTTTTACGAATATTATTTTGAGCCCACGGGGCAATCGGGAATGGTTTTTTTCCAACTTATAGACGACAATTTTGACCATGGTATGCAAACAAAAAAAGAGATTGAACGTATTTTTGCAAACGCCCAGCTAGTTATGTATGGTTTAATTGCCTTGGCTATATTTTTAGTGGGTTTTTCGGATTGGCGATTCAAGAATTATGTGGCAGTATTCATTTTATTCTTGTGGTTAACACGTTTTTTAAACCCCATAACCGTGAATTATAATCTTTACAAAGCGCAAAAGCAAAGTATCTTTGGTGGCGGACCCAATCAAAATACACAGGAAGAAATAGAGACGTTTGATACCTGAAAGGGGCTGTGCCCCTTGAACCCCCTTAGGGCTGTGCTCCTTTTAAGGGCTGTGCCCCTTGAACCCCCTTTTAAGGGATTTATGTGCTTGCGTAGCGGCTGGTTTACCCTCCACTGTTAAAGAGCCGATTCATATTGATTACCTCCGGCTTATGGTCATCGTGTTGAAATAATTTATACAGCAAGGAGTTGTCGCGAAAGCGCACCGTATAATCTTGTTGTATTTTATTGCGTCCAACTCGTCCCATGGCTTGTATACATTTTTCCTGTGTCATTCTATTTAAATCTTTACCAATATAACCATGGCACAGCTGATAATTGGTGCCATATATATAATCCGTAGAAGCAATAATCATGTACAGTTTATGATCTTGTGCCAACTGTTTCATCAATTCCACGTAGCGTGTGCTTTGATGTTCTGCAAAAACCCCAATGCCCATCATTAGCAAGAGTTTCCAGTAATCTTCTACATCCGTGATTTGCATGATCTGCTCTACCGTATGTTCTGAGACAGTGCATGTAAATGCATTCTGTGTGTTTTTATTGGCGGAAGCATATTTATATAAATGGTCGCGTGTATTCGGCACGTAGACGGGATTTAAGACCACCAGTTTCATTGAGGTGTTCATGGTTTCTATTTTCTGTTTTAATTGGGTCATCTCGGGCGAGATCCGGTCCTCGGATTGACTTTTTTTGCTCTTGTTTTTGTCGCCAGTGCTGTCTTTATCCGCACCGGCGCCTGCCTTTGTTTCGTCTTCAAACTTTTTCTCCATTTTTTCTATTTTCTCTTTCAAATTGCGATTAAATTGTATTTTTTCCATAATGGACTTGGTAACATGGTCAGGAATTTCGGCACTTTGAATATAGAATTGCGCGATTTTATTGACATCATCTGCCAAGAATATGGTCGGACCATCGGTTAATGTATTGGCATCCGTCGTCACAATATTAACCGTAGATTCATAACGTTTCCGCCGATCGTCTTGTAAAATTTCAAACAAAGCGTTCCACGCAACCGGCTCCAAATTACTCAATAAATTCAGGTAAAACATTTTAATATTATACATGGTAAAGGTGTCTAGGTCGGTAAAATGATTGGCTATTCGGTATCGGTCATCTTTTAGAATCGCCTGTTCGCTCTTTATAGTGAGCAACCTTTCTACAAAGAGAATAAAATCAATCGCCTCTTGTAAATCAATATACCGCAAGAGGGATTTATATTGCCGACAATGGTCCGCGACCTCCACGGTTTTGGTGTAATCTGAAAACAAATAATGCGGCATTTCTACAAACCCTTCGCGGTTAATTAAAGGAATGGTTTTCTTGCAATCATAACTGACAATTTCGTGTACTTCTACATCATCAAAGCGGACGCAGAAATCTGCAATCGTATCACTTATTTCGTGTCGCTGAGGCAAGGTCGCCGAAGACAAGACGACATTGGGTATTAAATTTTCCGTCCAATTGCGTTGAATGATAGAGTGTAATTCATGGTTCGGGTAATCCATTGTAATGGTCGGTTCATCCCAATACAAGATTATGTTTTCTTTAGGATTAAATGCCAGCATATAAAGCATCGCGGGTAAATACGATTGCACATCACTGATGATGATTTCTACTTTTTCGCCCTGCGAATTGTCCACCTTGCCAATACCGCCGCTTTTCTGGTTGATGGTATAATCTTTGGCAGCGTAATAGTGGAGCCGAATATCCTCGGCATCTTTGCAGCCGAACGCAAAGGCGATTTTTTTATGCATAGTGATGGCGGCTTTGGCGAGGGCTAGACCGACATGCCGTGCGGCGCACACGAAGATGACTTTGAACTTTTCCGACAGACCGAGTGGAGACATGGTTTTACCCGTGCCGGTCGGCGCAATATAGAGCACTAATTTAGATTGCGGCTGTTTGCAGATGGTAAAGAGTTGCTTTTGGTGATCGTACAAGGTTTCATCGGCATATTTCAAGAGATAGTCATTCTTCTCTATTAAGCTTTGACCCATGGTCAGTAAGGTTTGCATGAGCTCGGCATCAATCACCGTGACCGTGTCCATGATTTCTTGTACTTGCTTCCGGAACTCGCCATTGCAACCTTCAATCTTATACCCGAGTAATTTATACAGGGTATAATAATAAAACCGCCAATTGACATCCGTCACAGCCGAGGCGGTCGGTTTCTTTGTCGTGTTTTTAGTTTTCAGTAATTTTTCCAGCAAATCTAGTACAATAAACTCAAAGATGGTTTGCTTATGCTCGGCGATATTCTTGTGGGTGTTTTCTAGTCGTATCAAATCGGCTTTTTTCATTTTGGGTGCGGCAAGAGGCTTATTACTTGTTACTGCTGCCGCCGGTGTCGGTGCCTGCAAATTATATTTTCGTCTCAATTCATCCAATGGTTTTTGAAAATATAATATGTATATATACGCGTCAATTGTCGGCGTCGTGGTTATTTTCATAAAATACAATAGTGTCGGTGTAGCATTATGCGAAATATTCACATTATGAAACCCCTCTTGAATTAACGACAATATTTGTATTTCATTGGACGCAAGGGGCACTTCAATACTGTCCCATTCTGCCTTTGTCAACTTGCTTTGATTGGTAATGAAATTGTTATTTGCTTGAGCCATTTTGTTTAAGGGAAACAGGTTATATAGTACATTAATACCGGGTAATCTTTATTTCAATTTTATATTTTATTATTAAATTGAAAAGAATTAAACACAATTATAATATTCATATAAGATACGTGAAAATGACGAAGATTATTTCTGTTGAAGGCAATATTGGTACCGGCAAATCCACCCTGCTCGCCGAATTGAAATCGCGTTATGCAGCGGATCCTTCCATTTGTTTTCTAGAAGAACCGGTAGGAGTTTGGAACACCATTACCGATGCCTCGGGTGTCACCATTTTAGAGAAATATTATGCCGACCAAAAACGCTATGCCTTTTCCTTTCAAATGATGGCATATATCTCGCGCATTTCGCTTATGCGGGCTGCTCTCAAAGAAAATAAGTATCGCCTCATTATTATTGAACGCAGTGTCTATACGGATTCAGCAGTCTTTGCCAAAATGCTCTTTGACGATCAGAAAATAGAAGACATTGAATATACCATTTACCGAACATGGGTGAATGAATTTATTTCGGATTTTCCGCCGGTCAAATTTATATATCTCCAAGCCTCGCCGGAGGTCTCTTTGCAACGGGTCGGCATTCGCGCTCGTCCTGGCGAGGTTATCCCACTGGAGTATCTTCAAAGTTGCCACCAGTACCACGAGGATTGGCTCCTTGCTGCCAACAATCCCACGCCCGTTTTATTATTAGATGCTAATGTAGATGTAAAAAATGACAAGTCCAGTTGGGAAAAATGGCTTGAACAGATTGAAGTGTTTATACAATAAATAATATATAGGTTTATATTAATAATGACTGCTTCCGTGAATGTGGAGAGACAAATAAAAGCGTTACGGTGGATTGATACCGTACACGATTTTTTCCCGGTTAATGCCTCAAGTGCTCGCGGCGAAGATATTCGGGACATATTAAAAACTTATTATGGAGATAATGTAACAACTTATTTTAAAACTCAACTTTTTGCTCCGGAAGATACACTAGCTACTATTTCACCGAGCGCGGTTGAAGTGCAAACGGAAAAATATTACAGCACCAAATTTAACACTATAAATGTAGATGATAAATCGTCCGTAAATATCAAAACGATTATTGATAAATACACCGTAAATGATGCAACCACTGTTTTAAAAGACTTGGGTATATTTGAGTATGCAGAAGAAGCAAAATTACAATTATGTCTCACTGATCGGGATTTTTTTAAAAAAAATAAACCTGCTACAAATTTTTTGGCAGAAGTTATTCAACGATTTTTTTTTAAAGACACGACTGAAAAAATTTATTTTTTGATAGATGCGACATTTGGGCGATTAGATTGTGTATTTCAAGGTATAGACCAAGCTTCTACCCTTATTAATGTACTCAGTATCGGCGATTCTGCTGTCACTAGTGTCACTGATAAACAGAGTAAATCGGCATCCGGTTCCTGTGGAGAACCAGATTCAAATAATAGATTTAAACAAAAAACGTATTTAACGGATGACTATGCACTTCCTTATAATTCACCCTCGGAAAAGAAATTCAATATTACCAGTAACGAATTCACTAAAGACGTTTTTAAGCTTTGGTATGCCGATAAAGATGCAACAAACCTTTTTTCAAAAGCAAATAACGCAGCGATTCGTCTTTATTGTCAATATGGGGATAAAATATGGTACACGGAGTTCTCCATTTTAAAATCAGGGTCGCCCAATTCAGGTGCCAGTGTGGGTATTTTAAAGAATTTAATACAAATACTTGAC